>Ga0209013_10001529_pt1 | contig 21364 bp, 22 predicted proteins | sample Cruoilmetagenom2_FD_187291 | JGI IMG/M metagenome (GOLD analysis project Ga0209013, IMG submission 187291) | Oil polluted marine microbial communities from Coal Oil Point, Santa Barbara, California, USA - Sample 2 (SPAdes) (version 2) | ecosystem: Environmental > Aquatic > Marine > Oil seeps ...
CCCCAACTCTGAGGCTGCCGCTGTGGCTCGTGCCATGTCGCGCGATGCGAGAGCGATGACTTCGCAGTTCTGTGCTGCTTGGATGGCTGGCGTCACCTTCTTCATGCCGATGTCGGCCGTGCTCAGAATGCCCCATCGGACCTTGGTCACGCTGCCCTCCTCTGCTCAGACTCCACACGTTGATGCGAACCGGAACGCATCCTCGTTGTTTGACCCTATCAGGGCGCTCCGAAGCGGGGTCACTCGTCGCCGGGCAGAAGGATGCCGAAAGCGGCTGGCGGATCCTGCCGCGTATCTGTAGCGTCCGTGCGGACACGACAGTCAAGGGAGGTCGCTATGTGTTGCTTCTTCACCTCACTGGTCCTCCTCGGGCCACGTGCGGCCATTCTCATCTGGTGGCTGATTCAGCCGGCGCGGTGGGACGCTGCATTCTCGAGTTTCTGGTGGTCGTTCCTCGGATTCCTGTTCGCTCCATGGACCACGCTCATGTGGGTGTCCGTGGCTCCCGGCGGGATCGTCGGCTTCGACTGGATCATCCTCGGCCTCGGAGTCTTTGCCGACATCGCTTCGTACTCGTCGAGCGCCTACGGAAATCGCGAACGGTACGCGTCGGCCTGAGATCCTCCCGGGGCTAGGCCTCGCGTCTCGAAGCGATCCAGGCTCCAAGGAGTACGAGCGCTGTTCCTGCCACTGCGGCGGGTTCGACGGCGTCTCCGCGAACGATGACACCCAAAACGATCGCCACGACGGGTACGAAGTAGATCGCGATCGAACCGCGTGGTCCCCCGACCCGTCCCACCAGTGTCGCCATCAGCACGAAGGCGAGTCCCGTGCCGAGTGCACCGAGAGGGATCATGGCGAGGGCCGACGACCACGCCCATTCGCTACCCGGTATCTGGATCAGACCGAACGGAATCACAACCACAAGGGCGGCGAGTTGAGCGTTGAACAGAACGGGAAGGGACCCGTACTTCTGTTGGAGCGGGACCACAAGGTTCGTCGACAGGCCATACAGAACCACCGCGCCGATCACGAGCATGGCGCCAAGTGCCGTTGCCGAAGAATCGACAACTTCGGGGGCTGAGATCGCTATCACGCCGACGAAACCGACGCCGATCCCAACCAGTTGTCGCCAGCCGGGCAGTCGTCTGAGCAACAGGGTCGCCCAAGCCGCCGACGTAACCGGTACAGCGCCGTTCAACATGCCTGCCACAGACGAGTCGATCCACTGCTGGGCGATCGGGAAGATCGTGAGAGGTATCCCGATCCATATGATCCCAAGTCCCAGAACACGGAGACGATCCTCTCGCTCGACCCCCACTCTCGCTTTGGGTATCAGAGCCAGGCTGAACGCACCGAGAGCAACGCGGGCAAGCGTCACAACGCCCGGGCGGAAAGCGTCGAGTCCAATGGCCATGAACACGAACGAGGATCCCCAGATGAGAGCCACGGTCGCGAGGAGCGCCCACTCCATCGATCCAAATGCATCCCGGTGGGTGCCGAAGGCGGTCGGCGGGAGTGATGAGCTTGCTTGGGTTGAGTCGTTGGGCACCGAGTCAGCGTACGGGAGTGCTGGAAGCTGCGTCGACCACGTTTCGGCCTTCGACAGGTCTAGCTGTGAGTTCGGTGATAGCGGCGGCAAGTCCCGCCATCACGGACGGGTTGAGACAGTACCGTTCTTGCGATTCAGCCAGGAGCGTACGGGTCACCCCTGCCCCGTCATACGGCGCCTCCAGACACCACCGTCCTTCGTGCGGGCAGACGTCGGATTGATTCAGCCGGTGCGCGTTCCGGTTCCCAGATCGGAGACGGCTTCGAGGAGGGCATCGGCCACCCGCCCGGCGTCCGATTCATCGAGGGATGACACCGTCAGACGCAACGCAGGAGAGGAACGGATACGGAACCGACCACCCGGCCGGACCGAGAAACCTCGCCTCTCCATCGCCCTTTCCGCGGCTGATTCGTTCGGAACCGGAACCCACACGTTCAACCCGGATGTGCCGAAGGCTTCGAATCCTCGCTTATTGAGTGCCTCGAGTAGAGAGCGGCGCCGCGAGGCATACAGTTCGGCAGCGCGGGCCACATTCCGCTTCGTGTTCGAATCGCTCATCAACTGAGCGACGAGCCGTTGCAGCACGTGGCTCACCCATCCGGGTCCGAGACGCTGACGGCCCTCGACCCGACGAACGGTGGTGTGGTCCCCTGCCAGCAAGGCAAGACGGACATCGGGGCCGTACGTCTTTGCTGCCGATCGAATAGTCGTCCAGCGCTCACGATCTCCGGCGATCGAGTGCATCGGCACTCCGGCAACCGCCGCTGCGTGGTCGTCTTCGATCACGAGCACGTCGGGGAATCTGTCCAACGAAGATCGGAGAATGGAGGCGCGTTCGGCAGAGATGGCGCTCCCGAAGGGGTTCTGAGCGCGTGGCGTCACGATCACAGCCGCTATTCCCCTGTCGAGAGCTGCGTCAAGCGAGTCGGGTTGAGGACCGTCGTCATCCACGCCCATCGGCACGGCGACAAGCCCCAAGGCTCCGACCAAGTCAATCACCGCCGGGTAGCCGGGATCCTCGATCGCTACGCGATCACCACGCCGGAGGTGTGCTTGGAGTACACGTTCCATGCCGTCGAGTCCACCGGACACTACGGCGAGGTGATCGGCCGAGACGCCATCAGCCTCAAGAAGGCGGGCACCGCGTGCTGCGAGATCCTCATCGACGGATGGGTCACCGTAGAGAACGGTCGGTCCGCTCGATTCTCGGAGCGCACCGCCGAGGTCGGGCAGCAGATCCGAATCGGGGTTGCCCGAAGAGAGGTCCTGCAACCCTCGCCGAACCTCGGGATCGGCCGGGACCATCACCGGCGGCCGATCAGCGATGAACGTTCCCATCCTCCCGCGTCCAATGGCGATCCCCCGCTCGCCCAGCCGTCGATACGCAGCCGCCACGGTATTGGGAGCCAGGTCGAGTTCGGTAGCAAGGACCCGGACCGGAGGCAGGCGGTCACCGGGAAGAAGCTCGTGGTCGGCAACACGGCGCTCGATGTCAACCGCTAGCTCGTCAGCGTTCCGACCCAGCATCGTGAAACCTCTCCGTGGTACACTCGCCTCACTACAATCATCTTATTGTAGCAGTACAATCCTGCAACGAGTGAGGACGATCACATGAGCGCCGCAGAAGTCCCAGCCACGCAGTCGGCTCGCACGACCGTCAGGCGGAGTGCCCACCGGGGTCTCTATGACCGTGAGACGGTGAACGCAGTCTTCGACGAAGCCCTGATCTGCCATGTGGCCTTCGTCGCTGACGGCTCACCCTTCGCTATACCGACGATCCACGCAAGAGTGGGCGACATCCTCTACTTCCACGGTTCTCCTGCGAGCCGCATGATGCGCCTCATGAAGAAGGGAGCCGAGGTGTGCGTGACGGCAACGCTCGTCGACGGCATCGTTGTGGCGCGATCGGCCTTCAACCACTCGATGGGGTTCCGATCGGCAATGGTCATCGGCTCTGCACGCCTTGTCGACTCGCCCGAGGAGCGCGAGGTCGCTTTCGAAGCGATCACGGATGCCGTTCTTCCCGGAAGATGGATCGAGGCACGCCAACCGACGCGAAACGAAGACAAGGGGACGCTGCTCGTCGCCGTCCCGATCGAAGAGTTCTCGGCGAAGGTCCGTGGCAACGACGTCTCCGACGAAACAGAGGACTACGGCCTTCCGATTTGGGCAGGCTCGATTCCGCTCTCGATCGTCGCCGGTGCGGCGGAACCAGATCCGAGACTCCCAGAGGGCATCGAGATCCCGGAATCCGTACGGCGATTCATCGACGGTCAGTAGCCAGCACCGTGCGGGTCAGGGCGTCTCGAGAAGCCCTTGTTGGTTGAGCCAGAGCTGCAGTTGGTCCGCCGTGGTGAAGAGGTGGGTGATGTACCCGATCGCGGCTGCCGTCTCGATGTTGGCCGCCGAGTCATCAACGAAGATCGTGGTCTTAGGGTCAAGCCGGTAGCGGTCGTTGAGAATCCCGAAGAGTCGCCGGTCGGGCTTCGCCACCTCTTCCTGCCCCGAAACAACGACGCCGTCGAACAGCTCTTCGACGAATGGGTAGTGCTGAAGTCCGAGTGGCCAGGTCTCTGCCGACCAGTTCGTGATGGCGTACAGGGGCAGACCGGTTCGTGCGAGTGCTTCGACAAGCGGGCGGGTGCCGGGGATCTCCCCGTTGAGCATCTCGGGCCACCGAGTCCACCATGCCTCAATCAATGTCGCGCGTTCGGGGTGAGAGGCGGCGAGCGCAGCCACAGACTGATGTACTGATCGGCCCGCATCCATCTCGGCGTTCCACGCTGGCGTACAGATCGTCGTGAGGAAATCGTGGCGTTCGTCAGCATCGGGGATGAGTTTCCGATAGAGATTCCCGGGGTTCCAGTCGATCAACACGCCACCGAGATCGAACACGGCAGCGGTGATGGATAGAGAGAAATCGGCGTCACGAACCATTGCCGCAGCGTAACCGGCCGCCGGACCCTGTCCCCTCCGACCGTAACATGGGTCAGGACTCCCCCCCAACGAAAGGACAGCGCAATGTTCGCCCGAATCTGGAAAGGCGAGGTTCCCCTCGATCGATCAGATGAGTACTTGGCGCGGATGCGAACGGTTGCAATCCCCGACTACCGCTCAACCGCCGGGAACCAGGGAGCCTTTGCCCTCAGGCAGGTCCACGAGGACCGCGCCGAGTTCCTGATGCTGACCGTGTGGGACTCCCTGGAGTCGATCAAGGCCTTTGCAGGCGACGACATCAGCGTGGCGAAGTACTACGACTTCGACGCAGAAGTCCTCCTCGAAATGAGCCCAACGGTGGACCACTACGAGATCTACGACAGCTGATCCTCGACGCGGTCGGTGAGATCGTGTGCACAACGGCGAATCGTATGGCCTGCATCCCGCGACTCAGTCGAGTCCTGCCACCTTGAGCTCCCCGATGAACCCGTCGAGGTCTGCAGCGTCGCGATAGGGGGGTCCTTCAGCACGGCGGTGCTCAATTCCGGTCTGGTCTCCTATCTGTTCTGGCGAACATCGCGAAACTATGCCATGGTGGAATCCACGGACTTCCAGGTCGAGCATTCGGACAAGAGCAAGCCGTATCCACCCGTCGGGCGCTGAACCAGACCGGTCACCGTCCAGCGGTTCTCGAAAAGGAATGAACCATGCATGAGGAGAATCGACGCATCCAGTTCGTGTCCGATCGACTGGTCGAGCAGATCATCGACGGAGAGAAGACTGCCAGCGTCGTTGAACTCGGCGAGGTCGATCTCGACGAGGATGAGTACAACCACGCGCTCGTCGTTGGGGAGCACTACGACGTCTATGACCTCGGTTTGACGAAGCGCTGCACCATCCGTATCACCGCCATGGAGCTGTGTCGTTGGGATACCGTCCCCGAACTCTTGTGGCGCGGAGAGACCAACGAGAGCGCCGACGGGTTCCGCGCAGACCACATCGACTACTTCGAGGATCCTGCCGACGACTTCGAGTTCGTCGCCTACTACTTCGTGCTCACGTCGGCCTAAGTCTCAGAAGCCCGCCTCAGTCGGCGCCCCCTCCGAACGAGCGGTCGGTTCGCAACGGACACTCTGAGACCGCTCGTTTGAGCCGGTGTTGTCACTCTCGGAAGTATGCCCTTGACATTACTGCAACATGCAGTAATGTTTACTGCAATGTTCAGTACGGGCGGATCGGCCTGACAGGCCACGACGCTCGTAGAAGCCATGAGGAGGCATCACGTATGAAGAGCATCGTCGAAGAGCTCCCGATCGCCCACGAGGCCCTCGGAGAAATGATCCGAGGCCAGGACTGGGGCGGGATGACCAGCGCTTACATGCAGTACCCCACCGGTCTCGACTTCTGCCCTCTGCTCGAGGGTCTCGAGCGGGACCATTGCCAGTGCCCTCACTGGGGGTACGTCATCGAGGGCAGCATTCGCGTGAACTACGAGGACGGCACTGAAGAGGTCGTTGGTTCAGGCGAGATCTACTACTGGCCCTCCGGTCACACCGTAGCGGTCGAGGAAGCCGTCAGGATGGTCGAGTTCAGCCCCCACGACCAGATGTCGCAGGTGCTCACCCACGTCGTTGGCAAGCTGTAGGGCAGAGGCCCGGTCGGGGTCCGCGGCAACGACGACATCCGCTGCCCGACCCCGGTTTCGGGCTCAAGCCGGTGTGGTTCGGAATCCGGAGCGGCGGTTGCGGGTTAGACGTTCTACAACGAAGGGACACCCAAATTGCCAGAATTCACAATCACACGTCGAATCGATGCCCCGGTCGCGACGGTTTGGGACATACTCCACGACTTCGGAGACATCCAGCGATGGAGCCCCGGCGTGACCAAGTCGGAACTGACCTCCCGAGGGCCTGTGAATGAAGGGGCAACACGGCATTGCGCCTTCACACCATTCGGCGGCGTCAACGAACGCATCGACCGGCACGAACCAAACAAGCGCTTGACGGTGAATATCTACGAGACGTTCAAGCTCCCGATCTCTGACGCCATCGCAGATTTCAATATCTCACCGCACGACGGCGGCACCGAATTGGTCCTTCACTACAGCTACACGCACAACCGCATGGGTCGCATGGTGAAGGGTTCCACCGAAAAGCAGATGCGAAAAGGGATCGACGGGATGGTCAGCGGTCTCCAGCGGGAGAGCGAAAGCATCGCGACCAGCGAGTAGCCTCCTCCTTGCATCACCCGGACATCAGGACCAGTCGGTGTCCTCGGATCGCATGAATGCATGGTGACCTGATGCGCTCAGATCAGGTTCGCCCACTTCATGAAGTTCTCGATGAGGACGCTCCCTGCCGGGTGTTCATCCGTTGCGTACTCGGGGTGGAACTGGGTGCCAACGATGGGAAGGTCGTCATGAACGATCATCTGCACATCGGAGATCGCGGTCGCGGCGTAATTCGTGAAACCGACCGGTACAGCCTTGAGTTCCCACGAGTGTGCGTGGCGGAACACGGGGGCATCACCGACACCGTCGAGAATAGGGTGCATCCCGGTGAGTTGCACGGGCAGGTAGCCGAATTCAGTCTTCATGCCAGGGGCGAAATCTGAGGCTTCACCGAACGCCTCGTCCCGCGAATCGAGTGCACCGATCGGCTCGACCGGTGCACCGAACACGTCGCCGATCACGTGGTGGCCTCCACAGAATCCGAAGGTAGGCCACTCCTTGGAGGACAGGGCGTCTCGAAGCCCGGCCTGTTCTGCAGGGCCGTACTCATCTGCCGAAGCACTATTTCCCGAGATGAAGATTGCCTTTGCGTCAACATCCTTCAAGAGTCCGGGTGTCACCTTGTTCCAACGCACAACGAGGCAGCCGTGCCCCGACATGTCCTCGAGTTCGTACTTGATACGAACGCGAGCAGCCATGATCTTCTCCCCCCATGGCTTGTCGTAGCCGGTGACATGTTCGTTGTCGACGAGGACGATCACCTGTGGCCTCTCGGTGTTCGGATTCGATGCTACCGAACATCCAGCGGATTCGGGCACTGCCCTTCATAGCGAATCCGCGGTGCCGATACTGCCGTATGGCCACCATCATCGCTCACCGAGGTGCTCGCAGCCTCGCACCGGAGAACACTCTCGTCGCTGCAAGGAAGGCCTTCGCCGTCGGCGCTGACATGTGGGAGACGGACGTCGCCGTCACCGCAGACGATCAGCTGTTCCTCATGCACGACGACGCCATGATGCGGACGACCGACATCGCCGAGATGTTCCCCGATCGCGTCCCTGCTCCATTCTCCACCTACACCCTGAGTGAGATCCGATCGCTCGACGCAGGCTCCTGGTTCGAGCGCGACGATCCGTTCGGCCAGATCGCCGTCGGTTCCGTGTCACGCTCTGAACTCGAGAGCTTCCATGGCGTCAAGGTTCCAACACTCCGAGAGGCTTTCGAGTTGACGCTCGAGCTGGACTGGTTCGTCAACCTCGAACTCAAGGCCCAACCCGCTCCCAAGGACTCGTTCGACGTCGTGAACGCCGTCCTCTCCCTGGCAGAAGATGTGGGGATCGGGCCTGACCATCTTCTCTTCTCCTCAGCTCAGCATGACTGGTTGAAGACGTTGAAGCAACGCAGGTCCGACTTCGAGGTTCATGCAATTCTGGGACTCTTCCCCGAAGATCCGATTGATTTCGATGACCCCTTCTTCGACACGTTCAACCCGCGGATCACGCGCGTGACGATCGAACAGATCGAAGCGCAGCTCGCCCTCGGGACGAAGCTCAATCCCTACACTGTCAACGATCAAGAAACCATCTCTCGGCTCGTCGAGATCGGCATCAACGGTCTCATCACCGACTTCCCGCAGCGAGGAGCACGATGACGTCTTCCCCCACGACCCTGGCCCCGCACCGGTTCTGCATCGTCAACTGCTACCCGGCGGCCAGTCGCGACAATTTCGACCGATCCGACGTGGGCCACCCCCACGACATGTTCAAGGACTTCCTGCGGAGAGAAGCTCCCAATGCGACGACCGAGATCGTCTACGTCGCCGACCCCACTTTCTCTCTTCCGGACGGCACCACCATCGAGGACTTCGACGGGTACATCTGGACGGGATCAGACCTCACGGTCTATCACACGGAGGATCCCCGCGTCGCTATGCAGATCTTCTTCGCCGGAGCCCTGATGCAGTCGGGTGCAGCCAGTTGGGGAAGCTGCTGGGGCATTCAACTGGCATCACTCGTAGGCGGCGGCGACGTTGCCGTAAACCCCGCCGGCCGCGAATGGGGCATCGCTCGTGACATCAAATTGACCGATGCGGCCCGAACGTCGCCAATGCTGGACGGTAAGCCGGCGCAGTTCGATGGCTTCATCATGCATCTCGACGAGGTCACGCGCCTTCCCGACGGCACGCCACTGCTTGCCACCAACGAGCACACGCACATCCAGGCCGCCGTCATCGAAGACGGGGACGCTGCGTTCTGGAGCACGCAGTACCACCCGGAATACAACCTGCACGAGATGGGACGCCTCATCGCAGCGAGAGGCCCGGCGCTGGTGAAGGAAGGCCACTTCCCCGACGAAGCGGCCGTCGCCGCGTACGCAGCCAAGATGATGGAGCTTGCAGCTAGTCCGGATTCGGTGGAGTTGAGAGAAGAACTCAACGTCGGTGACGACATCATCAACCCGGAGATCCGGGAACTCGAGTTGCGAAACTGGCTGCGATTCATCGATTCGCGAACCAAATAGTCGGATCGGCTCGGCACGAACTGCTTTTGGTAGCTGCACGCCCACTCCAACTAGCATCACCCGACATGATCTTTTCCGATCGAACGATCATCGAAGCCATCGAGACAGGTCGCGTCTCCATAGATCCGTTTGATCGCGCTCTCGTGCAGCCGTCGAGCGTCGACGTTCGCTGCGACAACCGCTTCCGTGTCTTCGAGAACCACCGCTACCCCCTGATCGATCCGAAGGCGGTGCAATCGGACCTCACGACCGAGGTCGAAGCGAGCGCGGACCAACCATTCATCCTCCATCCCGGCGAGTTCGTACTCGGCACCACCCTCGAGACGATCCGCCTCGGAAACGACGTCGTTGCTCGACTCGAAGGCAAGTCATCGCTTGGTCGGCTCGGCCTCCTCATTCACTCGACAGCGGGTTTCGTCGACCCCGGATTCAGCGGGCAGGTGACCCTGGAGCTCTCGAACGTCGCGAATCTCCCGATCGCTATCTATCCCGAAATGAAGATCGGCCAGATCAGCTTCTACCAGATGACCACAGCAGCCGAGCACCCCTACGGTTCGTCGGCACTCGGATCCAAGTACCAAGGACAGACCGGCCCCACGGCGAGCCGGATGCACAGAGATTTCCAAGGGAGAGACGATGGCTAGACCGGCAGTGGCGCGAGTGGCGTCGATCATGCTCGACTGCAACGACCTCGATGGGATGGTGTCGTTCTGGGGAGCAATCCTCGAGGTCAAGGAGAAGAACCGCTTCCCCGGCTACGTGTGGATGACCCGCATCTCGCGAGGCGGGCCCGCGCTGGCCTTCCAGCAGGTCTCAGAAAGGAAGGCGACGAAGAACCGCCTCCATCTCGACCTCAGCACGGCCGATCCGGAGGCGCTGATCTCGCACGTCGAGGAGCTCGGCGGAGAACGGCTCCACGATCATGACATCGCAGGGTTTCACTGGACCGTCTGTGCCGACCCCGAGGGCAACGAGTTCTGCGTCACGAAGAGTGAGTAGCCACAACGGACTTCCCCCGGATGCCTATGACCGGTTGAACGCCGTGCCTTCGGTAAGCCAGAGGTTCAACTCGTCTCGTCCCGGCTTGTGGAGACGCCCGGACTCCACGAAGTAGGCCTCGTCGACATATCCGAGGGCGGCGGGGTCATGGGTCGCAATCACCACCGTGGTCCCGGCGTCTGCGATCTTGCGGAACATCCCCAGGATCGAAGCACCCGTAGCCGTATCCAACTCACCCGTCGGTTCGTCGGCGAGGACGTAGCCGGGCTCATGAACGAGGGCACGGGCGATCGCGATCCGTTGCTGCTCACCACCTGACATCTCGTCCGGCCGATGGTCCGAACGAGACTTCATCTCAACGGCCTCAAGGGCCGACATCACAGCAGTCTTGGCTTTCTTGCCACGGACGCCGAGGAGTCGCAGCGACACGTCGACGTTCTCATATGCGGACAGCAGGTTCAGAAGGCTGGCCGACTGGAAGACGAACCCGAGCTTCGTTCGGCGTATCACGGCCGCTTCATGCTCGCTGATCTGATCGACTCGATCACCGTCGATCAGCACCTCACCAGAATCCGGACGCTGAAGAAGACCCACCATGTGCAACTGTGAGGTCTTGCCTGATCCTGAAGGGCCGAAGAGAGCCACAAACGACCCGCGCTCCACGACGAGATCGACATCGAGAGCCCCGACTGCACCATTCTGATACTGCTTGGAGACGTTTCGTAGTTCGAGGCTCACTCCGGACGCTCCTCAGATTGCAGGAGAATCCCGTCGTCGACCAGTTTGACCCGGACGTGATCGCCGATGCCGGCCTCGATCAACATGTCCCGTGGTAGTTGCACCATGCCGCGCTGGTCGATCGCAACCAGCTCCTCCTGGCCCTGCCGCCCCTGGGTAGCGATCCTCCCGTCGGCGATCCTCACGATACGGTCCGTCCGCTGTGCCAATGCGACGTCATGGGTGACCACAAGCACACTCAGTCCGCCTTGATGCGACAGGCCTCGAAGGAGCTCGTAGATCTCGAGGCTTGTCTCCGTGTCGAGTTCGCCGGTCGGCTCATCTGCGAGCAGGAGTTTCGGTCCGAGAGCGAGCGCCACACAGAGCGCAAGGCGCTGCTGCTCCCCTCCTGACATGGTCTGGACCTCGGAGTACGCACTGTTGCGAAGACCAACGGCTTCGAGCAGGGCGAGAGCCCGCTTCTTGCGCTTCCGGCCGCCGACACCGGCAAGCAGCATCGGCAGTTCGACGTTCGCCCTGGCCTTGAGATACGGAACGAGGTTGCGGGTGAAGTCCTGCCAGACGAATCCGACATCGCGACGGTAGAAGCGTGTCAGGTCCTTCGGCGCCACATCGGTGAGGTCTTGATCCGCGACCGTCACCTTACCGGCAGACGGCCGATCGAAACCGGCAAGGATCGTGAGCAGGGTTGACTTTCCCGAACCCGACTTGCCGACGACCGATATGAAATCTCCTTCATTCATCGTGAAGTCAAGGCCCTGAAGTGCAACCACTTCGAGATTGCCCTGCTTGTGGATCTTGATGAGGTTCTCGGTCTGGATCACGGGAGGCATCAGCGATCCACCTCCCGAAGCACTTCGCTCATCTTCCCGGCTGACACCCGCCTGGTCGCCCACACCACCGACACGATGAGCATCAGCCCGAGCACCGCTGAGAAAGCAGCAAGGGCACCAACCGGGATATCGAGCAGAATCGAGGGGACGATCTCATCGGCCGTTTCTCCCAGTTGCAGGAAAGGAAGCATGACGACGACGAGGGCTATCCCGCCGAGGACACCGATGATGGCTCCGAGACCAACGACCACGAGTTGCTCCACGGCGAAGGTCGTCGCCACTCCTCGTCGTCCGAATCCGAGTGCTCTCAGCACACCCATCTCCTTCGCACGACGAGTAACCGCAAGCAACACGTACCCGGTTACCCCCGCAAGAGCGAGCACGACGGCGACGGCTGCGCCGACGAAGAGAATCGCGACAAGCCCGACTTGAACGGGGCGGCTCGAGAACGAGGCAGCAACTCGGCGGATGGTCCACAGTTCGTCGGGCTCCTCACCGAGTTGAGCGGTGACGCGCCGGACCGTCGTGTCGACGTTGTCGGTCTCGATCCACAGCTCCTGCGGCGCTTCGGGACGCGAGAGGCCTCCTACCAGACTCCAGGTCGCTGCCCCGTTGGTCCACGCACTGATGGCGTCGAGGTCGACAACCATTGCTCCCTGCTTCCTACCGTCGGTCATCGTCGGAACGGCTTCGACGAAGCCGACGAGCGTTCCGGTCATCACGTCCGATCCGACCGAGTACGACGAGGTATCCCCGACATTGAGGCTCGCTATTGCCGCTGCCTCATGATCGAGCAGTACGAAAATGTCGTCGGGGATACGTCTGAGTTCGGGAACGTTGGTGCTGGCACGTGATCGCTGCGGCACGGTCCACATCGACACGTCACCGTCTCGATACAGCGGCGAACTCCGCAACTCATCCTCGGTCGGTTCCTCCGAACCCTCCGGGAGCATGCGATATCTCGCCTCAAGGGCAGTGTCGCCATCGACGTTCCTCCGAATGGTCAGGTCGTTGAGGGGTGACAGTTCCTCGAGATCAAGGACGAGTCGCTCACCGTTCGCCGTGACGACCGGAGCGTCCATGAGCACGGAGTCGCCGGCGACGGCGAGACCACCGGCCGCCGACCGTTCGATCCACATCGTGTGCAGGGAGAGCGGGGGCTCCGGCGGCGTCGGAAAGTCGTTCTCCCCGATAGTGAGGTCGATCGAGACGGTCCCCCATCCATCAGGGGTGATCTCGGCGTCGGACACCATCGTCCAGACCCGTGTCTTCGCATCGATGACCTTGACGAGAAGTCGGTACTTGTTCCCGGAGGGCTCGCCCTCGACTTGAGCTGCCAGGCTCATCGGGACAACTACTGCGTCGACCTGCAACTCGGTCGATCCGAGCGGTAACTCCACGCCAACATCGGGCGCTGTGCCGTCGGGACGGAGCAGGGGGAACAGGTCGGCAGGGTCAGCCGCGCCAAAGTCGGAGCGCCAGGTCACGACCTCGGAGAACGACGTTGGCTGGATCGCCAGCACCTCGGCTCGGCGTCCACTCTGCCGGGGTGCCCCGTCGGTACGGAGCACCGGGGAGCCGATCGCTCCTTCCGGATCGTCGAGGTATCCGGCCTGATCGGCAACGACCCGAACATCGGCACCGGCGGCAAACTCAGCACGATCGACGAACGACTGTTCCAGCGTGGCGGCGTAGGTGAGGGCGAACGCACCGAGCCCGGTCGTGAGCCATACGAGCAAGGCCAGACGTCCGTATGGAATTGGATTCCGTCCCAGATGCCACCCGGGAAGCGAGAGCGAGAGCGACCTCGACTTCGTCATCGCCCAGCCGACAGCTTTGAGCAGCAACGGGAAGACCCGGAGGAGGATGAGGGCACCGCTGAAGAGAAGCAGTAGCGGGAACACGATCGCGAGCGGGTCGAGCGTTGCCTCATCTCCGGTGGTATTGACGAACCCGCGCTGGCTCAACTGGAAGAGCACGACGAGTGACAATGCGATGGCGAACAGATCGAGGTTGTACCTCTGCCAGACCGACTTCGTGCCGGGTCGCGCAGCGAGCGACCGGAGTTCGAGAACCCCTCGTCGCAGGTACGGGACGATCGCGACTCCCATGGCTAGGAACGTGATCACGGCGCCGGCAAGAAGCCATCCCGTCACCGGACTCACCTGGGTGACATCGAGTGGTTCGCCACCGGTGAGATCCGATAGCGGTGGTATTCGACCCGTGACACCGACAAGGAATCTGGCCACGAATGGAGCAGCCGCAGCCGCCACAGCCGCCACGAACAGCGATTGGCCGAGGTGGACCCCAACGGTCTGCCAGGTAGAGGCACCGCGACTCTTGAGCAGCGCCAGATCGGCACCTTCTCGCTCAACCGTCAAGGCCGCCGTGTACACGAGGAAGTAGATGGCGCCACCGACGACGAGAGCGAGCATCGCAAGGATCGGCCCCCCGATCACCACTGATCGGGTGGAGAAATCGTCGATGAGTAGCGGCAGGAACGTGTTGGTCGGGATCGACCCTCCGGCCTCCTTCGCTACCTGAGCCTTGAACTGGCTGATCCTGCTCTGGATCTCGTCGAGGTCTTCGAGCGTGACCGTTTCGACATCGAGCGGCATCCGCCACCGCTGGGTGGCGGTAGGTCCGGCGAAGCCCCGGACGTTTCGATTCCACGGATCGGTGCCTTGACTCGACAGGCCATCGCCGGGATCCAGGGGGATCTGTCCCATCCAGATGTCGAACGTGGCCTGATCGAGATAGACCATCGCTGTGGGGTCATCGATACCCCAGATCGTTGCATCCGGATCAACGGGAATGACGACTGCCGCCACCTCGACGTACTCGAAAACCTCGGGAAGCCCGCTAAACGGTCGCAGGAAGAATCGGTCTCCGACATCGAATCCGGTCGACTCGGCGACCCTTTCGCCAACCGCAATGGGGAGCGGCCCGCTCTCGGGGAGCGGCGCGCCAAGAAGCGGCGGAGGAAAGACTCCCCGGACAACCGTAAGCCGGGCCTCGAGATCGGGTGTCGTGAAGAACCTGACTTGCGTGGCTTCCCGGGGAGGACGGGGATATGGGGGCACCGGCCACTCGTCTTCCGGGACGCCTTCCTCTTCAAGCTCAGCGATCGTCTTCTGCCACACCTCGGCCCGAACGAACCAGTCGCCATCCGTCCCCTCTCCCGTGGGTATGACCGAGTACTCCCGTGTCTGCGTTCGTTCCTCGATGGTGGGATACCACGGCACCAGCCACTGCTCGTGGGCTTCGTTGACGATCACCCGGTTTGAGGTGCCAAGCGATCTCGAATAGTCATTCATCGTCGAGAAGGCGATCATGTCGACCTCGTCGGCGACGGCGCTCCGGACGCTGAAACGCAGGTCGACGGCCTGCACGGACGACTCGTACAGAGGCACCACGACAAGAAGGGCGATCACGAGCGTCGCCCCGAGGAGAGATCCAATGAGGATCCCCTTCTTGGCCCACACACGGCGAGCAACAAGACCTATGTATGTCCCGAGCTTCATCTATCGAGTCCCCTTGCCTCCGGACCCGCGGAGCAGGCTACACGCCTCTTTCAACGGCTTCAGCCGATGCCGGGCAAGTTGAGAGCGGGAGCATGATGGCAAGCCACGCTGCCGGAACCTGCCGATTGCAGTCGGGGTTCTGAAGCCAGACAGGCCTCGTCGACGAACTGGCAACGGTCGGCGAATACGCAGCGACCGGCAGGAACGGAAGCAAGGGATGGCTGTTCTCCCGGGATAGGTCTGAGACGTCCGGACGTCAGGGCGGGGAGCGAACCGAGGAGGCCGGACGTGTACGGGTGCCTCGGGTGCCTGAACATGGTGCCGACAGCCCCCTCCTCGATGATCCGACCGGCATAGACCACAGCGACGCGGTCAGCGATTCGAGACACCACAGCGAGGTCGTGGGTGACGATGATCATCGCCATGTTCCTGCGCTCTTTGAGATCCTTGAGGAGATCGAGGATGGCGGCGGCGACCGACACATCGAGTCCGGACAACGGTTCGTCGGCCACGAGGAGTCGCGGGGCCTTGACAAGTGCAGCGGCGAGCATGGCCCTCTGTCCCATCCCGCGGCTGAGTTCATTGCTGAAGGCCCCGAAGAGCCGCTTCGACTTCGGGAGATGGACCTCACCGAGGGCATCCATGACGCGTTCTTTGATCTCCCCTGCGGAGAGATCGGTGTGCTCGTCGAGCACCTCGCCTGCCTGCGGACCGATTTCGATGATCGGAGTCCACGACGAAAGCGGATTCTGGAAGAGGAATCCGACTTCGGTTGCGACGAGCCGGGCCCACTCCGGATCAGATTCGTCCATTACCGTCCCGGCGCGTTTCAAACGCTTTCTCTCTTTGCGACCGATCGGCTGTGTCGGATCATGGCGATACCCGGCGGGTTCGAAAGATGTCCCCCGGTAGGTCACCGTTCCGCCGAGCACTCTTGTTCCACCTGGCAGCAGACCGAACGCACCGAGGAGCATGAGCGACTTCCCCGAAGAGGACTCTCCGATGATGGCGAGTGTCTCGGAGGCGTCGACTCCGTATGTGGCCTCAGGAATCGCCTCGACCCACCCGAACGGAAGCCGCTCCCCGTGGATGTCCGTCGGTGGTTCCCGATCTCCGCGAACTGCCGCCCCCTGGTCGTTCACTGCGATTCGGAGTCCTTCTACCTCAAAGAGCCTCGGTGACACCGATGACCTCCCCGTCGGACAACCCACGCGTGGCGACGGTACCGGCGATGATGACCAGCGCCACGCCCAACCAGGTGAGAGGCTCGGGCCGCTCGCCGAGAAACACCGCCGCCCAGACCACAGCGGACGCCGGTTCGAGATACAGGATCACCGACACGATTGCTACGGGAAGGTGGCTCATCGCCGTCCAGTAGACGACGCCGGCGAGGCCCGTGAACAGCGCCCCGAGGATCAGGAACTGCGGCCAGAATTCGGTCGACTCCCTGACCGCCTGAACTGTGAAGGGCGCGAGGATGATCGATGCGACCACGAGCTCCCAGGTCGCTATTGACAGGCCTCCAATGTCGCTCACCAACGGTTTGCCAACCAGCATGACGGCGGCGAACAACACACCCGACGCTGTCGCCGCCACAACACCGCCGATCGTTGCACCTGCACCCGGCCGAACGACGAGCAGCATTCCAAGCACAGCAAGAACCAGACCGATGATGACCCCCCTGGTCATGGGCTCATGCAGGAGGGGCCCGGAGAGAATCGCGGCGACGACGAGTCCGATGTACACGATCGCAAGGGCAACCGCCACCGTGGTCAGCTTCAGAGCAACAAAGAAGGAGAGCCAGTGCGTCGTCAGAACCGCACCGAGGACGACGATCCTGCGCCACCGGTGCCACGGAACTGCGAGGCGCACCGTTGCCGCAGAGAATGAGACCAGAACGAGAGCGCCGAGCGACACCCGCATGGCGACGAGATGCGTCGACGGAACGTCGATCCGAACGATCAGCGGGATCATGCCGAGGGCCACAGCCAGCACCGCGAGCGATGCGATCGCGGTCGTTCGACTCGTGTGGGTTCCGCCGGACATCACGACAGGCTACCGGCTATTGCCTCGCCCTACTCATGATCCGAGGGGTCGACGGCCTACTCGGGGTAGTAGCCGGTCGTCTCGTCGATCAACTCGCGAATGATGTCGGCGTGACCGGCATGACGAGCCGTCTCCTCGATCATGTGAGCAACGATCCAGCGAAGAGCGAACCGATTGTCATTGCGGCTCCGAACGGAGAGGTCGTCCATCTGGGCATCAGCCACAATCTCTGTGGATCTCGCGATGGCTTCGCTGTAGAGGGCGATGACATCGTCGATCGTCTCGTCATCTTCGATCCGGAAGTCGGCGTCTGGATCTCCTTCCGACCATGGATAGTCCACACCGTTTCCTGCGAAGAAGTCGTCAAACCACCATCGCTCAACGAAGGCGAGGTGCTTCACCATGCCGAGCAGACTCGTCCCGGATGCCACGGCCGAACGGGTCGCTTCTTCTCTGGTGAGTCCCTCGAGTTTCCACATCATGATGGCTCGGTTGTTGTCGAGCATGGCAAGGAGCATCTCCTTGCCGGGACCGGTCCTGGGTTCCTTGCGTGTCTCCATGCCGTTGACGCTAGCGCGTCGTTCTGTTGGTAGTCGACGAGTGATTCGGTCGCCGTATGCAGCGGTACCCTCAGCCGTTGTGGAAGCCATCCAACGAGATGACGAGGCCCGTCCGGCCGACTACCGCAGGAATTTCACCGGTGGTTTGATTCATGGCGTCTTCTTCCAGCTTTCCGAGGCGTTCTCGAACATCAACACGGTGCTGCCGTCGTTCATCGCGACGCTGACCGGATCAACAGTCGTCATCGGGTTGATGGTGGTTGCCCAGGAGATCGGACACGTCGTTCCACAGTTGATCACGGCCTACCGGGTCGAAGATCGCCCATACGAGAAACCGATCCTCATGTGGATCATCACGATGCGATGGGTGTCTTGGCTCCTCCTCGCTGTCGTCACCGCCATGTTCGCCCTCGATCGACCCGACCTTGTCTTGTTCCTTCTCGTGGGACTCTTCGCAGCATTCTCCTTCGCCGGCGGTATCGGTTCGGTTGTCTATGCCGACGTTTTCGCGAAGGCGATCCCGACGCAGAAGCGCGGCCGGTTCATCGGATGGAAGCAACTCATCGGCTACGCGCTCGCCATCGGGGCGGGTTGGGTGGTCGCGTGGATTCTGTCCGGTTCAGGGGGCATCGGATATCCGATGAACTACGCCGTGATCTTCTTCCTCGCGGCCGTATTCCTCCTCATCGCTCTCTTCGGGATCGTCATCGTCAAGGAGCCCCCGTCAACCCACGAGCGTGAGACTGGATCGCTCGGTGAGTCCATCCAGCGAGCCGTCCGCCTTACGAAAGCGAACAGGAACTTCAGGCGGCTACTTGCAGCCAGAGGCCTCACTTCCGTCCTCCTCATGTCGGCTCCGTTCTTCGTCCTGTTTGCTCTCAACGACATCGGTGTGAACCAAGCCGCCGTCGGCCTCTATCTCGCGGCACAGATGACAGGAGCGGCGCTATCCAATCTCCTATGGGGCTGGCTCGGGGACCGATTCGGCAATCGGGCGGTGATCATCGGGACGTCGCTCGCCGGTCTCGGAGCTGCACTGGCGGGACTCTCGGCAATCGTTGCCGGACCCATGCCTCTGTATGTCACGTTCTTCCTCGTCGGCGCCACGATGAGCGGCCTCCGTCTCGGCTATGCGAACATCATCCTCGAGATGGCTCCAGATCATCTCCGAGCAACGTGCGTGGCATTGCTTGGCACTCTTCTCGCGCCCCTGGCTCTCCTACCTCTGGCGATCGGAATCGTCGTGACGTGGATTCCCCTCACCGCGGTGCTCATCCTCGACGCCGTCGCAATGGCCGGAGCCGTGGTCGTCTCCATCTTGTTGCGAGACCCTCGCCATGGAGCGGAAGGCGTCTGTATTACGTAAGGATCCGCCGCGTAGACAACGGAGATTTCCGTTGGTGGTGGTTCTGAGAGCTCCGAGGGCTACGGGAGACGGGAGAGGGCCCTGTTCGGCACCCAACCCTCGGCGCCGTCGTCCGCCACGCACCAGGTCCAGTCTCCGGCGGTCTGGAACCCTGTTACGACGGCTTCAGCTTCGACCGTGAGTTCGGCTGTGGAGTAGTCCACCGTCGAGATGGCGGTGCCGTCGTCTTCTATCACGAGGTAGTCGTGCGGCACCCATCCACCCGTTCCCGCCTCGTTCTTGCACCACCGGTACGACGTCCACTCCGTGTCGTGTTGCCCGACCGTGACACGGTCACCGGCACTCAGAATCAGCGGCCTGCGGTACGCCGGCTGCCACGTTTCGACGACCAGGAGCCTGATGCCGGTCATGCGACAGGGACGTCTCTTCCCATGTCGGCGAAGAGCGTGAACTCGGGCAGGAAGGTCATCTGGACCTTTCCGACGGCACCCTGTCTGTGCTTGGAGATAACGACTTCGGCAACGCCTTTGGACTCCATCTTGTCGGGGTTGTATGCCTCATCCCGATAGATGAAGAGAACGACGTCAGCGTCCTGCTCGATTGCTCCGGACTCACGAAGGTCACCGAGGCGTGGGCGCTTGTCTTCTCTGCTCTCGAGCGACCGGTTCAGCTGGGACACGGCGATGACCGGAACTTCGAGTTCCCGCGCCAGGTTCTTCATCGAACGCGAGATCAATGCGATCTCCTGCTGACGGTTCTCCCCTCCCGAACCGTGCATCAGCTGCAGATAGTCAACGATGACGAGATCGAGGCCCGGACGGCGTTTGAGCCGGCGAGCCTTCGCTCGAATCTCAGTGACCGTGAGGCCCGGCGAGTCGTCAACGAAGATCGGCTTCTTGTAGAGAGCGCTCGCCGCGTTCGAGAGTTTCGTGAAGTCGGCCTCTGCGAGACGCCCGGTGCGGAGCCGCTGCGAATCGATCCGGCCCGTGGAACAAAGCATCCGGGAGACGACCTCTTCACGGCTCATCTCGAGAGAGAAGATCGCCACCGAGCCGTCCTCTTGGGCCACGTTCTGTGCGATGTTGAGTGCCAGCGCCGTCTTGCCCATCCCCGGACGGGCAGCGACAACGATGAGGTTCGTGGGGTGGAGTCCAGCCAGCATCCTGTCGAGGTCCCGGAAGCCTGTGGCGAGACCGGTGATCTCCGACCCGAGCCGCTGCAGCTCTTCTGCCCGCTCGATCGCGGGGCCGAGCAGCGGATCGATCGGGGCGAGACCCTCGCCGACCCTTCGTTCGGCGACCTGGAAGACCTCCTGCTCGGCACGGTCGAGGACGTCGGCGATCGGTTCGCTCATCTCCGACGCTATCCCGCCGATCGTGCCTCCAACACGCATGAGGCGTCGCCGGAGGGCGTGCTCCTCGACGATCCCTGCGTAGTAGTCGACGTTCGACGTGGTCGGAACGGTGTCGAGGAGGCGGGTGAGGAACGCTACGCCGCCGAGGCGTTCGAGCGATCCGTCGCGCCGGAGCATTTCGGAGACCGTGACCGCGTCGATCGGCTCATTCGCATCGAACAAGACTCGGACTGCCTCGAACACCTGTTGATGCGCCGGTCGGTAGAAGTCCTCGGCGTGCAGTTTCTCAAGCGCGATGTTCGCGGCGTCAGAGGACAGAAGAACGGCGCCGAGAACGGATTCTTCGGCTTCGACACTGTGCGGGGGCACCTGCAACCCACGCATCCCTGTTTGGCGCTCGGCCACGCTCGTCACTGGTCCTCCATTCGTTCTCCCACGGTCCGTCTTCATCAGTGTTGCATCGGGGTGGGACAGAAACGCGTCGAACACCCCGGCGCCATGAGAAGAATGGCGAGTCTACGACCCGGAGCAGTCGAGCGGTCCGGCCACGGTCGACTGTTTTCCGCGTATCGGACATTGTTTTCGCGCAAAACGCGTACCCAGGGTTCGCGACCTCGTATATGGCGCCGTGAGCCCACAGAATAGAGACTCGGGACGCGAGAAGGGCCCGTCCGAAGACGGGCCCTTGCTCGTTTCGTCTTGGCG
>Ga0209013_10001530_pt1 | contig 21361 bp, 16 predicted proteins | sample Cruoilmetagenom2_FD_187291 | JGI IMG/M metagenome (GOLD analysis project Ga0209013, IMG submission 187291) | Oil polluted marine microbial communities from Coal Oil Point, Santa Barbara, California, USA - Sample 2 (SPAdes) (version 2) | ecosystem: Environmental > Aquatic > Marine > Oil seeps ...
TCGTGCAGGTTCTCCGAAAGATCAAAGCGTGCCGGCAGCACCAATATCGTGGATACCTGATTGTGGATGAAGTGAACCAGCATAAATTCCAGGGTTTCCCTGGGGTGAGAAAGAGCAAAATTAACCGCTCCGCCCACCATCCTGTTGAGGAACTCATCTTGAGTCTCACCTTCAATACGGGCGCCTGCCTGCTTATCCGGATCCAGTGTATAGCGCTGGCCCAACACTTCTGCCTGCGCATGTGAACCGCTTCCTACCTCGCTGAATCCAATCTGTCCTGTAACGCGCCAGTTGCGGTACATCCAAGGAGTCAGGATCAAAATCAGACTGACCACGAAGGCGATCCCACCGCTGATCCAGTATTTTCGGTCAGATTTAACCGCATACAGGAAGACGATCCCGAGGACAGCCAGCAGCACCGCGAAGGACTGCAACCGGATCAGCATCCCCAGAGCCAATAATCCCGCAGCGAGGACGGCAAAGACGCGCCGCGAGTCTTGCTTCCGGAGCCAGAAAACCCCGGCCAGGCTGAACGCCACCATAACCAGGGCAGTTGGCAAATCCGACATGAGCAGATTTACGTGAGATACATTCACCACACCGGACAGGGCAATGGCGTTACTTTGCTGGAATATCACCAGCAGCGCCACAATCATCCCGGACATGCGGTGATGTACGGCTCTGCCCAGCAAATACAGCAAGGCGGGTATCAGCGCCAGCACAACCACCTGCCACTGCAGCATACTCCGGTAGCCAATCCCGCTCAGTGTCTGGGCTGCCGCCAGGAACAGCGAATAGACAGGCCGGACGAGCTCCAGGTTGGGGTCCACCCCGATTAACAGGTTTTGCGCACCAAGCTCGTAGGTGGTGGCATCCGAGTACGGGTAGATTTCGTAATTCGGCGGCACAGGCGCGGGGGCGAAATAATTGGGATTCCCAGGAACGGCGTTCCAGTGCCATGCAGCGACGATCCAGATCAGCAGGAAGAGCAGCAGGTCAACTGCCCATGCAGGGATGCGGATCTCCCGCCGGCTTAATTTCTGCGCCAGGTGGAAGGCTAAAACCGCCAGGCCGTATGCTGCAATCGTGAGCGCCAGGGAGGCCATCACCTGGGTCTGCAGGATGGGTACCCCCGGGTCGCCCCACATAGCCGGGTCCGGGGTGAGCCCCAACCCGGTCTTCAACACCAAACCGGCCAAGAGCAGAAGTACCACCAGGGCAGCCAGCGCTGCCAGGAACGTGCTCCTGTATGGTCGGAAAGCCCCCACGTCCGAGTCGCAGCGGAACCCACGCAGAGCAAAAATCGCCAGCGCGCATAAGAGCGCCAGCCATGCCGCGTAGGGACTCAGGCGGCTCAGATAAGCCTGGAGTTGAAGGTCAGTTACCCGGCTTGCGACCTGCAGGAACAGCAGCGCCAGGAACAATCCAGCGCCTGACAGGAACAAGACGGGCCAATAAACCTTCTCCCGTTCTACCAGCGCATCACCAACTCCCACCATCCTGACCGCCCATCGCACATCGCGCCAGGAGCGGAACAATAACCAACCCAGCGCGACGCATACCAGTAAAGCTGGTATAGAGATCAGCAATCCCATCATCGATATGCCAAAAAGCCAGCTCGCAGCGCTGGAAACGCTGGCCAATTGATAAAGTACCAGCAAGCCAGCTAACAAAGACAGGCACAGGCAGCCGCGCATGAGGTGTAGTTTTTTCTTATTTGACATGGATCAGGAGTGATCAGTGATCGAAAATCAGCGAAATTTGTGTATCCTGGTCTCACATTCGCATTGCGCGTATTATTTTACTCCATGTTATTCAACAAGAAAACGCCCGACGATGAACTCAGAGTGCCAGGCATGATGAGCGTAAAATCAGGCAAATTTCGGTGGTATCCGTGAGCGAAGTTTCTTCCTCACCCAATTCACATTCTAAAAACATCCCGAGAGAGTATTGGTTGAATCATGCTAGTACTCGATCACACTGAATGAGATGGATGTGTCTTTGCGAGGGGCGTTCTTTGCGATGAAGCAATCTCCCCTATGCAACAGAGGAGACTGCTTCGCAAAAGTCGCTCGCAGTGACACACAGGTCCCCCATTCATCAAAATCAGATTGACTGACCATTAGATGCATAATTGCTGGAGACCCTATTGGATCATGTTGGGACGAGATGCCTGGAGAAGAATTCTCAGTAACATTATCTTTTGACAGAACCATCTAAATTAAAGAGATCACGGCAGCTCTAAATACTGATTTTCCCCGTGCGAGAATCGATACGTTTTTGTCTCGCTGATCGGCACCACGCTGCCATCCTCCAAAGCAATCGTGCCATCTAATGACATCAGGAGATCAAAAAAACCCGGGTTCTCACCTTGTATAAAATTTATTGTAGATGAGTACCCCCAACATTCAGTCTTCGTCCCTGGTTCACAGTCCTGGAAGTTATCCAGGCTCACGAGATCATGCAAAATCACCCCAAATCCCTCGCCGATCTGGGTTATGAGCAGCGCATCCTTGTAATTTAATCCGTCGCTCTCTCCGGGGTAGAAATACAGGTAGCCATACTTATCCGGCCCAATCTCTACCAGGTCCGTTTCGGGACTCACATCCATAAATCCTGCCTGGGCAATACCAAGTTGCTGGACATCAAGATACCAGGCGTCATCGATCTGAGTGAAGAGCGCACCGTCAATAAATGGGGCACACCCGGGACAATCCGAGGATGGATCCAGGCGCTGGGTGAGGATAACAAATTTGTTTACTTCCAGCTCCTGATACGGCCTCGCCATGATCACATGAACACCTGCATCATCCCCATTATCTGTAATCCCATTTTCTGTTAACACCACATCTCTACCGTATATCAATTGCGCGGCGCGTTGGTCGCTGATCTCACACGTAATGACCCCCTGTTTATAATTAACACAACCATCCGTTCCGAATATCAGATATAAGCCTATCCCCGTAACGATAACCAGGATGCTTATGAGTAGAATGTCTTCTTTCCCCGGTATGCGGCGTCGATACAGGGCGATCACCGCCCCGAGCGCGGTAACCAATGCGACCAGGGACGCAAAGTCCAAACTGGTTATGAACCATGCACCCACCACCAATAACAAACACAGAGCGGCCGTAATTTCCGCAACGCGGATGTTCTTTGTTTCTTGTTCCGTTGGCATAATTACTAGACAACCATAATTAGATATCATCCACATCTGATCAGGCAGCCCATCCTCCGTCCTGGTAATGGGAGCCAGCAGAGTACATGCACTGGTATTCTGTCAAACCTGAAGGTCTAGAGTGAACAGCGCAAAGACAGAACACTTCAGGTTTAGCCAAGGCTGCCGCAGCCCGTTTCTACAGGTTGGCTCTATCCCTGGCAATCCAATAGTATACACCCGAATAATTGTATACCGGTCAATATTAAAACACACATTTAATGTTTCTTTAAGGGTTTTGTTACAGGGCAAGCCAGCTGATCCACCCCAGTATGCGTTCCAATCGAAGCTTACCCGATGGTCGTGACAGGAATATACCCACCATGAGCAGATTCATGATATTGGCAGCCACGACGACCACCGTATCGACGATTTGAACGTCCATTATCTACTCCTTCGAATTATCCATGTGGTTTTACATCCGATAAAGAAGATAGCTCTTTCCAAGGCAGGCCTATGCCTATGCGCATCTGGTGCAGATACACTGATTATAAAGCTCATCTGGGCCAAAACTATCTCTCGATCTCCAACAGCAAACCGCTCTGTTCGCAATAATCCATCACCTGGGCGAGAATTTCACCCGCTGGAAGTCCCGTGCCGGGCACGCGCTGAGTGGTCCAATACACCCACTCGCCTGCGGGCAATCGGCCCAGCTCCATCATGAGAGCTTCAGTATCCGGCAAACGAACATTTTCCGCCGAAATCTCAGCAAACGACTTTATTCGGTTCGTACCAGGCAGCAGCGAGTAGTACCAACGCTCCCCACTCTGCCAGCTGTACAGCTCGTATCCTTTCATAGATCCTGCCAGGGTCGCCTGGGGTGCAGGGTCAATTTGCGCCCGGCAGCCAGCAAGGGTAGCCAGCAGGATGACCAATAACGCCGATCCGGAAAAAAGTCTCATAATTTATTCGTCCACCTTCTCACGAATCATCCAGCGTTCGGGCTGCTCGATGCCATCAAAACCGCCGCTGCGCCGGTATAAGTCATGCGCGTCCTTGGTAGCCAGCAGCCACAGCTTTAAATTCTGCACCGCCCCATAAGATGTTGCACACTCGACCAACCACTTTCCCAATCCCAACCGGCGGTGCTCCGCCAGGATAAACACATCGCATAACCAGGCAAATGTGGTGAAATCCGTCACCACGCGGGCGAAACCAACCTGCTTTTGCTCCTTATATACGCCAAAGCAGAGCGAATGTTCAATCGTCTTGCGAACGATATCCAGGGAGCGCCCATTTGCCCAATAAGATTCGCGGCTCAAGTAATCGTGGATAACGTTGACGTCTAATCTTGATTTATCGGTGCTGATCAGGTAATCTCCCTGCTGCCATTTCATAGTCACACACCCTCGTTAAAGAATACACATTCCTGACCCGGGAATCAACACTGCATGATTTGAGGTCTGCCCCAAAAGCTGCGGAGCGTCGATATTTTTTTCTATTTACAAATTTCCTTTGCGGATGTTGGTTATCAGTTCACCGCACGGCCTAGGATGTGATCCGAGAAATCGGAAATAGCGCATCACCAAAGGAGCGGTACCAGGCGATAACGCACCTGTTGCGCATATTCCTCATATCCGGGAAGTTCTTCCAATAACGCGCGATCTTCCAGGGCAGTACGCACGATAAACAAGACCACGATCAACAGCGCAGGTATCAGCGCCCACAGCGACCCGAGCACCAGCGGTATGCACAGCATCGACAGGATCACGCCGTCGTACATCGGGTGGCGGACGTAGCGGTAGGGACCCGTGGTGGCAACTTTATGCCCGCGGTCATCCTGGATGCGTACAACCTGGGAAAGGAACGGGTTGGAAGCCATAGACCACCACACGATCACCAGGGCGGCAGATAAACCAGCCCATCCCAGGAACCGCAGCACGCCCGGTGGATTGGTCCATTCGAAACGACCCGAGTCCAGGGAAGCCAGCACAAGCATCACCAGAAGAAGAAAAGTGTAGATGCCCATGATGATGCGATCCCAGCGCTTCACATTCTCCCCTGGCTGCCTGCGTTCTTTAATCAAATCCGGATCCCTGCGGTTTACCCAGACCACCATTACAGAGACGCTGGTGATGAACGCAAATACGAACGCCCAGCCCTCCCACCAGTCCAGCCGTCCGGCAGGGACGAACAGAAGCGCCAAAAAGATTCCAACCAAAAGGATGCTGCGTAGAATTTGCCAGAGCTTCGATTCTCTGGCAGAAGAATTTCTCTCAAATGACTCGCCGGGACCGGTTTCAGGCATAAGATAGTACACCCATCCCTGTAATTTTCGTGCTCCTGGATGTCCTATCGTCGACAATCATCCCCTTCAACAATTCTCACCCTTCATCATCACCAGGCATCTCTACCACCGACCGCACGAACTCCCTCATCAACAACGGCCAGGTCTTAAAATCGTAGATGTCCCTGGCAACGTGCAGCTGAGACTCCGGCATTAAATCGGCCAGTTCTTCGGCCGTCTCGACAGGATGCGACCTGTCGCCTTCCCAGGCAAGGATAAGCGTCGGTATAACAAGATATTCCAATTCTTCACGTGGTGGTAAGTCACACAGCGCAGCGCCGCGTAATATCGTGGCAAGCGTTTTTCCATTGATCGTCTTGATACTTTCTCCTATCGAATTCACCTCATCCCCCATATCTGCGACCATCCAGGCAGGGATCAGACGCTCTGGTTGCGTGTTCACCAGGCGCGCCAGTGTTCGACCACCCAATAAGCGCGCTGCCAGCGCCATCTTCCCGTACAGCGAGGCCTGATCTGCGCGTGTCTCCCAGGCGGTGGGTGGGTTTACGAGCAGCAGGGCTTTAGTTCTATCCGGAGTGGCTAAAGCCGCATAAATTGATGTCGCACAGCCCATCGACTGGCCGCCGGCTATATACGTATCAGACCCGCTTTCGTCCAGGATGGCGACCATATCGCCTGCCAGGTTCTTCCACCGGTAATCACCGGGAGCGTAGCTGGCTCCGGATTTGCCGTGCCCGCGGGCGTCATAGCGGATCAGCTTTGCACATTCATTCATCCGCTCCCATTGGAACCAGCCGGTGCCATCTTCTGCCACCATACTCGCCATCAATCCATGCCCCCAGATTAATGGGAATCCTTCACCAGATACACTTACGTTGAGATCAACGTCCCTGACTTTCATATATTGACTCCCTCCAATTAAAATCCGAACAACAATTCGATTAAGTTTCTTCCGGTGTCAAGACGATTACAGGAATTAAACGCTCGCCGGCGCGTTCCTTGTAGGCGCCATACCCGGGATATAGAGAAACTGCCTGCCGCCAATACGACTCGCGCTCTTCGCCGGTCACCTCCCGCGCAACGTATGTTCCGCTGCACCCATTGAACGATACGTTCACATTCGGGTTGGCTTTTATATTATAGTACCAGCCAGGATTCCGCGAACGACCGAAGCTTGTGGCGATGAGCACCAGGCGCTCGCCGTCCTGCAGGCTCAACAAAGGAGTAGTGCGCTGCTCCCCAGACCGGGCTCCGATTGTCGTCACCCAGACAACGGGCAGCCCTGTGAGCAGGCAGGTTGCTGTAGTGCGCTCCCCTGATACCCGCAGCACAAAGCGGTCCAGATGATGCAGGGACTCGGCAAGGATATTGGAAAACGGACTTACTGCAGATAATTTCTGGATGATCCTCTGCCACCAGGAGGCCGGTTTTTCGTGTTCAACCATAGACTTTACTAAAAAAAGTACCAACCAAAACGGTTTCTCCGTTTGGAAGTAGTTTTGTCAGTGGACTCACCATAGATTGTTTAGAATTGTACCCCGGAAGTCAATGCACTATTGAGGCATACTTTCTTTACGCCAGATACGGGACGGTATGCTGCCAAATTCTCTGGCTGGATGCGGTGATCAAAGCCGGCCCAAGTTACGGAGATTGTGTAGATTTTCTTGTGTAATTTTGTTTAGTGTAACCGGACTAGATTCTAATGGCAAGCATAATTTTTGACCAGTCCTGTAAGAGATCTGAGAGTGGTTAGCCAGGGAAGAGGAAAGCCGCTAACCGGAATTAAACTTCTCGGGCGGGTATAAACCCGCCCGAGACTAATCTTACCCTATTCTGATGCCAGGGGCTTGAATTCCTAAGTTATTTAGAGAAGACAAACTCCGGGCTGCCGATTGGGCAGTTTATTTACTTACCAAGGGTACCCAGACCTTGAACAAAGTGATGGGTGGATTCACCTCAGAAGTATCGTTGAAAACCAACCGCCCTTCAACCGCGGGAGCGATGGGGCCTGCCTGCGCATCAACGTAATTGATCACCGAATCGCGCACGTACAGCTGCGAGTCGAAAACGATCTGATCCAGAGGCCAGATGGTCTCCCCATCGTCGTTGAAGTTGCAAGAACCGGCTGCGACGTAGTTCACCGTAGACACATTATAGTAGGTCGCCGCGTCGTCGAAGTCAACTGGCACGCCGTCGATGACGAGCGATGCCACATTGTTCCCGTCAGGCTCAACACCAGAACCAGGATCGTTATAAGTGATCACCCGGCCTGCATTGGTTGCGAGCATGCAGGTCGTGTAGTGGGAGTAGCCGCCGTAGTCTTCGTCGTAGTTGTAGTACCAGTAGTTGCGGTAGCTGCGCTCCAGAACGGTCTTGATCTGAGGTCCGTTCATAGAGAAGACGACCAGTGAGTTTTCGTAGGGCATCAGGTTGAACATATCACCCTTCGTCAAGGTCGCCGGGTTGGCAGCGGTTGCATCTGGCGCAATCGAGCGGTTGGACATCGCACCGGACAAGTGCAGGTCAACCGTGGCTCCGGCCTGAGCCAGTTCGAAGATGGCTGAATCGGCCTGCAGGTTTGCGGAGTTGGACTCCTCGGTGTAAGCTGTGGACCCGTCGATGGGCACCAGCGTTTGACCGATCTCCGTAGCATTGTATGCGTCTATCTCAGCCTGATAAGGAGCCAACCAGGCCTCCAGCTCGGGATCCGGTGTTGTTTCGCTGGAAGGGATCAAATAACCCTCGCGCAGCACGACATCACCACCAATGAACCCTACATTGACCTTACCCAGGTATCCAGAATAACGCCGGGCTTGTGCGATAAGCGTCCCTTCCGGATTGATATCCGAAGTGACCATCACTGCCGGATCGAGCTTCGTATGGCTGTGCCCGCCGATGATTACATCGATGCCCGCCACGGTCTCCGCGACCAGCAGGTCGCTGTCATCCTCGCCGGCATAGGGCGCGTATCCGACGTGTGTCAGGGCAACCATCACATCCGGGTCCTCAGTGGCCAGGATTTCTGGTACCACGGTTTGCGCTGTTTCATCGGCCGGGTAGAAAGTAAGACCGGGGATGTTGGTGGGCAGCTCGTAGCGGTAAATGCGCGGGTTGGTCAGCCCTAAGATGGTCACCTTCAGCCCATTTACATCCAGATTGATGTAATCCACGATATTGTCGTTGACGAAGCCATAGGAGCCGTCATCATCCATGTTGGCAGTTCCCAGCAGAGGAGCGTCAACCTGTCCGAGCATGGTAGCGAAGGTCGTTGGTCCGAAGTTGAACTCGTGGTTACCTACCACCATCGCATCGTAGTCCAGCCAGTTCATTCCACCCGCTATGGGGTTGTCCGGGCGATCCTTGAAGAAATACGCAAAGGAGTTGCCCTGGAATGTATCACCGGCATCCAGCAGCAGAGCATTCGGATTGTGGGCCAGTTCCTCTTTGATCAGGGTGGAAAGGTAAACCATGCCACCACCGTAGTAGTCAGCTTCCCACCTGCCGTGGGTGTCGTTGGTGTGCAGCATGGTGACCACTTCGTCCAGCCTGGTGATGCGGCCCATGGGGATGTCTTCAGCGTCGATCACTTCCAGCATCCCGATGTACTCAACAAAACCTGCCTGCATATCGAAATAAGTATTCCAGCGCTCGGTGCCATCAGCGAAGGTTACCCAGCCATCCTGGCCGCCAGCCAGGAAGTCGTTGGTAACCACGCGGTATACTTTATCCCGCTCCAATGGCTCTCCACCCACCTCCACACCGTAAGCGCCCCAGGCAGTTGCAGCATCATCGCCTGTATCGTTATACCAGTAGTAGCTGGCTCCGGAGGTTTGCAGGATGCCCTTGTACAGCAAAGCGGATTGGTCGAGCAGGTCCTGGATTTGAGCTCCGGTCAGGTCCATCAGGTAGAGCGTGTTGCCAAAGGGCAGCACTTCAAAGGTCATACCCCAGGTGAGGGTGTAAGGCAGATCGGCGCCATCGGGGATCAGGATATTGGCTCGTAAGCCACCTGGATTGGTGAAGGCGATGTCGACCGAACCGTTCACTTCACCGTCATCGTAGTCATCCGCTTTCCACAGCATGGAGTCGGTGACGATATCACCCATATTGGATTCGTTGTTGTAATCGCGCACTAGGCTAATGTTGGTTGCGCCCACAGGTTGGTTGACAATGGGTGCCACGATATCCGCCCAGTATGCCACTCGCGCCTCGACTACCGGATCCGGTAGTGTAGCAATTACCTGCTGTGCATCGGTTACAAGTATCGAGGATGCCTCGAGGCTGATCGCCCCTCCAGTTTGGGCAATTACCTGGAAGACAAAAGCATCCAGGGCCTCAATAGCGCCGTCGTAATCATCCATTCCATAGGCAACCTGCGCTGCCGTCAGCGTATCAAGCAGGCCTTTATAGATGCCGCGTCGTACGATTTGGTGATCAGCGTATAAGGCCATCACCTCGTCCTTCAGGTCCTCAATCGTAATGCTTGGATTATTGATAGGAATTAGCTCGTAGGCATCAATCGACAATTTCTTTGTCGCCACATCGATAGCCACATCCACGCGTCCCAGCCAGCGCCCGTAGTAGCCTGCTTGTACAATGGCGGTATCGCCAACGTAGATAGGTTCATAGAGTGGTTGGTGCTGGTGTCCACCGATCATCAGGTCTACCGGTTTTCCGGCGTCGATCAAGTTCTGCGCGATGGTAACCAGACCATCGTATGGACCGCTATCCTCGGTTCCCATGTGAGCAACCACGATTAACGCGTCCGCCTGTGCCATCACTTCGTCGTAATAGTGCAGGATGGTCTCGGTCAGATCTTTGAATTCCAGCCCAACGGTTGTGCCAAGCAGGGTCACTTCAGGAGTTTCGTCAGTATCCACGCCGATGATACCCACCTTGACCGTGTTTCCTTCCTCACCAACCTCCAAGATTTCGTAAGCCTTAGACCAGGCTGGCAGGTCCCAATCTGTACCTTCCAGAACCACGTTAGCGCCCAGCCAGGGGTATTCCGCCTGCGCCACACGCTCCATGAGTATGTCTTGCCCTTTATCGAACTCGTGGTTGCCGAATACGGCCAGGTCGTATTCCATTAGGTTGAAGACATCCACGGTGCTCTCACCCATCAGGAGCTGCGAGATAGCCGGTGCAGCAAAAAACTCGTCCCCTGCATCCAGCAGCAAGACGTTTTGCGCTCCAACTGTGTCTTCAATGTGATTGATCACTCCCGCCATGTTGGCAGAACCACCTCGGCCCTTATAATCAGCCTCCAGTCGACCGTGAAAATCGTTGGTATGCAGCAGGGTGATCTCAACGACTTCCGCGCCTTCACTACCAAATACCGAGGCGGGGATGATAATGGCTATTGCTATAACCAGGATCAGAATTTTGAATATTTTTTTATACATTTTGACCTCACTAAATTTTTACTGATTTGATGTTTCTTTTACGAAGCCAACCAATTCAAGCCTGTCAGTTCAACTTTTTCTTTTTTTCACCTCCTTTTATTATCTATTGGCAATAATTCTGGCAATAGAATCGGATAATCTAGTGGCAGAATGCTTGGAATATGAGTATACGGCATATATTTGCGTAATCTATCCAGGTATTTCATTTAAACAATAATGCGCAGCCATTCGAGCACTGCGCATTTTATCTTCGGTAACCTTTGCACCCAAAAGATTATAGATATTGACGGTCAACGTACCACAAGTGATGCCGGTCCTCATACGCCCGGTGAAATTTCGCTGGGCCGCCCCACCCGGCAAAGACGCAAATCTGGAGAGAAGGCCATCGTAAACGTGCCCGCCGCCCGTGTATCTCTGAAAGGAAGTAATAAACCTCACCCCACCACCTTGTCTGATTTTCACACACTTATATCGAACGGAAAAACCAATCGAATTTATTGGATATTAAATCCGACATCAACTCACCTGATATAAGTATAACCTAAAATTAAGAATTTGTTAACTGATAATCATCACATTCCAGTATGTCAAAGATAACAAAACCTGCCACTTCGAACTGGTGGCCACGGACCTGGTGGACCCCGATCCACAGATCTATGTGCTTGACAGCGGCAGCGGGGAGACCCAGAAGATGGAGCGCGCTTTGACGGGTACGCCATTGAAGCTTCAGATGGTGGATGAATCACAAGAGAAGATTTTTTTCATATCCCTGCCCCATTTCGCACCCAATAAACCTCCACACACTGAGGATCAAATGTCAGCAATTCATTATAGTCCCATTTGATCTACCCAGGCAGATATCTTATCACCCCGCCATTTTCTCTTAACTGACCCCGTAATGGAGCCCCAGGTAAATTGGGTATTAAAGTTACTGAATTTACCTGCTGCTCCACAATCCTAAACCACAATACTAGCCCGCATCGATCTCACCCAAGGATTACCCTCTGCGGCTGTTCATGTCTGCGTTTGGGAGCCACCCTCAGGCCCGGTGAGCCTCTGCCACAGGTTCGGCCAAACAAGCACGATGACCAGCGCCAAACTGATGATTGGAGCCTGGGTAAACAAGGAGAATCTGCCCAACTGCTGGGCCGTGGCGAAGGCGAGTGGGAACTCCACGATAACTTCCAGGACCCCCGCTGTAATCCCTACCACGCGCATCCATTCTTTTGGGACAAGCAGAATGCCTACAGTGACTGCCCCCAGCCAAGCATGGCGATCCAATGCAGCCGCTGCACCAGTATGAATTTTGGAGCTCCGATGGTGATGATGCGGCTTGTGCTGGAAACCCCGTTCATAAAGCAAGTGATATAAGCCAACCCGGTAAACAAGGCCAGCGGCGTACGGCTCCACGAGACCTGTCCAACCGCCATCATCAATAGGAATTAGAGGATCAGGTAAGGCCAGAAGAGAGGAAAATAATCCGGCGGTAGTCCAGCGGCCTTGTACGGCACATTGCTGAATCAGCTGCCCAGCAGCGCCAGCGTGATGACGATCACGGACAGCAGGAAAGCCCAATTCTTTTTGGTGAAGAATCCGTAGGCACTCACCGCAAAAATCACTCCAGCGAGGATTCCGGTGTCCGCCATGGCGGGGTAGAAGGTATGAACCATGTTTATATGTGTAATGTGCACAAATTGACACGGCGGTCTTTGCCTTTACGCAAATCCAGTGTAGAATTGCTTCTACTGATCCTTGCATTGAAGGCTAAACCCAATCAGCGATCAAACAACGCAAGAGACATTTTGTAACTTCTGCAACGATCAGTATTAAACTGAACAACGGGACGGGATTTAGGTTTCTGATGGAATTAAATAATTTGCTGGCTCAATTCCCCATTTTTGCACATCTCGACGCTGGTGAGATCAGTGCCCTGGCTGCTTCGGCTGTAACTCGAAGATACCGCAATGGGGATTGGATCGTTCACCGGGGAGATGTTTGGCCTTACCTATTTATTGTCGAGAGCGGGGAGATTAACGTTATCAAGGAGTCCATGGAAGGCCGCAGCCTGATCCTGGAGACTATCCGGCCTGCTGAGATCTTCTGGGGGCTGGCCTTTTTTATCGACGACGCCCCCATGCCGGCCGCGTTGACCACCTCCCAGGAGAGCAAATTAGTACTCTGGTCTCGTGAGGGTTTGCTGCCCCTGTTAATAAGAAACGGTCGCATGTCCTGGGAATTGTCCCGCTTAATGATCAGGCGCATGCTGCGAGTCAGTGATATTGTAGAAGATCTGGCGTTCCAGCCAGTTTCCGGGCGATTAGCGGGTTTGATATTGGATCACTACCAGGGAGCGGAAGGAGATTACGTCGCCCGTGACATCACCCTGGATGAAATGGCTGCCAGGATTGGCAGCACGCGAGAGATGGTCTGCCGTGCGCTTTACCGCTTTGCTGAAAAAGGGGCCATTGATATAAACCGCACCGAGCTAAAAATTAAAGACAGAGGCATGTTGGAGAACCAGGCGAACCGGTAGTAGGCGACCGCGACGACCATCCATCGCACGCCTGCTAACCAACAACACTGCTCGAAAAACAGGGAGTATTTACTCGCTATCCTGCCCTTCGAGAATGATCCATGTTTCGCCGTCTTCTGTTTAGAATTTAACAGTGCATCCAAGCACTTGATTCAACGTTTTCAAACACTCATCCCATCCTGATTGAGACTGGTAAGTCTCAGATAATTGGTATATGATATGGGTTGATGGCCTCCGAACGTACTCTTTTCGTCCCAATCGAGCGACAATCGACGAGCACGGATTTCAAAGGTAACATCATAAGGAGAAAATGGAATGTCAAAAAAGATAATCTTACTAATACTTTCTCTCATTTTCGTAGGCGTGATTTTAACAGCGTGCAGTTCATCCTCAGGGGGTGACCAGCCGCCAGGGGAAGGTGATGCACCTGGCGCACCCTCCGGGGGTGCAGACCCATCCATTTCCATCGAATCGGTAGATCCGGGAGAAAGCGTAACCGTTGAAGGGGCGGATTTCCCACCTGACACTGAACTTACGGTGTTCATCGGTCAGCCTGGCGCGCAAGGTACCGATGGAGTAGTCGTAGGTACGACCAACTCGGGTTCTTCTGGAAACTTCACCGCAACCTATAATATTCCATCAGAACTGGCAGGTGAAAGCCAGCTCGTCATACGAATTGAAGGCGGGGCGGGCTACTGGGCATATCACACATTCAATAACAGGTAAATAGTAAGGTGTAAGAGACATCCCTTATAAAATATAAAACCTGATTGTGGTATCTCGGACTCCATTTTAAAATGCCTCCAAAAATTCGCTCGCAGAATTATCAGTTGCGACTACACCCACTGTCCCCGTCGTCTAAGAAGTGGTCACCCCGGGTGCTCAGTGGGAAAAATATAAGGAGAAATCATCGTGAATGAAATACTGGAAAACCTGGCTACGTTATCGGTGCTGGTTTTTGTGATTGCCAGCATGATGAGCATGGGATTGAGCCTGACTATGGGACGGATCATCGAACCGCTCAAGAATGTCCGCCTGGTGATCCTGGCATTGGTGGCGAATTTTATCCTGGTGCCTGCGCTTGCCTACCTGATCACCAAGGTCATCACCCTGGATGAATCAGTCCAAATCGGTTTGATCCTGCTGTCAACCGCCGCTGGTGCGCCTTTCCTGCCCAAGCTGGTGGATGTTGCTAAGGGCAACATCGCCTTCTCGGTCGGACTGATGGTGCTGCTGATGGTGGTGACCATCATCTACCTGCCCCTCGTGCTGCCCCTGCTGCTCAGTGGGGTGGAAGTGAATCCCTGGGATATCGCACAATCTTTGATCGTCATGATGCTGATCCCGCTGGCGATCGGTTTGTTTATCCGGGCACGCTACGGAGACGCCGCCGATAAGATCCAGCCTACTTTTGGTATGGCTTCCAACATCGCTCTTTTAACTCTAGTTGTATTAGGTGTGGTGCTCAACTTCAGCAGCATGATCGAGCTGGTCGGTTCCTTTGGTATCCTGGCAGGTATCATCTTTATCGTGATCGCATTAGCTATCGGCTATTTGCTGGGCGGATCAGACCGCGGCATCAAGAGCGTTATGGGGTTGGGGACCGCGCAGCGCAACATCTCGGCTGCCCTGGTGGTCGCGGCGCAGAATTTCGATTCGGATGTGATTACCTACCTGTTGGTGATCGCCGTAATCGGTCTGGTTGTTCTGATGCCCATGGCCGGTGAATTGGGCAAGCGTATGCCAGCAAGTGAGGCAGCAGAATAACGTCGCAACCGGGCCGTGAACGGACATGCTGAAGAGCATCTCATTTAATCGAAGCATGGTTAATGGTAGCTTCAAGTTGTCTTGCAATTAAATGGACGGGTCATTTGACCTTCAAACTATCTTGACCTGCTCCTGGATCCGTCCCGCCTGGCCATAACGGAGGCGGTGTTCGGCGTTCTTTTGGCAGCTTTAGCCGTTGAGATGGGGGTGATGGGGGTGGTTGCTGCCCAAATGCAAAGTCCCAGTGTTATGATATTCAACTGTTATAAATTCCATTCTAATCGTTAGGTTTCATCAGAGGTGATGGCATGCAGTTCATCTTAAATGGTAATCCAAAAGAATTTAATGGAGGCCTCGATCTTCCATTACTGACCTACTTGCGTCAGCACGAGGGGATCGTTTCCCCAAAAGATGGCTGCGCGCCGCAGGCTGCTTGTGGAGCCTGCACCGTCGACCTGAATGGAAAAGCCGTGCTCTCCTGCGTCATTCCGATGAAAAAAGCCGCCGATGGAATTGTCACTACCATCGAAGGATTGGGGGAATACCGTCAGGAGGTCTATGCGAACGCTTTCGCCGAAAAAGGCGGTCTGCAGTGTGGTTTCTGCATACCCGGGATCGTGATGCGTTCGAACGCTTTGATCAACAAGAACCCCGACCCTTCCTGGGAGGATGTAGAACAGGCGTTAACTCCCAATCTTTGCAGATGCACGGGATATAAGAAAGTCATCGCTTCTGTGCTCAGGGCGGCTGAAGCAATTCGCAAAAAGCAAGAAATACCCGCACCCATAGGCGATGGTCTCGTCGGATCCCGCCAGCCCAAGTACCAGGCTCAGAAGCTGGTTTTGGGCCAGCATCACTATATTGATGATTTGCGGGTTGACGGAATGGTATATGGAGCCCTGAAGTTCAGCGATCACCCACGCGCGCGGGTTTTGGGGATCGACACGCACCAGGCTGAGGACCTGCCAGGCGTAATACGGATTTTCACCGCACAGGATGTGCCGGGGCAGCGAACTTTGGGGCTGATCAAGCAGGACTGGCCGCTGATGATCGCGGTTGGAGAAACGACTCGCTACGTGGGGGATGTGCTGGGGTGCGTGGTTGCTGAGACAGAAGAAATCGCCCGGGAAGCTGTCACGCTCATCCAGGTTGAGTACGAAATACTCGACCCGGTCACCGATGTGCATGAAGCGTTACTGGAAGGAGCTCCACGTATTCATCAAAACGGCAATATCCTCTCCCACACAGTGATCCAGCGCGGGGATTTAATAGAAGCCAGGTCCGAGTCAGACTTTATCTCGCATGGCATCTACGAAACCCAGATGATTGAGCACGGCTACTTGGAACCCGAAGCATCCATCGCGTATCCGGGACAAGAGGGGCTGAACGTGCTCTCCCAGGGACAGGGTATATATGAAGACCGTGTACAAATCGCCCGGCTCTTAGGCCTCCCAGAAGAAGAGGTACGCGTGATCCTGGTTCCCAACGGCGGCGGCTTTGGAGGGAAGGAGGATTTGAGCGTCCAGGGGCACGCCGCCCTGACTGCCCACGCCACCGGATTGCCCGTAAAAATGAGGTTGAACCGGGACGAGTCAATAAGAATGCACCCCAAGCGTCACCCGATGTGGATGGATTACAGTGTCGGCTGCGGGGTGGATGGTAAGCTGACGTTCGTGCAAGCCAGGTTTCTCGGTGATACGGGCGCCTACGCATCGGTCGGTATGAAGGTGCTGGAGCGCGCCGCCGGGCATGCTACTGGCGCCTACCATGTGCCCGTGGTCGATATAGACGCCCAGGCAATCTATACAAACAATATCCCCTGCGGCGCGATGCGCGGTTTTGGCGTCAACCAGGCGGCCTTCGCACTGGAAAGCTGCATCGATGATCTATGTGAGCAGGCCGGATTTGACCGCTGGCAGTTCCGTTTCGACAACGCACTGCAGAATGGGGGGTTGACAGCTACTGGACAGCAAATCGTCGGCGGAGCCGGTATCAGGGAGACGCTCCTGGCGGTCAAAGATCAGTTCTACGAAGCGAAGAACGCCGGGCTAGCTTGCGGGCTTAAGAACACCGGCATCGGGAACGGTATTCCCGATGCTGCCTCGGCGCGCATTACCATCCTCAGCGAAGATGAGGTGGTTGTTGATCACGGCTGGACTGAGATGGGCCAGGGCGTGAACACGATCGCGACTCAGGTAGTGGCCAATGAAACCGGCCTCGATCCCGGGATCATTAAGGTGCGCATCGACACCGCCGCCGGGCAAGAAGCCGGTATGACAACGGCCTCCCGTGCCACCTCACTGGTAGGGAATGCATTGATCGATGCCTGTCGCGGCCTTAAAGCTGATTTGTTATCCAGTTCACTGGTTGACCTGGCAGGCAGGCAGTACCAGGGTCAATGGCGTGTTGACTGGACCACGAAACCGGGCGCCGAAGTTGATGAAGTCAAAACCCATTACTCCTACAGCTACGCCACCCAATTAGTGGTCATTGACGAAGATGGACAGATCCAGAAAATCACTGCAGCCCATGATGCCGGAAAGATTTTCAACCCCACATTATTTGAGGGTCAGATCGAAGGATCGATTCACATGGGGCTGGGATACGCCACCAGCGAGGAACTGGTCATGCAGGATGGAAGACCTAAGAGCACTCGACTGCGTAAAATGGGCATTCTACGAGCAAAGGAAATGCCGAAAATTGAGGTCATTGGGGTCGAAGTGCCGGATCCTTACGGGCCTTTCGGAGCCAAAGGGGTTGGTGAAGTCGGCCTGGTGCCCACTGCAGCGGCGGTTGCAAATGCTCTCTTCCAATACGATGGCGTGCGCCGCAAAAAGCTGCCTATGGCGCTCCCCAGGCGAAGAGGTCGCCGCTGATCAATTCTTCAGCACTGTGCCGAAAACAATCCGCTGTTAAGCAGGGTCACCACAGGCGGATTTCCTCCACTCCCACCATCAAACGCGTCGCTTGGCCAACTTTCTGTACAATTCGTATTCAGTTTACGAGTCGTTATCTCTCCACTAAGCCACTGCTGATCGTTGTTTAAGTTGCTAAACGTCTCTTGCGTTGTTTGATCGCTGATTGGATTTAGCCTTCAACGCAAGGATCAGTAAGTCACTAAGAAACACCAAACATGGAGCGTAGTCGAAGTGGGTGATTTAACCAACAATTCTCGAAGGATGTAGACCAAAGATCGTTTACCTGCGAGAGTTTCTATACTGGCGTTAATCAAAATATGTTAGAATGCCCTCCGTCCTGTTGCCGGATGAGAAATCCATGCCGAATGAGCGGGAATTTTTCGTATCACAGGAATCTTTATAGTTATCCATTATGTGCCAGGAGGAAAACATGGCAAATTCTAACGTTATCAATTCCCTTGCTAAAGTGTTGATCGCTGCCGCTTGGGCAGATGGCACAGTTACTTACGAAGAAATCAACAGCTTGAAGGATTTGCTCTTCCAGCTGCCCGAGATGACCGCCAGCGATTGGGCCGAGCTGGAAATATACATCGAAACGCCGGTAGGTGATGCAGAACGCGCTCGCCTGGTCGCGGAACTCCAGGACGCACTCGCATCCCCGGAGGATAAATCCCTGGCCCTAACGGCGATCGACGAACTGGCGAGCGCTGACGGGGAGCTGTCAGACGAGGAGCTGGATGCGGTAGAGGAGATCAAGTCCGCCATTCAGGATGTGAATGTGGGCTTATTCGGGATGATGGGCAAAATGCTCACCAATCGCCGTTCCAAGGCGACCGTTGGTGCACCCAACCGCGAGCTGTACCTGGATGATTTCGAAAAAAACAAAATATTCTATAAAGTCAGCCGCCGGTTCGAGTTGGAAGACACCAATATTAACATCTCGGAAGCAGAGTTGAGGAAGCTGAGTTACGCAGGCGGGCTGATGGCGCGTGTGGCGTACGTGGATCGAGAAATTTCGGACGGTGAATTCGAGACCATGGTGGCAGCCATCGATAAAACCTGGGGGATCCCAGAAGTCCAGTCAACCCTGGTCGCCGAGGTGGCCGCATCCGAGATAGGCAGGGACCTGGATTATTACAGCACTTCTCGAGGCTTCTTTGACAGCACCTCCGAGGAAGAACGACTGCGCTTTGTGGACGTGCTCTTTGCTGTAGCTGACGGTGACGGCGGTGTCTCTAACGACGAAATCGAGGAAATCCGCTCCATAACGAACGTGCTAAAATTAACGCATAAGCAATTTATCGACGCCAAATTAAAAATCCCCCGCCAACAGCGCGCGAATTGATGCGTAGTTAAATTTCAAACAGGAGTTACACAGTTCATCATTACTTAGAGAAGATTTGGACGCAGGTTTACGCGGATAATCACAGATTTAATAATATTTTATTGATATAATCAGCGCAAATCTGCGTTTATCTGCGTCCTATTCCAGCGAACTGCGTAACTCATATATCAAAAATTTTAAAATCTCGTCACTAGAGACGAGATTTTTTAGTCCAACCGGGAATCTTATCTTTCAGGGACGCCAGGCAGGATATGTGTTCTTCCCTGGTAGAGTCGTCAGCTGCCGCTCGTCTGTACCGTCAACATTGATGATGTATATGGAAAATCCCGATTCGTCTTCTGATGCATACGCAATCTTCGTTCCATCCCGGGACCACGCAGGCCCGAAATCCATCATGGGATGGTTGGTCAGTTTGACCAACCCGCTCCCGTCCGCATTGATGACGTAGATGTCGTCGCTGCCATCGCGGTCAGAATAAAAAGTGATTGTAGAGCCATCTGGAGACCAGATGGGGTAAGAATCATCCGCTGGATCAGCGGACAGGTTGACCAATCCGGTACCATCCGGGGAGAAAGAATAAAACTCACCATTCGCTCCGATTCCATTGTGGAAACTTATCTTTGAGCCATCTGGTGACCAACTGGGTCGCGACCATGCCGGGCTGTCCCATCCTGTGAATTCGGTCGATAGTTCTGCCATTTCGATAAGATTTACAAGATTAGTCCCATCCACGTTGATGGTGAAGATTTCCCACCTTTTGCCGACCATTGACTGGAAAACGATGTTCTCTCCTTCCGGTGACCAGGAAGGCGACCAATCGCTCTCGGGGCTGTTTGTCAAATTAATGGTCCCGCTGCCGTCAGCATTGACGATCATAATATCTTCCCCTTCTGAAACGAAGGCCAGACGTGAGCCATCCGGCGACCAGCGTGGATTTTCGAAGTAGGAAATATTCTCAGCCAGGCCGGTCGCCTCACTTCCATCCGCATTCATCACATAAAGGAAATGCGTATCTTCAACCTCCCCCACGAAAGCAATACGCCTCCCATCCGGTGACCATGAAGGAGGATCGTAATTGTAGTATGCATTGTCAGTCAATTTCTTGATACCCGATCCATCTTCATTGATCCAATAAATTTTCCAATTTCCCGAGCTGTTTGACCAGAAAACAATCCCATCCAGGATGACCTCTGTGGGGGTTGGAGGAGGTGGAGTTTCTGAGGGGGTGGAGGTATTTGTAGGGGGGATGACAGTGGGTGATGGAGTCGCTGTGGGTGGTACCGGGGTCACTTCAGGCGTAAGCGATGGTTGACCAGAGGAGGGCGCTGCGGGCTCACCTCCCTGACATGATGAGAGGAACAGTGCAAGCAAAATCATAACCGCCACGATTAGTACATTTTTTCTCATAGCATAACTCCTGAATTGAACCCTGTATTAATTGTACCTTAATTTTTCGGGGGTTAATACTTCGCTTCGGGCTGCACTGGTCACAATTAATTATTTCCAGGATGGATTTAATCATCGGACGCCGTGGAGAGACTTAGCAATCAACATCACCATAACCTGGCACAAACATCTGCCTGCGGCCGGTCGCTGCGGTCGTTTTTTTTGCCGCGGTCAATGTTTGGATAAGCAGAGAACGCGCTGCAGGGGTTCTACGGAACCCCTGCAGCGAACCGGACTTCATGAGATGTTGTAATTTGAGGGTCACCAATCCCTTGTAATATGCCCTTGCGGGAAACTCATTGATCCGTGGATTGGTAGTCTTCGGCCAACGCCTGATAGCGGGCAGCTGTCGCCGACCAGCCAACTTCGATCCCGATGGCCTGTTCAGCGAGAAACGCATCTGCCATCGCCTGGTAGCGATCTGCGGTGGCTGACCAGTATTTTGCAGCGTTCATGGCATCGTGTTCCGCCAACGCCTGGTA
>Ga0209013_10001531_pt1 | contig 21359 bp, 21 predicted proteins | sample Cruoilmetagenom2_FD_187291 | JGI IMG/M metagenome (GOLD analysis project Ga0209013, IMG submission 187291) | Oil polluted marine microbial communities from Coal Oil Point, Santa Barbara, California, USA - Sample 2 (SPAdes) (version 2) | ecosystem: Environmental > Aquatic > Marine > Oil seeps ...
TAACAAATACAAAAAAGCATAGCAAGGCTGAGGCAAGTATTTTTTTCATTAGCAATTAATTTTACTCAAATAAACAAATTTTATTTATTTTAAAAAAATTAACATTTACAAAATTTAACCTATTATTTAATTATTTTAGCACAATAATTGTTAATCATTATCTATTAAAATTTTATTTTTTATGAAACGAATAACTTTATTTTTTGCTTTGTTTTTATTTTTTACACATTCTAGTTTTGGCCAAAAAAAATATCAAATTAGAACTATTGCTTTTTATAACTTGGAGAATTTATTTGATACCATAAACGACCCAAATAAAAATGATGAAGCTAGCCCTATCATGGAAATTAAAGAAAACAGAACTGCTATTTATGCTAAAAAAGTAAATAATATGGCTAAAGTGCTTTCTGAAATTGGAACCAAAGAAAATACAGATAGCCCAACAATTATTGGAGTTGCAGAAGTTGAAAATATACAAGTTATTGAAGATCTATTAAAAACTTCCTATTTAAAAAATAAAAACTACGGAATTATTCATTATGATTCTCCTGATTTAAGAGGAATTGATGTTGCTCTTTTATATAAAAAAAATCATTTTACACCTACAGACCAAGAAACTTTTGAGGTTAAACTTTGGGATACAGATGGAAAACGAATTTACACTAGAGATGAATTATTGGTAACTGGTTATTTAGATGGCGAATTAATGCATTTTATTGTAAACCATTGGCCATCAAGAAGAGGTGGTGAAAAAAGAAGTAGTATAAAAAGAGAAAAAGCTGCTTATGTTGACACTCAAATTATTGCAAAAATTAGAAAAACAGATCCAAATGCTAAAATTGTAATTATGGGCGATTTAAATGATGACCCTATTAACAAAAGTTTAAAAGTTGTTTTAAAAACAAAAGCAAAAAAGAAAAACGTACATAAAGGCGATATTTATAATCCGATGGAGGATTTATTTAGGCGTGGTTTTAACACCTTAGTTTACCGAGATAATTTGAATTTGTTTGATCAAATTATGTTTACTTCTCCATTATTGAGTAAACAAAAAAACTATAAAAACTATGAATTTTATAAAGCCGGAATTTATAAACCTCAATATTTAACTACACAAACTGGTAAATACAAAGGCTATCCTTTTAGGAGTTGGGGCTATGGTTATTTTACTGGCGGATACAGCGATCATTATCCTTCTTACATTTATTTAATTAGAGATAAAAAAAATTAAAGGTCAGTAAATAGTTTCTATTACTAATTTAGTAATTGTTTATTAGTGTCAGGTCGAGCGCAGTCGAGAACAATATTAAATACAAATAGTTCTCGACTACACTAGAACTGACAAATTATGAAGTTTATCTATTTAAAAATCGTATTTTATTATTTCAAATATATAGGTAATTCCACTAAGCTTTTTAAAATTAGTCTTTTTGAATATCTTTTAGCATTAATTGTAAACTGGTATAGCCATTCCAATGGTTTTCATCTATGCAAAAAGCAGCTTTAAATGTGTTTTGTTCAATTAATGATAATTTATTTCCCATATTAAAGCCAATTGCCGGATATGTTTTTTGGTTTACACCATCAATAATACTTAATTTTAAATGCGTTTTATCTTCACCAACCGTTTTACCAAAACCGTTATCGCGTAAATTTGTAGCCATAAAAGTTGGCTTCATATTCATTGGGCCAAAAGGAGCTAATTGTTTTAAAATTCGATAAAATTTTGGAGTAATTTCTGCTAAACTAATTTCAGCATCAATACTAATTTCAGGAATTCTAGATTCTTCAGAAATAGTGTTTTTAACTACTTCTTCAAATTTAGTTTTAAAATTAGTGTAATTTTCTTCTTTTAAAGTTAATCCGGCAGCATATTTATGTCCGCCAAATTGCTCTATAAATTCAGAACATTGTTCTAAAGCATTATACACATCAAATCCTTTAACCGAACGAGCAGATGCGGCTAATTTATCGCCACTTTTTGTAAAAACAAGTGTTGGTCTATAATAGGTTTCAATTAATCTTGAAGCAACAATTCCTATAACGCCTTTATGCCAATTATCTCCATAAACTACAGATGTATAATTGTCTTTTTCTTCATTTTCTTCAATTTGTTGAAGCGCTTCTATAGTAATAGATTTATCTAATTCTTTTCTGTCTGTATTATATTTTTCAATAGCACCAGCAAATGTAACAGCCGTTTCAAAATCTAATTCCGTAAGTAATTCAACGGCATAATTTCCATGTTTAATTCTTCCAGCAGCATTAATTCTTGGTGCAATTATAAAAACCACATCGGTTATGGTTAATTCCTTTTTTTTAACCTGATGAATTAATGCTTTAATACCTGTTCTAGGTTGCTGATTAATAACTTGCAATCCGTAATACGCTAAAATTCTGTTTTCACCAGTAATAGGAACAATATCTGCGGCAATTGCAATAGCAACTAAATCTAAATATTCCACTAAATCCTCCAAAGTTTGATTTCTAGTAGTTGCAAACGCTTGAATTAATTTAAACCCAACACCACAACCGCACAATTCTTTAAACGGATAAGCACAATCTTCTCTTTTTGGATCTAAAACTGCAATTGCATTTGGAATTTTATTACCAGGCCGGTGATGATCACAAATAATAAAATCAATATTTTTTTTTGAAGCGTATGCTACTTTATCCAAAGCTTTTATACCACAATCTAACGCAATAATTAGCGAGAAATCATTGTCTTCTGCAAAATCAATTCCTTTAAATGAAATGCCATAACCTTCATTATATCTATCCGGAATATAAGTAGCAATATTTGGGTAAAAAGTTTTTAAATAGGAGGAAACTAAAGATACAGATGTTGTTCCATCTACATCATAATCTCCATAAATTAAAATATTTTCTTCATTTTTAATTGCCTTTTCAATTCGGTTAACAGCCAAATCCATATCTTTCATTAGAAATGGATTGTGCAAATTTTCTAATTTTGGACGAAAAAAATATTTTGCCTCCTCAAAAGTTTCAATTCCACGTTGCACTAATAATTTTGCCAACGTTTCATCCACTTCTAAAGCGGTACTTAATTGTTTAACTTTTTGAGGATTTGGTGTAGGTTTTAGTTTCCATTGCATAGCGTTGCTTTTTCCTCAAAAGTAGGTAAATTATTTTATTGATTTATATATTTAATTTCAGTAGTTAGTTTTGAAAATTGGCGAAACATTTCCATAACACCACAATATCTTTCTACGGATAGATTTACCGATTTTTCAATTTTATCTTTTTTAAACTCGCTTCCAAAAAATTGATAGGTTACGTGTACTTTATCGTAATATTTTGGATGTTCATCGGTTAAATTAGCTTCTACTAACACTTTAAATCCAGCTACTTCCGCTCTCATTTTTTTTAGTAAAGAAGCAACATCCATTGCAGTACAACCAGCCAATGAGGTTAGCATCATTTTTTTTGGTCGCAAACCTTTTCCTTGTCCACCAACAGCTTCATCTGCATCAATTAAAACGCTTCCTTCATCGGTAACAGATTCAAAAAGCATTTGACCTTTCCAACTAACTTCTATTTTATTTGTCATTTTTGTTTTTTTATAATTTGAAGATGTAAATTTAAAAGAAATATGCCTTATAAAGGTAACATTATTTACAATTTATCTATTCATAAAATAAGGGTTAAAAAATAGCTTTTAAAACAAATTAACTTTACTTTAAATTAACTATCTAATTTTAAATCAATCATATATATTTTGTACCTTTGCGTAAGTCTTTAGTCAAAGAACTAAGAATTATTTCGATTTTAATAATTTTCTTTTAATCCCTTTTTAACTATGAAATTAGAATATAAAATAGATTCTAAGCAAAAATTATTAATTGAAGTTATTACTGGAACTTTTAATTTTTCGCAATTAAAAAAATTATTAACTCATATAAGTTCTGATAAACAATTTTCTGACTTTGATAAAGTACTTACCAATTTAACCAATGCACATTTTAAAATTTCTTTGTTTGAAATTGATTCATATTTGAAATTTATAAAAGAAATAGTTAAAGACAAAGAGGTTAAATGGGCTTTATTAACTTCAAAACCAAAAGCAACCGCTTTGGCTATGTTAATTTCTTTTGATTCCTCCTTTAAAAAATCAACTAAAATTTTTAGCACTCTAGAAGGATGTACAAATTTTTTAGAAGTTTCAATTAATGAAAACGAATTTTCCAAAGATGATTTTATTTCTGTAGATTTTTCTTAAACAATACTTTTTGCTACAAAAATTGATTGAATCAAAAATGATTTTTATAAAAATAGTTATAAAATCAATATTCTAGTTTTGTAACTTTGCATTTAATCCTTTAAATTGCTAATAAAGAAATAGTGTGCATCGTAATAATTGAATATGATTTTAAACAGAGTTAAAAGCTATTATGAAAATTTTTAAAAACATTTTTTTGCCTTTTTTCTTAAGTATTTTTCTTTTTCAAAATTATAGCTGGTCACAAACCATTCCTCCAGAAATAACTGCAATTGGAGATCAATATTACTGTCCTTTAAGTGATATTTATATTGTTACCGATTTTGATATAATACCTGGCGACGAACAAATTGATGCTGTTTTCATTCAAATTTCAGAAAATTATACTAAAAATGAAGACACTTTAATCTTGACTAATTTTGCTTCACATTCCAATGTTATATCTACTTGGAGTTCCAATGAAGGTAAACTTAAATTAGAAGTTATAATTTCATCCGCAACTTCCTATAACGATTTAATTGCAGCAGTTAAAGATGTTATTTTTAATAGCACTAACCCAACTATTACCGGTGAAAAACATTTTTCCTTTACTTTAGATGAATCTAATTATTTACCATCTACAGGGCATTATTATGAATATATTCCTGATGTTGGAATTACTTGGACCAATGCTAAAACTGCTGCAGAAGCCAGTACTCATTATGGCTTACAAGGGTATTTGGCTACATTAACAACACCCGAAGAAGCACAACTTGCAGGAGAGCAAGCTGCTGGTAATGGATGGATTGGAGCTAGCGATGCTGAAAATGAAGGGGTTTGGAAATGGATGACAGGCCCTGAAACAGGAAAAACCTTTTGGATTGGAAACGGTAGTAACTCAGGCGGAACAACTTCTGGTACCGATATTCCTTATGCAAATTGGAATACTGGTGAACCAAATGATTCAGGCGATGAAGATTACGCGCATGTTACAGCTCCAAATATCGGTATATCAGGTTCTTGGAACGATTTAAAAAACGCTGGAGATTCTTCTGGAGATTATCAATCTAAAGGATATATTGTTGAATATGGAGGAATGCCTGGAGATCCAACTTTAAAAATATCAGGAAACACAAAAATTACCATTCCAAATATAACAACCACTACAAACGATGAAAATTGCGGTGAAGGTTCTGTAACTTTAAACGCTACCGCATCCGCAGGAGATGTGGTTTGGTTTAATTCTTTAACAAGTACTACTCCTATTTTTACAGGAAGCAGTTTTAATATTCCAAATTTAACCACCTCAACCACATATTATGTAATGGCATCGGTAAATGGATGTTTAGAAGGAGAACGAAAACCTGTTGTTGCTACCATAAATAATATCCCTACCATTACTACCACAACCAATACTACCGTTTGTGATGCAGGTATTGCAACTTTAAAAGCTACAGCTTCAGAAGGAACTCTAAATTGGTACGAATCCTTAACTAGTAGTGATTATATTACTACAGGAAACACCTTTGAAACTCCTTTTATTTCAGAGAGTAAAACTTATTATGTAGAAGCCGTTTCAAATGGTTGTGTCTCTAATCAAAGAACGCCTGTACAAGCAATTGTACAATACACAAAAACTCCAATAAATTTAAATCTTTCTATAAGTGAATTTCAAATAATAGACAATGCTAACAACAATTCTATAACCATAAAAAATGCAAGTGATTTTGGAAATGACGATTATACTTTTGCTATAGACAACATTGATGGTCCTTATCAAGAATCTCCTACTTTTGAAAATTTAATACCTGGTTTTCATACCATTTTTATATTAGATAATACTGTGTGTGGAGTAGATCAAATAGTAATTCCTATTTTAGGTTTTCCAAAATATTTTACTCCAAATAATGATGGATTTAATGATACTTGGCAATTGAAAGGATTTTCAACCGACTTTTATCCTGTTTCAGAAATTTTTATTTTTAATAGATTTGGAAAATTAATGGGAAAACTAGACGCAACTAATAATAACAGTTGGAATGGAATTTTCAACGGTAAAATATTACCTTCGTCCGATTATTGGTTTACCGTAAAATTAACTAATACAGATGGATTGATAACAAATTACAAGGGACATTTCAGTTTATTACGACAATAATATTTTGATTATTTATTCAACAAAAAACAAATGATTAGCTCAAAATTTAAATTAATACTAAAATGGATTTCTAAAGTTCCTTTTTTATTAAGTCTTATTGCAATTATTGGTGTTATTATAGATTACGGCGTATATCAATCGGTAAATTTTGAACAAAAATTATTTTGGTTATACACAACAACTATTGGTGTTGGAATAGTAGCAAATGTGTTTCGTTTTTTTCAAAAAAAATATAATTTAAAAATACAAGCCTTAGTTTTTGATATCTTTTTTACCCTAATTCTTTTAATACTTTTATTTCATCACTTAAAACTTTTAAATATTCCATTTTTAAAGGATATAGTCTGGCTACAGCTTGGAACGGTTATTGTTTTTATACGTGAAATTTCTTTAATTGATTTTAATTTAATCAAAGAAAAATTAAATCCTGCACAGCTGTTTGTACTTAGTTTTTTTACTATTATTTTAATTGGTGCTGTTTTGCTAATGTTACCTAAATCCACGCATAACGGAATTACTTTTGTAAATGCTTTATTTACCTCAACAAGTGCTGTTTGTGTTACTGGGTTAGTAGTTGTAGATACTGGTACTTATTTTACTCATTTCGGACAAATAGTTTTAATATTTTTAATGCAGTTAGGTGGTTTAGGAATTATGACTTTTGCTAGCTTTTTTAGTTATTTTTTTAAAGGAGTTTCTTCTTATAAAAATCAACTTATGCTTAGCGATATGACCAATTCTGAAAAGATTGCAGAAGTTTTTAGTGTGATTAAAAAAATTATTGTGGTTACCTTTTCTATTGAGGCAATTGGTGCTATTTTAATTTTTAGAAGCTTAAATACTACATTAATTCCTAATATTAACGATCGTATCTTTTTTTCCATCTTTCATACCGTTTCAGGATTTTGTAACGCTGGTTTTTCCACTTTAACCAATAATTTATACGAAGTTGGTTATCGATTTAATTATCCTTTACATATTGTTATAGCATTTTTAATTATTTTAGGAGGAATTGGTTTCCCAATAATTTTTAATTTCTTTAAATACCTTCGTCATATAATTAAAAATAGAATTAAATTTTTTACAAATAAACAAAGTGTTGTTCATTTACCTTGGGTAATAAACATTAATACCAAATTGGTAATAATAACCACAACACTTTTAATAGTTTTTGGAACTTTGTTTTTCTATGTTTTAGAATATAATCATTCCTTAGCCAATCAGAGTGCTTTTGGTAAAATTGTAGGTGCTTTTTTTGGAGCAGTAACTCCAAGAACTGCTGGGTTTAACACTCTAAATATGACGTCGTTACAAGCGCCAACTATTTTGCTAATTATATTTTTAATGTGGGTAGGCGCATCTCCTGCCTCTACAGGTGGTGGTATAAAAACCAGTACTTTTGCTATTGCAACTCTAAATATTTTTAGCATTGCAAAACGAAAAAATAAAACAGAAATTTTTCATAGAGAAATAGCCGAAATATCTATTAAAAGAGCTTTTTCTGTAATTTCATTATCTTTAATTGTAATTGGATTTTCTGTTTTTTTTATAACTATTTTTGATGGAGATAAAGATATGATGTCTATAATTTTTGAAAGTTTTTCAGCATTTAGTACCGTAGGTTTAAGTTTAGGTATTACTAGCTCGCTATCAAATACTAGTAAAATTATATTAGTTATAACTATGTTTATTGGTAGAGTTGGTATGTTAACGTTGCTTATTTCTTTTTTAAAGAAAATGGCGCACACAAAATACAGACATCCAACTGAAGAAATTTTAATAAATTAATTTCAAAAAAATGAAATATATAATAATTGGACTTGGAAATTTTGGCACATCTCTAGCACAAAGACTTACCAGAGCCGGAAATGAAGTTATTGGTGTAGATAATAAAATGACGAAGGTAGAAGCCTTAAAAGAAAATATTACGCATACCGTTTGCTTAGATTGTACTGATCCACAAGCAGTATCGTACTTGCCATTAAAGGATACAGATGTGGTTATTATTTGTATTGGAGAAAATGAAGGAGTTAATATTATGGCTACGGCGCTTATGAAACAATTAAAGGTAAAACGTCTTATAGGAAGGGCTGTTTCCCCTTTACACGAAGGAGTTTTAGAAGCAATGGGAATTGAAGAATTTGTACATCCAGAAGATGAAACTGCCGAAAGATGGGCGAAAAAATTAAACCTAAAAGGAGTTATTGATTCCTTTGAAGTAGAAGGAAATTACAGTATTATTGAAGCAAATGTTCCAAAAAAATATGAAGGTAAATCACTTCAAGAATTAAATTTTGGAAAAAATTATAACGTAGTAGTTTTAACTACTATTAAAATAACAGAACAAAAAAATTTAGTAGGTATTAAAAGAAAAACTAGAAAAGCACAAGGTGTGGCAACTTCTAAAACGGTTTTAAATTTAGGCGATATTATAGTGCTTTATGGTGATGTAAAAAACATTGAAAAATTATTAAAAGAGGATTAAAAGAATACCACTCCATTTGTAATAGTAATTTTTCTATTGTATCTTTAAAGAAGGTCAACTATTTCATTTTAAAAAAGATGAAAACTTTCGTTAAAATAATTTATTGGACACCTAGAGTGCTTGGAATTCTAGCGATACTTTTTGTTAGTTTATTTGCTTTAGATGCTTTTGATAACAAACTTACTTTTTGGCAACAAATTAGCGGTTTTATTATACATTTAATTCCCTCTTTTATTTTGCTTGTTTTTCTATTGTTTGCTTGGAAAAAAGAATTAATCGGAGGAATTATTTTTGTATTAATTGGAGTTGGATTTTCTCCCTTCATTTATAAACACAACTTTGCTATGAACAATTCTGTTAGCACAAGTTTATTGGTTTTACTAACTATTACTTTTCCTTTTATTCTTGTAGGAATTTTATTTATAATTAGTCACTTTTTAAAGAAAAAGAAACCTATTTTAAAAATTAAATATTTTTAAAACAGTGCTTTTATTGTTTTTGCAACGCCATTATTTTTGTTGGTATCTGTAATCCTATCAGAAATAGCTAAAACTTCATCATTGGCATTAGCAACCGCAACACCTAAACCAACCGCTTTTAACATTTCAATATCATTATAATTGTCCCCAAAAGCAACTACATTTTTAAAAGATAAATCCGGATATTTATGTTTTAATAAAAGTGCTAAAGCCGTTTTTTTAGAAATAGATCTATGTGAAATTTCAATATAGGTTGGTTTTGAACGATACAATATAATTTCTTCTGAAAATCTTTCTTCTAAGGTTTTGTACAAAATATCTATTTCATTTTCATCGCCCATACACATAATTTTATGGGCACCTTTTCCTTCCTGTTTCCATTTTGCTAAAACTTCAGAAGGTAATTTTATAGAAGGTGTTACTTTAGTATTATGCTGTTCTCTTTTCGCCCAATAATCCATCTTGGGAACATACCATTCATCCACATAAAATAAACTTAAATGGATTTCAGTATGGTTACACTTTTTTATTGTGGCTTCTAAAACAGCATTATCTATACATGTAGAATGAACTATTTTAAAATTATCCATTACTAAACCACCATTATAAGCTATAATAGGAGTGCTTTCATTTTTAAATTTCACCTGTAAATGTCTCATTGCCTTTGGCATACGAGAAGAAATTAACACAAATGGTATAGGAGAAATTCTTTGAACTTCTGCAATAGTTTCTTTAGATAATTCTCTATCTTTATTTAAAAGTGTACCATCAATATCTGTACAAATTAACTTATAACTCATCTGTTATCTTTAAATCGCAAAAGTAAGCATTACAATTTTAAATATCATTTTAACGGTCAATTTGTAGTGTTTATTTATCCTATTAAATATTAAAACAATTCACCTACCTTTGCCGCCTTATTTATTTTATATGAAATTTACAGACTTAGGTATTATTGATCAAATTTTAAACGCAATTAAAGATGAAGGATATACACATCCAACACCTATTCAAGAAAAAGCAATACCTATTTTATTAGACCGAAAAGATTTATTAGGTTGTGCACAAACAGGAACAGGTAAAACAGCAGCTTTTACTATTCCTATATTACAACATTTGTACCAAAATAAGCACAAAGGAAAACCACAAATTAAAGCGCTTATTATTACCCCAACGCGTGAATTAGCAATACAAATTGCTCAGAACATTACGTCTTATGCAAAATATACTGGCATTACTAATGTAGTTATTTTTGGTGGCGTAAAGCAAAGATCTCAAACTAATGAATTACGAAGAGGAACAGATATTTTAGTTGCTACTCCAGGTCGTTTATTAGATTTAATTTCACAAGGATATATTTCATTGAAATTTGTAAAATACTTTGTTTTAGATGAAGCAGATCAAATGTTAGATATGGGATTTATTCATGATATTAAAAAAGTAATTGCTAAATTACCAGCAAAAAGGCAATCGCTATTTTTTTCAGCAACCATGCCTAAATCTATTATAGAATTATCTAGTAAAATTCTTGGCGACTATCAAAAAGTAACTATCACACCTAAACAAGCAACGGCTGAAAAAGTGAAACAAGCCATTTATTTTGTAAACAAGCAAAACAAGTCTAAATTATTAATTCACCTTTTAAATAAAAACCAAAATGCTTCTGTTTTAGTTTTTTCAAGAACTAAGCATGGTGCAGATAAAATTGTACGTGTTTTAGGTAAAGCTCATATAAAATCGGCGGCTATTCATGGAAATAAATCTCAAGGCGCTAGACAACGAGCATTAGGTGATTTTAAAGACGGCAAATTAAATATATTAATTGCAACAGATATTGCTGCGCGAGGTATTGATGTTGAAGAATTATCTTTAGTTATAAATTATGATTTACCCAATATTCCTGAAACCTATGTGCATAGAATAGGAAGAACTGGTAGAGCAAATGCAAGTGGCATTGCAGTATCGTTTTGTAATGTTGAAGAAAAAGCATATTTAAAAGATATTCAAAAACTAATTAATCAGCAAATTCCAATAATAAAGGAACATCCATTTCCTTTAGATGAAAATATAGAAGTTCCATTGCCTCAAAAAAAGAATAAAAACATTCGTAAAAAAGTAAAACACCCAACGGAACATACTTCTAAAGAACGTAAAAAACCTAACCAGTCAAAAAACAAGAGAACTTCTTCCAAAAGGCGTCGCTATTATAATTAATACAAAAATTAAAATCTTAAATTAAACTTCAAAATGAATTCCCAAAAATATATTGTACGAGAAGCGCAACCTTCTGAATTTAAACAAATTGGAGAATTAATGGTAAATGTGTACTCACAACTTAAAGGGTTTCCAACGCCAAGCGAGCAACCAAATTATTATAAAATGCTAAAAAATATTGGTGATTTAACTGAAAATTCTAAGGCAAAATTACTAGTTGCAGTTTCAGATAATAACAAGATTGTAGGCGGAGTTTTATATTTTGATAACATGAAAAATTATGGCTCTGGAGGAACTGCCACTTTAGAAAAAAATGCAGCAGGATTTCGTTTATTGGCTGTAGATACAACCATAAGAGGAAAAGGAATTGGCAAATTATTGACAAATACTTGCATTCAATTAGCAAAAGACACTAATCAGAGTCAATTAATAATACATTCTACCAAAGCGATGCAAATTGCCTGGAAAATGTATGGAAAAATAGGATTTAAAAGGTCTGAAGATTTAGACTTTATTCAAGGAAATCTTCATGTATATGGGTTTAGATTACAATTTTAAATTAATTAGTATTTTTACAATAATTACCCATATTATTTAAAGAAAAAAACTTAAAAATGAAATACTTATTCTCTTCAAATAAATTTAATTTTAACAGTCCTAAAATATCCATAAATAAAAAATTTATAGTATTAGTAGGTCTATTAATAATTGGCTGTAAAACACAAAACGTTGTAAATAAAGATAAAAATTATTCCCAAAATCAATTTCAAAAAAATATACGAGATTATGATACGCAAGCTGTACTTTGGCAACAATTATCGGCTGAATACAGAGCATTGTCTTACCAAGCATTTAATTTAGCAAAACTTCGATTAGATACCTATCTTACCAAAAAAAGAGCTTCTAATAAACCTTTAGCTATAATTACAGATATTGATGAAACTATTTTTGATAATAGTCCTTTTAATGCTAAAATGATTAAATCTAACACCAATTACACTAAAAAAAATTGGGATACTTGGGTAAAATTAGAACAAGCAACACCAATTCCTGGTTCCTTAAAATTTTTAAAATATGCAACATCAAAAGGTGTTGAAATTTATTACATTTCAAATAGATCTTCAAATAACACAGAAGAAACCATAAGTAATCTTAAAAAAATTGGATTTCCTATTGTGGACAAGAATCATATTCTTTTAAAGGATTCTATTAGCGGAAAAGAATCTAGAAGGCAAATAGTTTACAAAACTAAAAATGTTATTATGTTTCTTGGCGATAATCTTTCAGATTTTTCTAGTTTATTTGATAATCAGTCCACCATTGTAAGAAATAAACTTGTGGATAGTTTACACTTAAAATTTGGAAATAAATTTATTGTTTTACCAAATACTATGTATGGTGATTGGAATACAAAAGGTATTTATGAAGGTAATTATAATTGGACTTCTTTTCAGAAAGATTCCATTAGAAAAGCTAAACTAAGAGCTTATTAATTCAATTAAAGCTCCTTTTTTCACAAACTTAAAGGAACAATTATTAAACCATATAATTACAAAAATCACTAATATTATTTAAATGAAAAAATTATTATTACTTCTTGTTTTATTGATATTTCAATTCAGTTTTTCACAAAATAATTCCACTAGAGGATACAAAGTTAAAGTTGGAGAACAACCTCCTAAATTATCTTTTTCTTTATTAAATGGGAAAAAAATTACAAATGAAAATTTAAAAGGAAAAGTGGTTGTTTTGCAATTTACCGCATCTTGGTGCAGTGTTTGCAGAAAAGAAATGCCTCACCTAGAAAAAGAAGTTTGGCAACGTTTTAAAAATGACGATTTTATTTTAATTGGAATGGATTTAAAGGAAGATGTAAATAAAGTAAAACGATTTAAAGAGAAAATGAAAGTCACCTATCCTTTTGCTATTGATACGGATGGCAGCCTTTTTGAGAAATTTACATTGCCAAATGCTGGAGTTACCAGAAATATAGTTTTAGATAAAACCGGAAAAATAATTTTTCTTTCTCGTTTATATGAAGAAAAAGAGTTTGCTGAAATGATTAAAACTATTGCTTTGGCATTAAAGAAAAATTAAAGAACCTATTTTTATAATCACAAAACTATTTATGGAACCAAAAAAGATTAATGAACAGCCAAACAATCCATTACATGGTGTTAAATTAGCAGAAATTGTTCAGTATTTAGAAGAAACTTACGGTTGGGAAGAACTCGGTTTTGCTATGAATATTAATTGTTTTAAAAACAATCCTTCCATAAAATCGAGCTTAAAATTTTTAAGAAGAACGCCTTGGGCAAGAACCAAAGTAGAAAATTTCTATCTAAAATCTATTCAGAAATAAATGAACTTAATTCTATTTTTCCTTCAAAAAAATGCGTCTAAATAAGTGTATCTTTGCAAAAAATTTGTTTTAAACAATACTTATGCAATTTAAAGACTTACATCTAAACAAACCTATTTTAAAAGCAATTTCAGAAATTAAGTATGAACTTGCTACTCCAATTCAAGAGCAAACTATTCCGTTGGTTTTGGCAAAAAAAGACGTAATTGCATCTGCCCAAACAGGAACAGGCAAAACTGCAGCTTTTGCTTTACCAATTTTACAATTATTATTTGATAGACAGGATTCTGGTAAAAAAGCAAAAAAAATAAGAGCTTTAGTGGTAAGTCCAACTCGTGAATTAGCTATACAAATTGGTGAAAATTTTAAAATCTACAGTAAATATACCAACCTAAGAACAACCGTTATTTATGGTGGTGCTTCCATTGAGCCACAAAAAGATATACTAAAAAAAGGAGTGGATATTTTAATTGCAACTCCGGGCAGATTACTTGATTTACACAAACAAGATTGTGTTAATTTAGACTATGTTGAAACCTTGGTTTTAGACGAAGCAGATTTAATGTTAGATATGGGATTTATAAACGATGTTAAAAAAATTGAGCGTTTATGTCCAAAAGAAAAACAAACTTTAATGTTTTCTGCAACCATGCCAGCTAAAATAGTTGAATTAGCATCCTCTATTCTTAAAAACCCCGTAACTATTGATGTTACTCCAAAAATTTCTACTGCGGTAAGTGTAAATCAAAAGCTGTTTTATGTTTCCAAAACAAAAAAAATGGAACTCTGTTTACACTTGTTAAGAAATACCATAAAAGGAGATATTTTAATTTTTAGACGCACAAAATTTGGTGTGGACAAATTAGAAAAAATGTTGAAAAAAAATGGGTATAAAGCAATTAGTCTTCATGGCGATAAAACACAAAAAGCAAGAGAAGAAGCTCTTAATAAATTTAAAAATAAACAAATAACTATTTTAATTGCAACCGATGTTGCTTCACGCGGAATTGATATAAATAATTTAGATAACGTTATTAATTTTGACATACCAAATGTTCCGGAAACTTATGTGCATAGAATAGGAAGAACTGGCAGAGCAGGTAACGCAGGTAATTCTTATTCCTTTTGTGCGGCAGATGAAAAAACGTATATTTCTACTATTGAAAAACTAACCGGAGAAGCTATTCCTGTGGAAAAAGAACATCCTTATCCGCTAGATCCAAATGCAAAACCAGAAGTTTATATAAAAAAAGGAAGCAATAAGAAAAAAGGACGAAAATCTGCTGCTTCTAAAAAAAATAAAAAACGTTGGTATTAAAAAATTACACATTCTATTTTAAAAATTTATAAATATTAATATTATGAAAACACTATTTTTCACTATTTTATTTGGATTCATCAGCATAGCAAATGCTCAAAAAATTCCAATGTATGTTGGTACCTACACAGATGCTACAAGTAATGGAATTTATTATTATAATTTTAATACTAAAACAGGCGAATTAACTAATAAAAAATTAGCGGCTAAAATTATAAATCCATCTTTTATTGCTTATTCAACCAATAAAAAATATTTATATGCAGTTGGTGAAGTAGATAACTATAATAACACTAAAAGTGGTTTTGTTAGTGCTTATAAAATAGCTAAAGATGGAACGCTTAAATTTTTAAATAAAACAACATCAAGCGGTGCACATCCTTGCCATATTACATTAAATTCTAAAAATGCAGTGATTTCAAATTATACTGGCGGGACTATTTCTATTCATAAAATTGACAAAGATGGAAGTATTCAACCTGCATTTCAGGTTATAAACCAAAGTGCTCCTAATAAAATATCTCATGTGCATTTTGCCAAATTTTTCAGAAAGGAATTATTTGTAGCAAATTTAGGAAGAGATTTTATTTCCAATTTTATAAACGATGGCAATAAATATGTTTTAAAGGAAAATTACAATATGAGTCCTAAAGCAGGACCACGACATTTTGAAATAACAAAATCAGGTAAATTTATTTACGTAATTAACGAATTAAATTCCACTATTTCTACCTTAAAAAAAGAAAATAAAAGCTATACCAACATTCAAAATATTAGCACTTTAAATAATACTTTTAAAGGTGAAAATGCTTGTGCTGAAATTCAATTATCTAAAAACAAACAATTTTTATACGGTTCCAATAGAGGAGAAAATAGCATTGTAGTATTTAAACGAAATAAAAAAACTGGTGTTATTAAAAAAATACAATCCATATCGGTTCATGGTAATTGGCCTCGAAATTTTACGCTTTCTCCTGATGGAAAATTTTTATTGGTAGCCAATAAAAAAAGTAAAAACATAAGTGTTTTTAGGGTTTCCTTAAAAACCGGGTTAATAACTTTTATGTATTCAAAAACTGCTCCAACCCCAGTTTGTTTACTTTTTTAGATTTTAACTTAATTCTATAAATGTTAAAAAGCATTGTGTTTAATTCCAGAATTAATAAATAGAATCCACCATTATTTTAATTTATTTCATTTTTTATTTAAATAGGATTGGCTTATCTATTATAGGTATTTTAACTATATGAAATGGTTGGGTAATTACGGAATTTATTCCTCCAGTTTGTAAATTCTTAATTTTTACAACAATATCAGCCTCATTTTCTGTTATTTTTATGATATCAATTGAGTGACCTCCATTTCCATAAACTTCATCAAAAACAGCAATTATTTGATAATTATCAAAATCAATTTTAGTTTCAGTGAAAGTAGATACTGTGTAGCTATCTAATTGTGCTAATAAATTATCCCAATCATTATTTTTTTGAATAACCATATTTTGTTGATTAATGCCTTCTGAACCATTCAAATTGCCTTTTCCAATTAAAATAGGATTAATTTGAATATTCTCACTATCATGATTTGTACAGCTAGTAATAGACAGCATAATACTTATAAATAAAATTATATTTTTCATAATAATTAGTTTTTTGTTATAGTTTTTGTTTTCAAAATACCTCCGTAATTATATTTTAGATAATACATTAATCACAAGGTAAGTACTTAATTATAAATATTATATGATAAATGTAATTTTATCCATTGTATCTTATAAATTATTAATTTCAACTCAACGTCAGATCGAGTAATTTTTGATAAAAAATTGTATAGATATCTACTCTTTATTATAAAATTTCCATTCTTGATACAAATTTCAACCCTGATAGGGTTAGAAATTCACTTGAATTGACGAAAATTATATAGTGCACAATGAGTTAGTTTTATTAAATTAAGATTTAATTTAGGTGGAAAATCTCTTATTTAAAGTTTCACTAATCTAATAAAAAAGCGTTATTCCAATTCAACTGTTCTTTTTTGGTTAAAAAGGTCCAAGCTACAAAACGTGTAACTTTATTACCTTGATGCATTGGTATCGTTTTAATATTGGTTGCGCCTAACTTTTTTAAGGAAGGAAGCATGCTTTCTGCATTTTCCTTTTTAGAAACTAAGGTTGTGTACCAAAAACAGTTGGTTTTAAAAAGAGAACTTTCATATAATAAAGTATGAATAAATGCTTTTTCACCTCCTTTATACCATAACTCTTGTTGTTTTCCTCCAAAATTTCTTCCTCTTGATAAATTTCCTAAACCTTCCAGTTTTCTAGCATTTGCTTCCATAGCATCTTCTTGTGATTTATAAAAAGGCGGATTACATAAAACCGCCGAAAATTTATCTTCCTTATTTAATATTCTTTCAAATATATGTGTGCTATCGGTTTGAAGTTTTAATGTAATAGCTTCGGTAAGGTTATTTTTTTTTATAATATTTTCTGCACTTTTTAACGATTTTTCATCGATATCTGTTCCTATAAATTTCCAATTATATTCCGCATTTCCTAATAATGGATATATGCAATTTGCGCCAATACCAATATCTAATATTTTCACCTTTTCATTTATTTCTGAAGCTTTCAACAAATCGGCTAAATAATGAATATAATCAACTCGTCCAGGAATTGGCGGACATAAATTTTCATCTGGAAATTCCCAAAATTTAATTTTGTAATATTTTAATAATAACGCAGTGTTTATTGCTTTTACAGCATTCGAATTTGAAAAATCAATGGTTTCCGTTTTATATTTATTTACAAAAACAAAAGGTTTTAAAGCAGGATAAACTTCACATAACGCTGCAAAATTATAACCGTTTTTATGTTTATTATTTGGATGTAAATTATTCTTCGTTTTATTTTTTGAATTCATAGATTATATAAAAAAGCAAAAATACTACATTTTATTTTTAACATTAATTTATAATCACAAAAAGAATGAACGTTCATTTTGTGAAATATTTTATTTATATTTGTATCCTATTTAGAAAGAAAATTAGAATATGGCAATCCGACAAAAATGTGATAAGAAAAGATTGGCTTTATTAAAAGCGACACTATTTTTAGTTAATAATAATGGGTTTAACCATGCTCCTATGTCAAAAATAGCTAAGCTAGCGGAGGTTTCACCTGCAACTATTTATATTTATTTCGAAAATAAACAAGCACTTATTAATACCTTATATTTAGAAATAAAAAAAGAATTTAGCGCGTATGCTTTTAAAAATTACAAGGAAAATCAATCGATTAAAAATAGTTTTAAACAGGTTTGGCTAAATATTGCAGATTTTAAATTAAACAAAATTGAAGAGTCTAATTTTTTATCGCAATGCGACAATAGTCCAATAATTGATGAAGAAATTCAACTTGAGGGATTAAAACATTTGCAACCGCTACTTGATTTATGGGAACTTGGGCAACAAAAAGGAGTAATAAAACTTCTTTCACCTTATTTATTATATGCATTTACTATTTATCCGCTTTCCTTTTTAAACGCTATGCAACAAAAAAATAAGTTTACCTTATCTGAAAAAAAATTAGAAGAAACATTTGAAGCCGCTTGGGACAGTATAAAACTTTAAAAATGGGAAAAACAGCAATTATTTTAGGCGCAACAGGATTAACAGGTTCCATTCTTTTAACGAAATTATTAAATGATAACCGTTATAAAACGATAAAACTATTTTCAAGAACAAAAATTAAAGGTTTACCTAAAAAAGTAAAGCAATCCCTAGGAAATCTTTTAGTATTAGAAAACTTCAAAAACGATTTTACCGGAGATGAAGTGTACTGCTGTATTGGAACTACTGCAAAAAAAACACCTGATAAAACTAATTATAAAGCTATTGATTATGGAATTCCAGTAGCTGCAGCTAAACTTTCAAAAGCAAATGGAATTCAAACATTTTTAGTGGTTTCTGCTCTTGGATCAAATGCTAAAAGCAACATTTTTTATAATAAAACGAAAGGGGAAATGGAACAAGCTGTCCTTTCTCAAAAGATTAAAAATACGTACCTATTACAACCTTCCATTATTGGAGGAAACAGAAATGAAACTAGAATTGGCGAAAAAATTGGACTAGTATTATTTAAATTATTGCAACCTTTATTTTTTGGAAAATTAAAAAAATATAGAATTACAGAGGCAGAACATATTGCTAAAGCAATGATAAACTTGGCTAATACCACCTCAACAAAACAGTTTATAAATTCAGAGAACATAAAACAAATAGCAAACTATTAATTAAAAATCATAAAAAAATGGAATTATTAGATAAATTAAATTGGAGATACGCGGCAAAATCTATGAATGGAGAAAAAGTATCTCAAGAAAAAGTTGATAAAATTATTGAAGCTGCACGTTTGGCACCAACCTCAAGTGGCTTACAACCATTTGAAATAATTGTAGTTAAAAATCAAAAAATTAAAGAAGAAATTAAAGCAATAGCTTGGAATCAATCTGTGGTAACGGACTGTTCTCACTTATTAGTTTTTGCTGCTTGGGATACTTATACCGAAGATAGAATTAATAAAATGTTCGATTTAACTAATGAAATTAGAGGTTTTAAAAATGAAGGTTGGGAAAATTACCGCCAAATGTTATTAGGGTATTACCCACAAAAAGATGCCGAAGAAAACTTTAATCATGCAGCAAAACAAGCTTATATTGCTTTTAGTGCTGCCATTATTGCCGCAGCTTTTCAACAAGTGGACAGTACTCCTATTGAAGGTTTTGAACCAGCAGATTTAGATAAAATATTAGAGTTAAGAGAAAAAGGATTACGAAGTTGCGTAATGCTAACTTTGGGTTACAGAGATACCGAAAAAGATTGGCTAGTAAACCTAAAAAAAGTTAGAAAAAGCACTTCAGATTTAGTAACCATAATAGAATAAAATTAAAATTTACAATTATGAATAATTTCGATTTTCAAAACCCAACAAAAATTATATTTGGTAAAGGTGAAATTTCTAAACTTACCAACGAAATTCCAAAAAATGCAAAAGTATTAATGCTTTATGGAGGCGGAAGTATTAAAAAGAATGGAATTTATGAGCAAGTAATTAAAGCACTTCAAAATTTTGAAGTTGTAGAGTTTGGTGGAATTCCTGCAAATCCAGAATATGCTGTTTTAATGGATGCTTTAGAAGTAATTAAAAAAGAAAAAATTACCTTTTTATTAGCTGTTGGAGGAGGTTCTGTTATTGATGGAACTAAATTTTTATCTGCTGCTGCTTTGTATAAAGGTGAAAACCCTTGGAACATTTTAAAAAATAATGAGAGGACTTTTAAAGGGTTTCCTTTTGGAACCGTACTAACATTACCTGCAACTGGTTCTGAAATGAATTCTGGAGCTGTGATTACCCGAAAAGAAACTAAAGAAAAATTTGCAATGGGTGGTCCTGGATTATTTCCTCAGTTTTCCATATTAGATCCTCAAGTAGTGGCATCTATTCCACAACGCCAAATTGCAAATGGCTTAGCAGATTCTTTCACTCATGTATTAGAACAATATATGACCTATCCAGCACATGCTAATTTACAAGATAGATTTGCCGAAAGTATTTTACAAACTATTATTGAAGTTGCTCCAAAAATTATGAAAAACCCAGCAAATTATGACGCTGCTGCTAATTTTATGTGGAGTTGTACTATGGCTTTAAATGGATTAATTCAAAAAGGTGTTCCTTCGGATTGGGCTGTACATATGATGGGACATGAATTAACCGCTCTGTTTGGAATAGACCATGCCAGAACTTTAGCTATTATTGCAGAAAGCCATTACAAGTATAATTTAGAAGATAAAAAAGAAAAATTAGCTCAATATGCAGCTCGTGTTTGGAATATAACCGGAGGTTCTGTTGAGGAAAAAGCAATGAAAGGAATTAAAAAAACAACGGCGTTTTTTCAATCCTTAGGCATTAAAACAACCTTATCTGAATATACAGATGATTATAAAGGAACCGCACAACTAATTTCAAAACGATTTGAAGAAAGAGGATGGAAAGGTTTAGGCGAACGAGGTAAAGTTACACCAACAGATGTTGAGAAAATTGTAGAAATGGCATATTAAA
>Ga0209013_10001532_pt1 | contig 21343 bp, 16 predicted proteins | sample Cruoilmetagenom2_FD_187291 | JGI IMG/M metagenome (GOLD analysis project Ga0209013, IMG submission 187291) | Oil polluted marine microbial communities from Coal Oil Point, Santa Barbara, California, USA - Sample 2 (SPAdes) (version 2) | ecosystem: Environmental > Aquatic > Marine > Oil seeps ...
TCGGGTGGTTTGTGTGCGGATTGCGGCTCAACGAGCAGCTGAACGCTCAAAAGGTGCGGTTATGTCATCAGATGCGTTTTTCCCCTTCCCAGATGCAGTCTGGGTCGGCGCTGGAGCAGGCATTCGGTCAATAATTGCCCCGGGGGGTTCGCTGCGAGATAAACAGGTCATCGCAGCTGCAGATGAAGCAGGGATCAGCATGGTATTCACCGGCAGACGCCATTTCCGGCATTGATTTAGTGCCAAGTAAATCTGCCGCTGGATACCTACATGAAGATATCCGGTATGACGTCCACTGTCTATGCTTACTAAACAATCACATTTGACGGAACACAGTCATATCTCCACAGATGGATGGAAAAACAATCACCTGTGGAGATATTTGTATCCGTATCAATTGACCCGGCCGTTATGGTTAAATGAACTGCTGTGTTGGTGAAAAAGGATTTGGGTTGGTGAAACTTGGGCGATAAAAACTTATCCTTCGCTCGCCAGAGCAGTTTGGTATGCTTTCCAACCCGGGCACCAACCGGTATGCCAGCGCCATAATCTTGCGATGAGAGAGTTTGGTTTATGTTCCGCTCGTTTCCGTAAACCGCAATTGGCACATGACATGTCGGCAGCTTTTTGGGGAGTAGGGGATTGCTTATTGGATGCCATTGAAATATCCTCAGATTTAGAGCTTGCCAATGAATTTCCATACCATCCGGTGGAAGTTATGAAAACCTCGTACCGGTTCAGCATACATCAGGATGCACTTGCCATACACTAGGTTTAGATCAAGCTCTTCGCCATATTCGATCAATTCTGGGGTATCCGCCATTTGCTGCAGCCACACATCACGCAATCCTACCTCAGCTGCTTCCTTGAACACGGTTTTTGCCTGTTCCGCGGGTACGCTCACAAATACACCATCCACCTCACTTGCTAGCGCCGATAAGTTGGGGTAGCAATGCAGGTTGTCGATCATCTCGACATCTGGATGAACTATGAAAACTTCATAGCCGCGTTCTGTCAATTCTTTCGCCGCTGAATTGCCGAACTTTTTACCGCTGCGTGAAGCCCCGACGATGGCTAGCCTCTTCTTATCAACGAAATTTTGAACCGCTTGATCCATATTCTCTCCTCACTTTTTACGTTGGCGTTACACCACAAGGCTATCAAACCGCATGTCGTTTGTCAAAGGTCAATACTCACGTTCATGGGGAACATAATACCTGATATTATGTTCACAGATAGCAGGTATGCCAATTTAACTTATTAATCCACGGGATAATGGATGGAAAAGGAGCGTCATGATGGGCAAACTTGATTATAAAAAAGAGTATAAGGACCTCTACCGACCCCCAAAGAATAAATTCACCATCGTAGATGTGCCCAGTATTAATTACTTGATGATCGATGGCAGAGGAGATCCAAACGTTAGCGAGAGCTACCAGTTGGCGGTATCGGCGATTTACTCATGTGCTTATTCCATCAAGTTTCAATTAAAATCTCAGTACTTTGATTATGTTGTTCCCCCTCTGGAGGGATTATGGTGGATGGAGAATATGGCTGAATTCAGTCTGGATGAGAAAGACCGCTGGTTGTGGACGATGATGATTCTCCAGCCTGAACACGTAACAAGGGACCATCTTGCAGTGGTAAAAGAATCTGTCCGTGAGAAAAAACCGAATCCCCAAATTGACCATCTAAGGCTTGAAACTTATTCGGAGGGATTATCCGCTCAAGTCTTGTATTTTGGTCCTTACGCAGCAGAAGGTCCTACCATTGCTGCTTTACATGACTACATTCATAAACAAGGCTACCAGCGTCGGGGAAAACATCATGAAATCTATTTGAGCGATCCCCGCCGAACCGCTCCAGACAAACTTAAGACTGTCATCCGCCAACCCATCCAACCGCACTCTTGACCTGCGCACTCAGCCCGACAAAATATATTCTCCTCTCTATTTCAATAGAGAGGGGGTTTGATTGGTAATTCTGTCTGTTCCGGTGTGCTTTTATGATATTCCGATCACCCTCAACCTTCGCCTGATTTCATCTGAAATCTGTTTCAGCTTCTGGTTTATTCCCTAAGATCTGATCAATCCTTTCCATTAGAGTTCCGTCCAGCCGTTCAGCGACTTCGATTGCTTGCATATTCTCTTTAACTTGTTCCACTTTCGAAGCGCCGGTAATTACAGTGCTGACGTGCGGATTTTTTATGCACCAGGCTAAGGCAAGTTGTGCTATGCTGCAATCCAATTCGTCTGCGATTGGTGCCAGCAGCCCGACTTTTTCGATTCTCTCTTGTGCTTCTTGGTCAACAAACCGATTCTTTAACCATTCATAACCTTCTAGCGTAGCCCGTGTCCCGGTTGGCAGCCCTTGATTGTATTTACCAGTTAACAGCCCACTGGCTAATGGGCTCCAAATTGTTGTCCCCAGACCAATTTCGGCATAAAGGTGTGCATATTCTTTTTCGACCCGCTCACGGTTGAACATGTTATATTGTGGTTGTTCCATGGTTGGTGGTATCAGGTGTTCGCGCTTAGCAATCCCATAGGCATCCATGATTTGCTGCGCATTCCACTCGCTTGTCCCCCAGTAAAATGCTTTCCCCTGGTCAATCACATGGGTCATCGCGCGTACTGTTTCCTCAATAGGCGTATAAAAATCCGGACGATGGCAGAAAATCAGGTCAACATACTCCATCTGCAGTCGTTCTAAGGCGGCATCTAAACCTTCGACGATATGTTTACGCGAGAGACCGGTGTCATTGGGCCCATCACCGCCCCAAAAGATTTTTGTTGAAATCACCAAGTCTGATCGCTTCCAGCCGGCATCCTTGATAATCTTCCCCATTACGGTTTCTGCTCGCCCAGAAGCGTAAATTTCTGCGTTGTCAAAAAAGTTCACGCCGGCTTCGTATGCCGCGCTCATGCAGTCATAGGCGATTTGATAACCTACTTGTTCACCGAATGTGACCCACGCTCCATAAGATAGCGCCGACACTTTCAATCCGGATTTCCCTAAAAAGCGGTATTCCATTTTATCTCTCCTAACTGAATGAATTTTGAATATGATTATCAATTAACCGACGAAGAAACTGCTAGAAGCTAAATCTAACATGTAGACGTGTGGTATCCAATCGCTTTGTACAGGCGGAAATTATTTTGGCTTGATCTGATTCCTCGTCAGGTCGAGCAGTTGTCTGTTTGCCCCAGCGATGGTCGGGAAATTTTGATTTTGGTATTCAATACCTGCCCGAAAGGGGAAGGGTAGGGGACCGTCATAGCTGTCGATGGTTCCACCAGCTTCGCGGATTAACAGCCAAGCTCCGGCAATATCCCAAATTTTTGTATTGGCTTCAAATGCAACTGCAGCTGTTCCACGGGCGATGTTGCTGAGGTTGTATGCGGCAGAACCCAGTATACGAACCTTATAGGGAACTGTGACGTGGTAATCGCGATGTGTGCGGGAACAGCAGGCGAAGAGTGCCGTCCCTTTCTTGGGATCGGGTTCCTTAACATAGATCTTACTGTTATTTAGATAGGCACCCTCGCTTATCTGGGCAGTATAAAGTTCCTTTAGCATGGGGAAGTACATCGCCGTTAGAACCGGCCAACCCTCGCTAAGCTTCGTAATTATTACTCCCCAGATATGCAATCCAAGGCTGAAATTGGTGGTGCCATCAATTGGGTCGATGATCCAGATAGGTTCATTAAGTTCGTCAGGTGTAACAGAGTGTACTTCCTCGCTTAAGATGTATTCATTGGGGAATTCTTTTCTGATCGCGCCTTGGAGCATGCGGTCTGCTGCCAGATCAGCTTCAGTGACGATACTGTTATCTATTTTCAATGTCTCATCGAAATCAGCCTTACAGAAATGATCGATCAACATTTCACCGGTATGGCGAGCTAAGTCACTGATAAAGTCAAGGGTTTCGGGCATAATTTTCACAGCATGCTGTGTAGGGTGAGATTCTGCTGCTTAACGATAATTCTCTATGGCTGGACTGCGTTTGGAGCGATGATTTCGATGTAATCCGCCGTCACCTGGCCGTCCACAGCTGCACCAAGGAATTGCAGCAGCTCATTAGCAATCGTGGCTTTGTGCTCAGCGTCCACCTTGCTCCAAGTACGGCTCTTTACCTCTAAGAAGTATCCTAACTCGGGAGCGTCAACTCGGTCTAGATTGATGTAGAACTCGGTGCCCCGGAACAGTATTCTCCAGCGCACGCGATCTTTTTCGATGAATACTTCGTCTATAGGCTTGAAATATTCCCGATAAAAACGCAAGCTGTGGGTAGCTGGGGCAATGAATCGACTGCGAGAAAGGAGCACGTCACTAGGGAAATGCTGCTCACGTTCGGGGCCGATCAATGTCAATCTATAGCGGACATTACTAACCTCTCCAGATTCATCGATGTATTCATCTTCCCGGTAGCGCAGATAGCCTTGCTTTGGATCTTGGAAAGAGAAATAGGTATCGTACTCATGATAATGGCGGTAGTGAAGGATTTCGATATCGGCCTTGTCGACGGCTTCCAGAACACTATCGGTTTCCTGAATCTGAACTTTGACCTGCACTTCAAAGCTCTCTACCTCGCTTGCGCCGCCAATCGCGATTAACTTGGACAGCACAGAATGCTCGCGCTCAATAAGGAACTTGTCAATTTGCACGGCATACTCTGCAGCTTGATTCAGCAGCTCCGTTTCTTGGATAGTGAGCATCTGCCGCTCTCTCATCAACCATTTCCCATTGACCATCGTATCGGTCACATCATTGGACTTCGCAGCGTATACGATTTGTGCATAGATACCATCCGTATTGCGTCTGAAGCGTGGTGAGTTATGCAGGGTCGCCAGGTCGATCAAGATCAGATCCGCACGTTTACCAGGTTCAAGCGACCCGGTGATGTCGTCGATAAACAAAGCTTGTGCGCCTATCCTGGTTGCCATCTGCAGCACAAGTGAGGCAGGGAGCGCGGTGGGATCGCCGCTCGCACCTTTTGCGATGAAGGATGCCAATCGAATTTCCTCAAACATATCCAAATCGTTATTCGATGCCGGTCCATCGGTGCCGATACCGACATTGACACCTCGCTCAAGCATTGCAGTAACCGGGGCGAATCCAGAGGCTAGCTTGAGATTAGATGAAGGGTTGTGGGCTACTCCGGCATGATGATGCTCTAGAGTATGGATCTCGCCATCGTCGATATGCACACAATGCGCTGCCAGGACTTTTGCATCGAAAATGTTATGCTTCTTGACGTAAGGGATAACAGGCATATCGTGCTCTTGACGCATATTTTCGACTTCTGTCGCCGTCTCAGCTATGTGTGTATGGAGAGGGACATCAAACTCCACCGCTAATTCGGCAGTCTGGCGTAATATCTCTTCTGTACATGTGAACGGTGCGTGCGGCGCGACCGAAGGGACAATTAGCGGGTGGTCTTTCCAGCGTTCGATGAAAGTGCGCGCAGAAGCTAAAGATTCTTCATAAAAATCGGCATCCGGGGTTTGGAACTTCATCACGGTTTGGGAGCAAACTGCACGCAGTCCGGCGTCCGCTGTCGCTTGCGCAACGTCCTCTTCAAAATAATACATGTCTGCGAAGCAGGTTACTCCAGACCGGATTAATTCAACGCAGGCAAGAGATGTGCCCAATCGGACAAACTCCGGAGAGACAAATTCTCTCTCGACTGGCATCATATATCCCAAAAGCCAGACATCCAAGCGCGAGTCATCCTCTAATCCGCGCAGCAGTGTCATCGGTACATGTGTGTGTGCATTGACCAATCCTGGCATTAACACTTTGCCTTGGCAATCAATGGTTTCATGCGCCTGATAGTTTTGCAGGATTTCTTCATCCGGGCCGATGGCGACAATTTTGTCACCGGCTATGCCGACTGCGCCGGGTTCATAGGTGCTCATCTCAGCATCCATTGTCAGGACAATGGCATTGTGTAGTAAGGTATCGATGATATTGTTCATTGGTTCCTTTCCGAACCAGCCTGGATCTTAAGGTTAAGACTTACTAGGCTTCCGTCAAATGTGGTTGGTAAGTTAGAATCGAGCGTGGACGAAACACTCTTAGAGTTGTCAAGGATGTAGTAATCGGATATCGAATGGAACTTTCATCCTTGACGAAGCACTAGAGTTTACGCAGCATATCTAAACTCGTGTGGAGCGCCCATCGCGGTGCATTTTGTGGCGGGCCCCCATAAGGTCGGGAGTAAGTATCCTTCCCTTCAGGTGTGATGATGACCACGCGTACATCTTGTCGTTCAGCTTCTGGATAAATCGCCACACCGATTCCAACCTGTGCGCCGCGAGCATTTCTAAAATTGCTGGTTATCTCCTCTAGCTCATCTGGCGTTGGCACTTCTGTGAGCACTTCGCCACCCAGGAATGCGCCTTGAACGGTGCTTAATTTCCGTGAAAGATTTCCATCCAAGCCCGCCTCGACCACGGTGATACTCCATCCTTTTAAGCCGATGTGGTTTAGTACGATCTCTTCTAAACTCTCCTCATCAGCACCATACACCCAATCTTTAAGTCTCTCCCTCACGATTTCTTCAATCGGTGCAATCAGCACATCCGCTTCCACTTCGGAGCTGGCTTTGGCGGTAATACGGACGTCAACTTGTCCCGAGTGAGCGGCTAATCCGACAGTAGGATTGCTCAATTCTTCTAGATCACCGATCAACAAATCAATCTGTGATTCGCCCGCTCCAGCGGTATGGATAATTCGTGCCTTGATCATGCCATGGAGATCGTATCGCTGGCGCAGGTACGGCAGCACAGCTTTCATGAATAAGTGCTCCATTTCGCGTGGCACACCTGGAAGAGCGATAATTGCCTTCATTCCGTGTTCACAGATGAATGCAGGTGCTGTGCCGACCGGATTCTCAATAGCCAATGCTCCGGCGGGGATGAAAGCCTGCCGCTTATTGTTTTCAGTTGGGATGCGGTTAAACCGTCTGAAGCGGGCTTGGATTTGATCCCATAATTCCGGGTGGTATTCGGTCTGGACACCGATCGATTGGGCTATGGCATCGCGGGTGGGGTCATCTATCGTTGGTCCAAGACCACCAGTGGTGATGATGATCTCGTTACGCTGAAGGGCTTCCTGGATAGCCTGGGCGATGCGTTGGGCGTTATCGCCTACCGTGGTTTTCCTGTACAGGTCGATTCCTACATCGCGGAGCGCCCTGGCTAAATAACGTGCATTAGTATCAACGATTTCCCCCAACAGTATCTCGGTTCCGATAGTGATGATCTCAGCGCTTGGCATTTCTCTTCCTTTCCAGAATGTCTAGTTTCTTGTCTCCACTTGAGAGGAAATATTGTTTATCATTACAAGCCCTCGCTCGAGGCGGGTCAGACCACATTGTACTCGCGGATTAACTCCCCACGCGCGAAGCGACCCATATCCAGCGCGGCGATATCCACGGTGCTCGCCTGCCCATCCAGAATAATTTCACTCATCAGTTTCCCAGCAATGGGGCCATGCATGAACCCATGTCCAGAAAAACCCGCACAGATATAGAAGCCGCCTAGGGGGGTCGTCCCAAATATGGGGTGGGCATCGGGAGTGTTCTCGTAGAGCCCTGCCCAATGCGCAGTTAATCCGGCGTGATCCAAAAGGGGCAGTCTTGCCGCGGCTGCTTCCAGGTTTACGAGCTCCCAATTTGGGTCAACGCTTTGATCGAAGCCCGGTTTTTCATTAGGATTGGACATGCCGATCAATAATCCGGGACCCTCGCGGTGGAAATACAATGATTGTGCGAAATCGATCACAAACGGGAAATCAACTGGGATTTGTGGGAGCTGGCTGGTAGTGAACATCTGCCTGCGCAGCGGTGTAATCGGTATATCGATGCCTGCCAGTTTTCCGAGTTGACCAGCCCAAGGTCCTGCGGCGTTGACAACCAGCTCACATTCTACATTACCAGCAGTTGTTTCAACGCCCTTCACAAGGCCGTTAGATGCCAGGATTCTGGTCACTTCACAGCTGTTAACTGCTTCCACTCCCAGCCGCTGGGCGGCATTGATGTAAGCCATCACCACGCTGTTTGGATCGGCCAGGCCATCCTTTTCATGGATCGTCCCAGCAAGTACATCCTCCAACATCATCATCGGCAGCATGCGGCGGATTTCATCTCCATCCAACCACTGCGTAGGAACACCGAGCTGATTTTGAAATTCTACATTCCGGCGGAAGATTTCTAGGTCGCTTTCTCGGGTGAGCAGGAAAAGATACCCGCATGGGCGGTAATCTGCGGTTTGTCCCGTTTCTTCTTCTAATTCAGCTAACATCGGTAGGCTGGCTTGGGACAGGCGGATATTTACCTCGGTGGTGAATTGGTAGCGCACACCGCCCGCACAGCGACCGGTTGCCCCCTGTCCAAAATAATCCTCTTTTTCCAACAAGACGATATCGCGTCCCCCACGCTTAGCAAGATGATAAGCGATACTGGCGCCCATCACCCCTCCACCGATGATGAGCATGTTTGCTTTTGTTGGAAGTCCCATAATAAATAACTTTATGATGTTTTTATTTGATGGATAGGAGTATTATACTTGCTATGAATTTTGGTCTCGACGATAGATCTACTTCATATATCCCAGTTTCCATATCCAGAGATGAACAGAGCTGAATCCATCTAGCAGTACGATTGCCATCGGGGGGTGTGCAGCCAGACTTCATCATCATGCTAGCGTGAAATTTATTCCAAACCGGTCACTCTCCGCTGCCCGATCAATTGGCTGACAGAAAGAAATCACCCAACAAGGCAGGAGAAAGTTATCCTAAAATGCTGTATTCGTATTGCCCTTTTACTGGTTGGTTCTGCTCGTAGCGGTCGAATGCGAATAAATTGATGTCATCATCGGGCTTTTTTCCATCCAAAACCAGCTTAGTCATCATTTTCCCCACCGCTGGTGCGAGTTTAAAACCATGGCCAGAACTTCCCGCGCAGAGATAAAGGCCTTCAATCCCAGGCACCGCATCGATGATTGGATGCCAGTCGGGTGTCACATCGTAAAGCGAGGCATAACTGCTGGCGACGTGGCTATCCAGCATAGCATGGTAGCGCTGAGCAGCTCGTTCAGCAAAATTAGCGATCGTATCTATATCGACTTTATCATTGAAGTGATCCGGGTCAACAACCCGATCTCCAGTCTCTTCATCTGGGGAGATTGATCCTACCAGCATCAACCCACCCGTTTCTGGACGCAGGTAAATTTGTGAGACGAAGTCCGCCACAATCTTGTGGTCAGGAAGGCTGCTTGGGCGTCGATACAGAACGACTTTAACCCGGGCGGTAATAATAGACAGCTGGATGCCAATTTTCTCAAACAGCCCAGTACTCCACGGGCCGGTGGCAGCTATTAGGGCTCCGCAAGAGATCGTACCTTGCTCAGTTTGCACCCCGGTTGCTCTGCCATTTTGCACCTGCAAACCCGTGACACACACACCGCTCAAGATGCGTGCACCGTGGCGTTTCGCGCCTTCAGCAAAACCAGTGATCGCTTCGACGGGATCACAATATCCACTATCTGGCTCGTAAGCACCACCGCCAATTTCCCTTACATCCAGCTGCGGCTCCAATTCGGTGATTTCGTGAGCTGTTACAAAGCGAGTGTCAATCCCCAGGGATCTCTGCATGGCAATGTTTGCTTGCAGCCCCGCGACGTCTTCGGGGCGCACACAAACTAAGAAACCAGTCTTTGTGAATACCGGTTCCCCACCGACAATCTCGGGGAAGTTGCCCCACACGCTGAGAGAGTCATATGCCATCCTGGCAGTGACAGGGTTGGAGTAGTGCTGCCGGATTATCGCGCTAGATAAGCCGGAAGGACCGCCTCCCAGGTAGTTACTCTCGATCAATGTAACCTGCACTCCGTGTCTTGCTAGATGGTATGCGGTGCTGACACCATTTATTCCCCCGCCGATAACGATGATATCGTTTGTAATAGTCATTTCTCAATCCTCAACTTTTCTCTCTGTTACGAAATAAAAAAAGAGTACAGGGTGGGTTGCGGCATCCCTGCACTCAATGAGATCAATTGCTCTTCCTAATCGCTGCCGGAGTTTAATCAACCCCTAGATATGCCCTCTGAACCATCTCGTTTTGGCGCAAATTTTTTGCGGTATCTTGAAGCACGATTTCCCCTGTTTGCAGGACATAACCACGGTTAGCGATTTGCAGCGCCATCGTCGCATTCTGCTCGACAAGCAGGATTGTAGTACCTTCTTTGTTAATCTCAATTATAGTATCAAAAATGTCTTCAACCAGGACTGGAGCTAACCCCATCGAAGGCTCATCCAGGAGCAGCAGCTTGGGGTGTGTCATCATTGCCCGTCCGGTCGCCAACATCTGCTGTTCACCGCCCGAGAGCGTGCCAGCGACCTGGTTTCTCCGCTCCTTCAAACGCGGGAATAATGTGAAGACACGGTCTAGATCTGCTTGGATTCCGTCGCGATCCTTCCTGGAAAATGCGCCCATATCGAGGTTTTCTGAGACGGATAGCCTGGCGAAAATCCCGCGCCCTTCCGGCACCATGGCGACATTTTTATATACGATTTCATGCGCCTTATATTGTGAGAGATCTTCTCCTTCTAGCGTTATCACGCCTTGGGTACACGGCAGCAGTCCACTGATTGTGCGGAGGGTGGTGGTTTTGCCAGCGCCATTCGCACCAATTAAGGTGACAATTTCCCCTTCTTCAACAGTCAGAGATATACCGTTTAAGGCGTGGATATTGCCGTAGTATGCGTGAACATTTTCTACTTCTAACATGGCCATTGAAATACCCTCACTATTGCGCAGGTACCGCTGCGGCTTGGTTCTCTAAGCCAGAGGCGGCGCCTCTGCCCAGATAAGCCTCAATCACGCGCGGGTTGCTTTGGATCTCGGCGGCTGTCCCTTCTGCTATTTTCGTTCCGAAATCCAACACCGAGATGTACTCACTGATACCCATTACGACACGCATATCGTGCTCTATGAGCAGAATGGTAATACCGAGATCATCACGGAGGTCTTGGATGAAGCGCATCATTTCCGTAGATTCTTGAGGATTCATACCGGCGGTTGGTTCATCTAACAGGAGCAAGCTTGGTTTGCTTGCTAGCGCCCGGGCGAGCTCAAGCCTGCGCTGGGCGCCGTACGGCAGGTTGCGCGAAATCTGATCACCCAATCCCGCGAGGCCAACATATTGCAGCAGACGATTGGCTTCTTCTTCAGCTTTTTCCTCTTCAACTTTGTAGCGTTTGGTCTGCACGACTGCTTCCGCCCAAAAAGTTTTCAGGCGGGAGTGTTCGCCAACCAATATATTCTCAATTGCTGTCATGGCAGGGAAAAGACGGATGTTTTGATAGGTGCGCGCAATGCCCAGCTGGGTGATTTTATCTGGAGAGCGTCCATTCAACAAAACACCATTGAACAGCATCTTGCCCTCATCGGCCTGGTAAAAACCGGTCAAACAATTGAAGAAAGTGGTTTTACCCGCTCCATTCGGACCGATGATGCTTACGATTTGTCCTTGATCAATTTCGAAATCGTAAGAATTTACCGCAACCAAACCGCCAAACCGTTTCGTAACACTACTTGCTGTCAAGATGGACATATCACCACCTTATGTTTCTGACTCGACTGCTGTAGGGTCAGCAGTCGGTCCTGTTTCTTGATATGCGAGCAGCTCTCGTTTTCGCACTGCTGAAGGCCACAATCCCTCTGGTCGTGCAAGCATCATAACGATCAATAGAATTCCGTACATCAGCAATCTGAACTCTTTAAACTCACGCAAAAGCTCGGGTAGGCCGACCAACGCCAAAGATCCAATGATCACCCCGGGGAGACTGCCAATTCCACCCACGATGATCATGCAGAGCACATTGATCGAGATCATTAAACTAAAACTATGAGGGAAAATAGAAGTCAGCTTGCTGGCAAAAATGGCGCCTGCCAGCCCGGAGAAACCTGCCCCGATAGCGAATGCCAGTAATTTTGTGCTCACTAAATTGATACCCATGGCTTCTGCTACGTCCTCATCTTCACGCATCGCCATCCACTGCCGTCCAAGTCTTGCTCCGCTCAAACGCCAGGAAATAAAGGCGGCGAAGATGCAGCCCAACAGCACCACATAATAGAATTGATCAGGTTTGACCAAATCCAATCCAATGATCGTCGGTTTGGGAATTTTTAGAATACCTTGCGCGCCTCCGATATATGGTTTCAGCAGGTCGGATAGTACCAAGATGCGGATGATCTCTCCAAATGCCAAGGTGACAATGGCTAAATAGTCACCCCGCATCCGTAATACCGGAATACCGAGGGTGATGCCGGCCAGGATCGCGACGGCAACACAGATCGGTATCGCCAGCCAAAAGGACATCCCGGCGATCCCCTGATCGGCATCTGATGTTAATAAGGCCATCATATAGGCGCCAATTGCGAAAAAAGCTACATAGCCCAAATCCAGCAACCCGGCGAAACCAACCACGATGTTCAACCCAAACCCCATGATAGCAAAGATCAGCACGTTGTTGGCGACTTCGGAAAGGTACGTGCCGAGCAGGAAGGGCAGCAGCAAGAAGATGACCCCAACCACTGCGAAAACACCCCAACGGAACTGTTTGCTTTGCATGGTTGGGGAATCGGCGATACGTTCTTTGACAGCCTCTCCTCTGCGGTACCATGCAGCTGAGATTAAAGTGACAATGATGAATATCACCAAAGCGGTAGTTGGCCGCAGGGCTTTTCCACTGAAGACAACCTTGGATATGCCAACCCCGAAGAAGCTGCGCAGTCTCTCAGTGAGTATTTCCGAGAACATGCCGATGATGAGCGTCCAGAGGAGGCCCATCATGATTGGCTTTCGGAAGCGCTCGGGGAGCAGATACATGCCTGCTGAGAGGATACCCAAAATGCCCATGACGATCATCAGGATGAAAATCCCGGGTATGACGCCCTGCCCAAAAGTGAGTGTATTGATCAACGCCGGTGATACGTTGGGCAGGAATTCGCGCAGGTTGAACGAAGTCGCCAGGATAACAAGGATTACTAGCGGCAGGGATGCCACCAAGCTGGTAATCAATCCCGCCAGCAGTGCATAGCCTTTCTTCCCCGGCGGCTGCTTACCAGCGATTATATAGCTCAATCCAACCGGGGCAAGGAATAAGATCACCTGTCCAAGCGTGAGTACACCCGCAATCAGGTCGCGCTGAGCGAAAAGTTCTACCATACCGATCACGCTCACGCTCAATGAAACGGCACCTGCTAACAAACCATAGCGGACAGCTAATTTCCAATCGAAATGCGTTTTATTTTCCATTGTCTACTCCCTCACGCTTTCTTCTCGGATAGCCGTTCACCGATGATGCCCTGCGGGCGGAAGATCAGCACCAATATCAGCATTGTGAACGCGATAACATCTTTGAGCTGGTGGGGGGCTGGTATTCCCAACCCTTCTAGGAATAATGCCGGACCTAATGATTCGAAAAGACCGATCAACAGTCCACCAATGGCAGCACCGGGAATGCTCCCAATACCGCCTAACACCGCGGCGGTAAACGCTTTGATCCCGGGGATGAAACCCATATACCAGTGGACCTGGGTGTAGACAAGGGCATAGAGCAGACCAGCGACACCCGCCATAGCTGCTCCGGTGGCAAATGTGATAGCGACTGACCGGTCAACGTCAATTCCCATCAAAGCCGCCGTGTCTTTATCCTCAGCAACGGCCCGGATTGCTTTTCCCGTCCGTGTCCGCAAGATAAAGAAGTTCAATCCGATCAGCATGATTACCGCAACGACGATCACAATGATCTGGGATTTTAACACCTGGGTGCCGAAGATGAGGATAGTACCTCGCAATACATCGGGAACCGGGAAAGGGATCACTTGAGAACCGTACAACCCGCGGAAATAATGCTGCCAGAAAAACGAAGCCCCAATCGCGGTGATCAACGGTACCAAGCGCGGCGCTTTCCTCAACGGGCGATAAGCCACCCGTTCGGTAAGCAATGCCACACTGATGGAGACAATCACGGCTACCAGCCCGATGATCAGCAATGCAAGAATCGGCTGTGCATCCAGGAACCCGGATGCTGCCATTGGAGTGGCAATAAATACGGTTGCCGTCATAATGCCCGACATAAAAAACTCGCCATGAGCGAAGTTAATCATGAACAGCACACCATAGACCAGAGTGTAGCCGATTGCGATCAAGGCGTACATACTGCCTTGGGCTATGCCAAAGATGATGAAATCAATCCATTGCCGGTATGTATACGGGTTGTCAATTATGGTCGCGATTGTCCCCCAAATAACCATCACGATGATGATCGCTCTTAAAATCCACAGGACAATTCCTATCCAATCGATATCGCGCCAGCTTCCCAGCATAGGCAGTCTCCTACACAAAACAGGGGAGGATGGACCCGGCTAAGCCATGGGTCCATCCGTATTCAATTGCATTTTTCTTACTTAGTGATCAGGATTTGATCAACTAGGGCCAGATCTTGACGTATTCGCCACCTTGCATTTCGGAAACCGAAATCTTCGGATCAGCGCAGTCACCAACCTCATCGCAGGTCAATGTCCCGGTGATTCCGGAGAAACCGCTGGTAGCATACAGGCAGTCGCGCATCGCCTGGCGTCCAAAATGCAGCCCACCATCTTCTTCCGCGACGCCAACCTCTTCAAGGCAAGCGAAGATCATGTTGGTTGCATCATATGCATGGGCGTGGAATACTGAAAGGGTTTCGGTGCCATACTTCTCTAGGTAGGCAGCTTTGAACTTCTCATATTCTTCACCGGCGAACGCAATATCAGGGCCGGAGAACTTCATGCCCTCGCCAGCGTCGCCGATTGCATCCTTAGCAGCATCCGAGATGCAACCATCTGCGGCAGCCAGGACGGTGTTCTCGAGACCAGCAACTTCCTTAGCCTGCTTGGTGAGGAATGAACATTCCGCAGTGAACACCGGGTAGTACAAGAAATCGGGTGGACCGGCGGCGGCAACCGATGTTAAAACCGGGCGCATATCTGTGTCACCTACATTGATCGCGGTGAATTCAACAATTTCTCCACCCAACTCTTCGAACGAGGTCGCAAAGGAGTTCGCCAACCCCTCTGTATAGGGGTCACCATCATGGATGGCAGCGGCTGTGGCCAATCCGAGTTCGTTGAAGACGTAATCAGCCATCGCTGAACCCTGGACTTTGTCGTTGTGCGACGTGCGCATGTAGCCAGGGTTGAAGGCTTGATCGGGATCGGTCAGGCTTGGAGCGGTGTTGGAAGGGGAAACCATGAAGTAGCCAGCATCCGAGACCACCTTCGACATCGGTACGCCGGCGCCTGAACAGCTTGTGCCCACCACGCCAACAATGGAGGGGTCGGACACGATCTTCTGACCAGCTGCCTGGCCACCTTCAGCATTGCAGCCATCGTCTTCAGCTTGCAGTTCGACCGAATGCCCAAGGACCTCGCCTTTGAAGTCCATGGCGATTTCAACACCGTACTGGGAGTCAATTCCCAGGTCAGTATTTGGACCAGAGATCACGAGTGCTGATGCGATCCGGATGGGATCATCGGGGGCGTAATCTACACAACCGAGTGGGTCATCGCACTCAAACGGCGGCGGTGCACAGGCGACCAACAGCAATCCGCCCAGGACAAAAACTGACAATAACAGCAAAAACTTGGTGCTCATACTCTTCTCTCCTTATATTAATTATCGGTGGGTATAACCATTACTTCCTATGTGTCAATAATATTACAGGCTGTTCTATGCGTTTTTTCCCGTACACCTCCTTGCAGAAGCAGAATGAATTCTAGTTGTTTTCTGCCAAGACTACCGCACTGCGATGCTGTCCATTATGTTTTGCGGTTTACGAATGATAGGATTTTGGTTGCTTGCGTAATTTCTGGATTTTACATATCGCAGCAAGCCTAGTCAAGGATGCTATACGGATATTTGTGAATTATTTATCTAAATAGCCCTAAAATCTGCTACTTTCGAGCAAAGCTATATAGAAAACCAAGATCAAATCGATCTATGAGATGACAATTGTCTGAGTAGAATTGAAACGAGTACAGCGGACTTTTGGCAATGTCCTTCAAGCTCCTAAATGGTGATATCTGGCAGTGGTCAAAGCATGTCGCTATGGTAAAATTTAAGGAAATGAATTCTGCTGAAAATATACAGGCTACGCCTGTCCCTCCCAGCCTGCTGGCCTCCCTAAAGGCTGGTTTTGACGCGGTCACCAGGCATATCTGGTTGATCTTGATTCCGGCAATATTGGATATATTCTTGTGGCTTGGCACTCGATTAAGTCTTGCGGATTTGATCCAGAGATTTCTTGAAGAAATATCTTCCATTCCAGAGCTAAAAAGTGCCGAGACCGCGGACTTAATAGGAGCCGCGAGTGAAATTTGGATTTCAATTGGGGAGAGTTTAAACCTCTTCTCTGCACTACGGAGCTACCCGGTCGGTGTTCCGAGTCTATTTGCCGCTGGTCAACCAGCGGGTGCACCAGTCGTAATAGCCAGCAGTGTTGAGATCACTTCGCCATTCACTATCATTGGGTTATGGCTGTTGTTATCCGCAGTCGGCCTGGTTTTTGGAGCTTTGTTTTACCATCTCGTGGCTCAGGCTGCTTTAACTGATCGCGTTGACTGGAATCAAACGATGCGCCAGTGGCCATGGAATTCGCTCCAAGTTACCTTATTAGCCCTATTCTGGGTAGCTTTGTTGATAGTAATGTTTATCCCGGGCAGCTGCTTCCTGACACTTGTTACTATGACCGGTCAGCCATTCAGCCAATTCGGACTGCTTATATATGGTGTTTTAGTGATCTGGGTGCTTTTCCCGCTCATATTCTCGGCTCACGGTATCTTTGTCAACCGGCACAAAGTGTGGGTCTCTGTGCTTGACAGCGTCCGGATCACTCGTTACACAGTGGCGAAAACAGCTTTGCTCTTCGTTTTAATCTTTGTAATCAGTGAAGGATTAAGCGTCTTGTGGCGAGTTCCAGAGGGCAGTTCCTGGCTGCTGTTGATCGGTGTATTTGGGCATGCGTTTATCGTCACTGGCTTGCTGGCCGCCAGCTTTGTGTATTATCGTGATGCCTATCTGTGGGTCAAGAGTATGCAAACCCGTTCAAAATTATCGGTAATCGCCTGATGGCAACTAGCTAAGTTTTATATGATTTCGAAGCTTTACTCACCGGCCTTACCGGTGCTGGTGTGTTATCAGATGTAAGGATGTTTGGGTGACAAATCAAATTGCTGCTTGCAGAACCGATTTCTGCTGGCAATTTACGTGGAGGTTTTGGTGGCAAAAAAAGAGACATATTCATACGATGCCAAAGATATTCAAGTTCTAGAAGGATTGGAGGCAGTTCGGCGCCGACCCGGGATGTATGTAGGCGGCACCGATGTCAAAGCGCTGCACCATTTGATTTACGAGGTTGTAGACAACTCGATCGATGAAGCTTTGGCGGGTTCTTGCGATCGAATCGATGTGATCATCCACCCAGACAGCAGTGTTACCGTTAAGGATAACGGGCGTGGTATTCCTGTGGGTATTCATCCTCAAACGAAGAAACCGGCGCTCGAAGTTGTGATGACAGTCCTGCACGCCGGTGGTAAATTCGATGGCGGCAGCTATAAGGTTTCTGGAGGCTTGCATGGTGTTGGCGTATCGGCTGTCAACGCGCTCTCCGAATGGTGTGAAGTAAAAGTGTGTCGCGATGGGAAAATCCACTCCCAGCGTTACAACCGCGGTTATCCCACTGGACCGGTGGAGGTGGTTGGTAAAACAAACTCCAAAGAGACTAGCACCCAGACCACTTTTAAATATGATCCTGATATATTTACCGGAGATGTCGAATATCGCTTCGAAACTTTGGTGCAGCGTTTCCGCGAAATGGCATTCGTAACACGCGGCGTCACCCTGTATTTCTTGGATGAGCGCACCGAGCGCGAGATGACCTTCTATTTCGAAGGCGGGATCATCTCATTTGTGCGCTATTTGAACCGCAACCGGCATGTACTGCACAATGTCGTCCATGTCGAAAAGGAGCACGAAGGCATCACCATCGATGCTGCCATTCAATACACCACCGCCTTTTCAGAATCGGTCTATGCCTTCGCGAATACGATCAATACGATCGATGGCGGTACGCACCTGACCGGTCTGCGGGCGGCGGTTACCCGCACAGTAAATGATTACGCCCGGCGCAGCGGCCTGCTGAAGGATTCCGACCCAAACTTTACCGGTGATGACACTCGCGAAGGTCTCACTGCCATCATCAGCATCAAGCACCCCGACCCGCAGTTCGAGAGCCAGACCAAAGTGAAGCTTATGAACCCGGAAGTGCAGACTCATGCTCAGCAGGTTGTTGGGGAAGGTTTCAGCACCTTCTTAGAGGAAAATCCCGCCGCAGGGAAAGCGATTGTCCAAAAGTGTCTCACGTCTGCCAGGGCCCGTGATGCCGCCCGTAAGGCGCGCGACCTGGTGATCCGCAAATCAGCTCTTGAAAGCCTTACCCTCCCGGGAAAGCTGGCCGATTGTTCCGAGCGAGACCCCGAGAAGACCGAGCTCTACATCGTGGAGGGCGATTCGGCGGGCGGCAGTGCAAAACAAGGCCGCGACCGGCATTTCCAAGCGATCTTACCCCTGCGGGGCAAGATTCTCAATACGGAAAGGGCTCGCCTGGATAAGATCTTGGCAAATAATGAAGTGAAGGCTTTGATCTCTGCACTCGGTACCGGGATCGGAGAGTTTTTCGATGTTACCGGTCTGCGTTATGGCCGTGTTGTAGTGATGACGGATGCTGATGTAGATGGCAGCCATATCCGTACGCTGCTGCTGACGTTCTTTTTCCGTTACATGCAGCCGCTGATCGAAGAAGGGCACCTTTATATCGCCCAACCACCACTATACCGGATCACATATCGCGGCAAGATTCAGTACGCCTACACAGAGAATGAGAAAGAAAAGATCCTGAAGGCATTTGGTGCAAAAGCTAACAGCGCCTCACTCTCGCGCTTCAAGGGTTTGGGTGAGATGAATCCCGACCAGCTGTGGGATACGACTATGGATCCAGCGACCCGCACCTTGTTGTTGGTAACTATTGAAGACGCAGCGGAAGCTGACCGCACTTTCGATATGTTGATGGGAGCTGCTGTACCTCCTCGCCGTCGATTCATCCAGACACATGCCCATGAGGTGCGTAATTTGGACATCTAACCTTACCTATTGGTTGCCGGGATTGGGTTAGTGCTTTGTCAAGGATTTACGTTTCATTTGATATTCGGTTAATGCACCCTTGACAACGCTTAAAGTGTTCCGACCACGATCTATTCCTACTAAATCATTACATTTGACGGAACACTAGATACTTATAGGTTGAAGGACCATTTACTTGTATACCTGCCAAAAGAGGAAACATGCCAACTCAAAGAAATAAAACCTCCCCGACAAAAAGCACTGCAAGCAGCAGCAAGGCAAAATCCCCCGCTTCACCTTTCGGTCGCATCCATGCGACGACGCGTGAGGTTTCCCCTTCAGTGCCTGCACGCCGAAGGACTAACCGCATCAAGACTGGGATGAGTCCTCGGCGCGACGAGCAGCGGGTTGCGCGCCGCGCTGGGGCGCGGAAGGTTGCCGAAAACCTGCAAACCCAACGACCGCGACCGAAAGCCAGGCCGATGAGTACACCAGTAAAAGTGATGGCTAAAACTCCTCCACCGCCAGTTAATCGACGCAGATTGAAACCCAAACCGAGCCGGGTGAGTGCGGCATCCACTCGGACAACCAAGACTACCGCTCGGCGGGTGGCAGGCGCCGCTGCCGCGGCATCGTTCCTGGCCCTTAAAACTTCTGCCGCGCCGGATGAGCTCAGTGCGGAGCTCGCCTCACTTGAGAGGTCGTTGAAGAAAATCCAATCAGATGCTGATTTCGAGGACATTACTGCGGATGTTTCTGAAATGGAGACCCTGCTCCAACGAGTGATCGAGCTGCTGGAGAGCGCCCGCGATAATGGCTACCGCTACCAGAACGATCTAGAAAAGCTCACATACCAGGCGGCAGGTGATTGGGAACAAGCCTCCCCGCAGGTATTTCAATCGATAAAGCGTGCTTCCCGTGATATGGACCGTAAGCTAAAGAAGCTAGACTCCCAAGTCCAGCGGCTGAATGCGAATATCTACAGCGCGAAGGCGGCCGAGAACCACCTGCGTACCACGCAAACTGAAGCTAATGAGCTGCTCACCAAGCAAGCTGACACAGCGCGGAAGATTATATCGAAATACAGCGATATAGAAAATCAGCTGTATATATTGGAATCGCGCTTGACTGACATCCACTGGGCAATGGATCAACTTGAGGAATCTCAGTTCAATTTACAAACTGGTGAGGATTTGATCATGGCAGTCCCCACACGTTGGGATAAAGAGGGCAAAGACGATCCCGAAGGGATCCTGTTCCTGACCAATCAGAATATCATTTTCGAGCGCAAGGAAAAAGTTGCCACAAAAAAAGTGCTGTTCATCACTACCTCGTCTGAACTGGTCCAGGAAGTCTTGTTGGAGCAGCCTCTATCGGCAGTGAAGTCTTACCATGCAGAGAGCAAGGGGCTTTTTGGTCACCAGGATTTCTTATCAATAGGTTTTTCGGAGAAACAGCTCGGGTCGGTCTCTTTCCATCTTGATGGGCAAGATTCCAAAATGTGGGCGGAGCTGATCAAGCAAGTTAAATCCGGTGCTATAGAGAATGAGCGTATGAGCGGTTCTGCGGGAGTCACACTCACCGATCTAACCAAGCCATTGACAAAAGCTGACCTGATGTCCATGCAAGCAGAAGTTAATTCCCTGCAGGATGAGATCATGCTCAAAGATGTGCAGGATGAATTGGCCAGACTTGAAAATCAGCTCGGTTCTCTGGAACGACAGCTAACGGAGTTGCGTAACCGTGGCTACAATCTCGAGAAGGGGCTGGAGGTTGATATCCAGATTCTCTCCACCCAATGGGAGCGGATTCGACAAAACACTGAGCGTACGATTACCCTGCAGACATCTCTATTATCCAAGCAAATGGAAAGCATCAAGGCAGATTTGGCGCGCTTGATGGGAATGTCAACAAAACTGGGGGCCGCGCGCTCCCCATACTTGCAGCTGCGATCAAAGATCGCCTCGCTGGAAGCCCAGGCGGATAGCGCTGAGGTGACCGTCTACACCCAATATGATGAATACGCGGATGAAGTCGAAGCGATCGAAGCCCATATGGAATGGGTTGATTGGATGCAGACCGCGTTGGAGACAGCCTCATTCCGTTTGCTG
>Ga0209013_10001533_pt1 | contig 21340 bp, 45 predicted proteins | sample Cruoilmetagenom2_FD_187291 | JGI IMG/M metagenome (GOLD analysis project Ga0209013, IMG submission 187291) | Oil polluted marine microbial communities from Coal Oil Point, Santa Barbara, California, USA - Sample 2 (SPAdes) (version 2) | ecosystem: Environmental > Aquatic > Marine > Oil seeps ...
AAATATAATATGTGAATCATGTGATGAATTCATAACAGTTCATCCGGGATGTACTATAGTACCAAGGAGTGAATAATCATGATGAGTATATACAAAAAAGAATACGGTGTAGGATTTCATTGTCTCGACAACTTTTCAATGTGGTCAAACGTGAATGAACATGTTGAGTGTCTCAAATATTATATGGTTGTGTGTAAACACAAAGTAAACGAAGCACACACAACAAAAGAAAGACTTGAATTGATGAAAGAAATCATGAAGCTCGTTGGTTGGGGATTTGAACCAAACTTTTGAGGAGTGAATGATAATGGCACAAGAAAAAATCTATAATGCAGAAACTGGCGCTTTTATAGGAACTAAAGTAGTACACGTAACAATATACGGGATGTGGGTTTGTATCGAAGGGAAGGCATTTGATTGTATGCTCAATGAAGAGAACAACAGATTTGAGGTATGATCATGTCAAATAAATACAGTGAAAATTATATCAGAGTTTGCACCGAGATCAAAGGAGTAATAGAATTTGCTGAGTATTTGAAAATAGTATATCAAGAAAAGGAGTGATTGAAATGTGGAACTATTGCGGAAAGTGTAAGGTACAGTGGCATACCAGAAACGTACCAACAGAATGTGATCTATGTCATAATGAAGATATATTACATTCGGAGCTTAATAAAATCGAAGGTGAACCGTATGTCTGATTATTGTGAAGATCCTGAATGTGAATTTTACGGTCATAAACTGGTTGATCTCGGGTGGGGGTATCCAGTTTGTAGATCTGAATTGGCCAGGCTCTACCCGGTGCCAATGGATCCAAAGTACACTGGGTTCAAAAAGTACTACAAAGTAATTAAGTGTAATGAAGGAAAACCAAAGAGGAAATGAAAATGGCAGAAACGAATTTAGTTCGAGTCGATGTTACTTTAATCGATGAACTTAAAGACATGAAAAACCGGAATCTTCTAACGTTGGGTGACGTGATCCGGTTTTTGAAGGATGAACACGACAGAAAAGACGAATTAATACACATTACAATGGGTCGAGAAGACGCGTGTCTTTTTCATGATGAGCTGTGTAGTATATCATACAGAGATGCAACTTCATATGATACAGAACCACCAACCGAAAGAGAAGAACCGATTGAAAATGTGATTAGCCAATTGAACGATCAATTGGACGTGAATGATTAAAATGAATAAAATTGATCACCTTATCGAAAAACACATAAGCAATGCATGGATAGGAGACGTTTTGCATGTTTTGTGGTTTGTGTTTATAATGGCATCAATCACATTGACTTTTTTAATGATGTTTTATACAATTACATTATTACCATGACCATTTTTAGGAGGAATGATTAAAATGAAATGTGAAGTTAAATACGTGGTACATGACCAAATCAAAGTGTTTACGAAGCACACGTTAGAAGAGTTGTTGGTTATGGTACCTGTATGCATAGCAACTGTTATATTTTTACATTGGTGTGATTTTGGTATACATGTTTTGTGGACAATGCTTATTATTGCTATTGTCATCAACTTGAGTATGTCTTCGGTTTCAGCAATAAAATATTGTAAAACTAAAAAGGAATGATTCAAGATGAGCAGCACGGAACCAGAAAAACAAGGTAAACCAAGAGAAAACGATGGTTCGGGTGAGTTGGTTCAAATTTTATTAACCAAAGAAAACGCATACATCTTTTATGATCTGATGCGTTACCTTCCTCTTTTCGATCCAACGTATGAACAGGAAGTTGTTTTTAATAGTGTAATGGACCAGCTACAAACTAAGATAGGAGATTAAATATGATAAAAATAATAATTGTGTTAATGGCACTGCTAATATTAAGCATGGGATGTCTTGAAGAAAAGAAAACCATTAATATTAACATGGAAAATGAAAACGGAGATCGTTTTATTGGAATCGCTGAATGTATCGGTGATCAGGTAGTATATTATGATGTTGTCTGTTATGTTATCAGAATGCCAGAGAATGGACACCGGACCACAGGCAAGATATACTTGAACAAGCACAGAGAAACCGGTTTCGAATCTACCAATTATGATATGTATCAAACTGGTTTTGGGTGGAGTTCGCATTACCTGGGTGCGGCTCCATTGCTAAAATGCACTACCGATTATTTAGGTATTTATGACCAAAGTAATTGTGTTGAGGGACCTGTGTTTTTGGTAGAATATATTGATAATGAAATTGTGATACGGTATGATGCAGTTGAAGGATTTGATTTAATATGACAAAACCACTGAAAGACGGATCAGGGCAAGGCAAGAGGCTGAATATAAACAGAGGGAAATGTAATAACCCACCAAAAAAAGGAAAAGGTAAAAATGGATGAAGACGAAGACAAGTTTATAAAAGAATTTAATATTAAAATAGGTAAGCTTGAAAGTTATATCAATAAAAATTTTCCAAGTGGGTGCCATGGAATGGAATGTGATAACTGTAAAATCAATTTAACAGAAGAATTTTTCGGTTTGTGTGATGTTTTGATAGAACTTGACAGAAAAAAGTAAAGGGGACAAACATGATAGAATTGTGGGTTTTTGTTGGTATTCTTGTGTTAATATTAACAGTTGTATATATAAAATTATATATTTCATTTGTGGATGATGAAGACGGTAAAAAAATGTGTATATTTTTTTATGTGTTTTCTGTATTACTGTTTGTTTTGTATTGTTTTGGTGTGGGGTTTTATTAAACATGACGGAATTGTTTATTTTTTTCGGAATTGTTATGGTATTGTTAACCCTGATGTTTGCATTTATTTATAAAATATTTGCAGACTATAATGATGTGGTTGGTAAGAAAGTGTGTATATTCTGTTATTTGTTTTCTGTGTTGCTGCTTATTTTGTTTTGTATTGGTATTGCATTTTTGGATTCATTACAATAGTAAATTGATTTATTATTGTTAATCCTCGGCTATGGTGTTGCCGGGGGTTATCTCTTTTTTTACGTTGAATACAATGTTTTTATAAACGTAACCTTTAAGTATCTGTAAGTTAATCTAATGGTATCATGGAAGCAATTACAAGTTTATTGGATAATTCTGGGACAGTGTATGTTAGAATACCGTCTGACTTTGCTAAATATTTCAGGTTAACTGAAATTATAGAAAACGGAGAATGTAAAATAAAAGACATTGGCGACAATAAAGCAGAACTTACTTTCAAGAAGTGGTGATTATAAATGAAAATATATTTAGCTGGTAAAATATCAAAGAATGGGTGGAGAAATGGAATAATAGAAACACGAAACATAACACCTTTGTCAAGAAACGAAGCAACAACAATACACGGAGATATATATACTGGTCCATACTTCGTTAGTTGTGATCACGGGTGTTATCATGGCGATTCTAAGCACGGTTTACTGAGTGATACACGTTGCGGTGATTATAATACAGTACTAGAAGACATGGAAATTAGATTGGATTTCCAAGACGTGTATGCTGGTCATGCTGGAATGACTAGCGAAAACATAAAAGACGAAGTTCCAAAACTGTGTTTAAGTTGGATTGATGATTGTGACGTATTGTTCGCGTGGATTGAAACAAAAGATTGTTATGGTACATTTGCCGAAATTGGCTATGCATATGGAAAAGGAAAAGAAATATGGATTGGATATAGCAATAAATTGGTAATGGGCTACTCTGATAGACCAACAGAGTTTTCATTTGATAATGATGGTGAAACCAGTGCAATTGGGTCTGGTCTTATTAGTATGCCAATCCACGATACGTGGTTTATTGATAGGCTTGCTTCAAAAGTCGCAGTTAGCCCAAATGCTGGAATGTTGTATTCGAAATGGAGCACCGAGCATAGACACTAAACATTTAATAAGTAATTATATAAACCAACAAACCAATACTATAACCGTTCTATAAGTCACGTTTAGAACTCTTTTAACCCTGGATTAGCTATCTGGGGTTCTCTCCATTTTAGGAGAACGGAGTTCAATATGGAGAGTATTTGATGTTACGACTTGAGAGCCAGACCGAGCTCATTGTACCACGAAAAAACCAGGACGTTAGAATTGCTACGGCATACAACATTTTTAATATTTATAAAAACGATATATTACTCACCCACAAGACCACGAGAGCGGGGTGCACAACTGCATTAGCAGCAGAATCATTAAACCGGAAAGAACCTTTTTTAATGGTTGTTCCAACTAACAACATAGCACAAAAAACAATTGTCAACGATGCAAAAAAGTATAGTGACATTGAAAACCCATACATTATTCACATAAAATCAAATCATTTTTGTCTTAAAAACGAGGAATTGTGTGAAAAGTACCCAGATCTTAACAGACTTCCAATTTTACCATTGCCAGAAAAATGTAATTCGTGTGAATATTATAATGTATGCCCAATAACAGAGATTATAAGAAATCCAAACGCAAGCGGATACGTTTTAACATATCAGAAACTAGTTGCTTTACTATTATCTATGGGCAATCATCCCAACACAACAGCAGAAAAAATCATTGATATTATATCAAGTTGTAAAAACATTGTATTTGATGAGATACACGAAATACAATATGGCAAAAGTAGCAGCCTAACAGTCTATGACAATTCTAACGACAAAAATAAACGGCTGGAATTTGATAAATACATAAAACTCCACGAAGATTATAAATATATTTATAAAATGTTAACTAATTTTAAAATGTTATTGGGAGAAGAAGAGATTGAAAGGAATATACAGGGGTGCAAATGGGACGCTGAAGAAGATGACCACTGGAAACACCACAGCAACAGACAAATCGAAAACAATTGGACAGACATATCAGTAAAAGATAATGGAGATATCACAAAAACAATAATTGCAATATATGAAGAAATTATACAACTCACAAAAGAGCGGACTAAATACGATTTGAATATTTATGATATTTTGGACTTGTATAAAATTCTCAATATCATAACAAGCGAATCAATTGCTTTAACTGCCATAAAAGACAAAAACGAAATTAAAGTAAATATGATTGCTGTTGATGTTTTTTTTCTGAATATGTTAAAATCGTTTATGCAGAGCATTGAAAATGGAAACAGAAGAATGTTTTTAACAAGTGCTACGATTTGTAGTTATAGATATGGGGATATGTTTGCTAATAATGAAAAAATGAAAAAGATAACTTTTGGTTCGGGTGGAGACCCAATGAATACAAATGAAAAAATGTTGATTCTGGCAGACAAAAAGCGATTTAATTCAATTGGTAAATATTCTTATTTTAAACGAAAAGATGAAATATTGATTAACATAAAAACAATTTTAGCTGTTTATGGTAACGATGAATGTAAAATAGTTACAATAAATATTAAACATGCACACGAACTTGAAAAAGACCTCGAAGCGTTGGGTATAGAAAAACAGGTAACGTATTATAAATCGCCTGAACTAATGGGTGTGTCTGCGAATGAACGAGTGCTCATAGCAGTAGGTATGTCATACAAACCAGCAAATGCTTATGATGGCATTACTAAAACACTTGAATGCTCAAGGACGCTTCTATATGAATCGGTGCACAGTGATACATGGCAGGCATGGAGTAGAGTTAAAGATCCAAGCGGTGAAACACCTTCATTGATATTTGCATTGGGGTGTCGGGGTGAAGCATGTGAAAAAGCTGTTAGGTGGGGATACAACAGAAAACTTACAATTGGTGATAATAAACATTCGGTTGAAATTGGAAACGAATGTATAAGTAGGCCCAAAATCATAGAATGTGGCGATTTTGAAGAGATGTTGATGGCGGCGAATGTACACAAAATTGGTAAAAACTCGGGTTACCTAACAAATGTTAAAAAAATTGAAAGGGATCAAAAAAAATTAATCGGTAGCGGTGGCAGACACTTAAAAGACTTGGTCACAGTTTTTGATAAAAAGTGTCTAATATACTATAGATATAGACACTTTTCTACCATTTCGGTGACAATATATTTTAAAAGAGATTTAATTGATTTGATAGTAAATAGACGTGATGCTTTTATAGAACAGGGACACGATGGTGATTATTTCAAAGTTGGTAGTGAAATATCAAATACTTTGGTTCAAAACCACATAGATCATAAAATAACTATTGGAAGTTATTTTCTTGATAATACAAACAATGTTAAATGTATTGCGTTTGATGTAGATTCTCATCCAAAAGATAATGCAAGCGTTGAAGAGATAATACAGAGTAATGAAAAAGCAGAAGACAATTTAATAAGACTTACTAAATATCTGACACAAAACCAAATACCTTTTACCGTTGAAGCGTCTGGGTCTAAACATTCATATCACGTTTGGGTTCTGCTACAACCAGTGAATGCCAAAAAAGCTAAACAGTTTGGTAAATTGATACTCAAAGATGCTGGGGTTAAATGTGAGTTGTTCCCAAAACAAGCAGTGATATCAAAAAACGGATACGGAAACGCAATAAAGTTGCCTTTTGCATTGCATAGGTCAAATGGTAACACGTCTAAAATTATGGTAAACGGTGAATTTGTTGAAGACTTTGAAGAAATGCAAGTTGGTATTTTAGATATATCAAGTTTTAAAGTTGATGAAAAAACAAAAAAGAAAAAACAGAACGTTGTGTTTTATGAAATAAAAAATGTAAGGCCTTGTATAAAAGATGCTCTTGATAAAGATTTAATTGGAACAGATGGTCACATGATGAGGATTGCAATTGTAAGAGAATTTTATAATTTTGGTATGACAAACCTTGATGATTTGGCAGGACTTTTTAAAAACCAGAAAGATTACGATTATGAAATTAGTTTGAAAAAGGTAATTAGTATTGTAAAAGATGAGTATAAAATATGGCATCGTGAGACACTAAAAGAACACTGTGGATCTTTCATAAACTGTGATGATTGTGATTACATGCCGTGTAAGAACAGATGAATAAACAAAACGGGGTGGAAACGAAATGCCAAACAAATATGAAATTGAAAATAAAATAAAAACAATGGAAAAAGAAATGAAAGAAGTGGAGCACACAATCAATGAAAAACAAAATTCATATGAATACATGAAAAACATCCAAGATCATGCGTTTGTTATAGGACAATTGGATATTTTAAATTGGTTATATGAACAAAAGGAGAATAGTAAAATGTCAAACCAATATGAAAATGAATGGAACAAGAAAATAGAAAAATTAGAAAAGTACATCAAAGAAAATTTCCAAAACGGATGTAATACGAAAATGTGTAGTTATTGTAAAATCGCAATAACAACAGATCATTCATTATGTAATGTACTAATGGAAAAGAAGTGATTAGATGAATTATATGGTAAATACCAACGAGGATTTACACGGGTGCTATATTCTGGCTTTAATTGGCCAAACCCATACTGTGTGTAGTATAATAAGAAAAATCGAATGTGCGGGACTGTGGTGATAATATGAACGTAATAAAATTAAGAAACCAGAAAATAGACAGAACAAAGAAGAATACCAACGGAATAAGATTCAATTATCATTTGTGGATTAATTGTCACATACGGAAAGTAAGTACTGAAATGTTCTTATATCGGAGAATATGTTCATCTCATTTGGTAGAATCCGATAAACCGTTGTACCAGAAAATAAATTATATAACATCTGGTGATTTTTGTGAATCGTGTAAGCAATGTATGAAGTGATAATATGACAAAAGATGAAAATGAAATAACAGAAACGGACAATATCAATCACATTGATCCGTTTTTAAGTGGTCTTGAAAAAAAGGAAATTAAAATGATGAACGAAAAAGAAATGAAAGAACTGGCAGAAGAGCATTATAAATGTGCTAAACCGCTCATGCACATGCTATTTATAGATGCATTCATAGATGGATTTAAGCACGGGCAAGAAGAAAAAAACAAGACAAAGAAAAAAACACCTGATTATGAAGGTTACAAATCATACATAACAGAATGTTAGCTTAACTTGGATGACGTATCACACAGACAACCAAAAACGGATTTTAAATTGAAACGTGTTGTTTTATATAGGTCAAATCCGAAGTTCAATAAACAGCCACAAATTCAATCTGAATACAAACCAACACTATACTAAAAAATGGAAAGTGTTTAAAGGAGAGTAAACAAATGAAAATTAATAAAGCAGTAGATGAAATAAATAACAAAAACATTAAACAAATTTATGGATACAAAAACTACAATAATCGCACTGGTAAGTATAATCATATAGTAATCTGGGAGGATGACAAGGAATGGACAGAAATAAACAAATTAATGCAGGAAGGCAAACTGTGAAACGAAAATATAAATTCATTTCATTTTCATCTAAAGTTGGTCCATATGTGTCATTTGTAGAAACCATGACAGAATATAAAAACGGGAACGTGGGATGTGGTTTTTCTTTCGTTATTAATAAAAAATATGATATGAAAAAACACGGGAGTAAGCGCATTTGTATTGATTTACAAAAACTAAGAGGGAGGAAACCGTCTTGTTGATGAAACTACAAGACGCAATGGATTTAGCAAGGGATATAAAACGGTATAATTATAAATATTTAACTTTTTATACGAGTGTTGGGGACCACGCATCGTTTGTTGAAAGGATATATGAGTATGATGATGGGCATGTCAGGTGCGACTTTTTCTTTCATACCTATCCAAAGTATAAATATAAAAAACACGGTGCCACGAATACAAGAGTATCATTAAAGGAGATGAAATAGATGAAAGTAGACATAACAAAAGCATTAAATGAACATTTTAAGTATGATATATTGGGAATCCAGGGATTCAAGAATGATAAAGATGGAGTATCTGGAATTGTTAAGAATGATACGTTTTTCGATAACAACAATAACGATTTTGGTTTTGTGGCATCACACGAAGTAGAATACACAAAGGAAGTTCTAAAAAACCATCCTGTTTTTATAGATCTTACTAAATTGTTTTATTTACCGGTTCCTTCAAGAGTATTGTGTGATGGTGTCAATCCTGGGGCGTTTATTTATCCAGACTTGGTTTTCATTGTGGGTCCCGTCAAGGAGGTTGAAAATGAAACTTAATCAAAAACCAGGATATTACGACGCTTTGATAGAATGGTGTGATATTAGATGTTCAAATACACACGTGTTGAAGCACGAAGACGGAACACAACACTGCCACGACAACGGCAGACAGGTTGATTTTCATGATGGTAAAACAAAAGTAATATGTTTAAAATGCCCATATAATACAGAATGGAAATGGAAACTTAAAGCGTTTGGTGGTAAATAATGGCCCACAAAAAACTAGGAAGTAAATACGTTCAAGAGATCGAGCGACTTCATTACACAGTCAAACAAATGGAAGATGGGCCAGAACGAACAACAATTGAAACTCAGCTGCATAAAAAAGTAGCTTTTTGGGAGGAAAACAAACTTAACAAGGTTGTTTATGTGGCCAACAATGAGCAGAAACCGTGGCCTCTTTATGAGTCTGTGGGCCTGCCCGTTCGACCAATGGAAACCAAATCCAAATCTGGACATAGGCAAGTTGGCGATTATGTATGTTGTGTATTCATTGAAGACGGTCGGGATGGAAAACCAGACAGCTATCATAAGTATTTACCTTTGGTAGTTGAAAGAAAGACAAAAGAAGATTTATATTCGTCTATTGTTCCTGCTGATAATTGGGCTAGGTTCAAAAGAGAAATCAACCGTTTCCACGAGGACAACAGATTTAACAATATGGCAATTATAACAGAAACAGATTTAACTAAGTTTTTGAGTTATAAACCCGAATTTATAATAAAGTATGTTACTTTGAAGAATGGTAAAAAAATAGCTAAGAAGGTATTCAATACAAACAAACCAATTCCACCAGAGGTAACCATGGCAAAGGTAGCCAAGTGTTATGTTTTAAATGCACCGGTTCTGTTTGCTGGAACCACTGGTAAAGCAATGAGCATGTACAAAAACTTGATAAGACAGACGATCATAGAGCAGTATGCTGATTTGCTGGGGTTGGAATGATGACACGAAATGCAATAATATATAAATATGGTATAGACGAAATAGCGGTTGTGGTGTTGGCTGGAAAGGAACATGTAGCCGTGATATACGGCAATGATTATTTAGTTGAAGGTCTTCGTTTTGGTGATATTATGTTATACAACATCACAGTAAAACTTAATGATGTTGTGGTTGGTTGTGTTCCAACTGAAGATTATATTAATGAAATATGGAAAGGTGTTCCTGAATTATGAACAACCGATTTATATTTAATATATTAGCATATTTTGTATGGCTCTTCGTAATGCATTTGTTGATTCAAGCTATATTAATGATATCAACTAATATGTGCGCGGGTGCAGTAATATCAGCATTTATTATTTTGCTGTTTTCTATTTTGCTTGCTGACAAAGACAGACAGCGATGGGCGGCGTGAGTGGGTGTATATAATAATGAATATATGGAGCGCATTCGGTTATTTTTGTGTATTGTGTTTAATGGTTGCTGTGATCATAGCGATATTTGTAGCAGTAAATAATCAACTATGTGCTGTTTTTTTAGCTATGTTGGTAGTATTACTGTTTTCATATCTCATCGGTGAAAACCAAAACACATAAATACAAACAACAGAATATCATAATGTCGGTTTTCTGATTAATTTTCCGACACCCCACCCAAAAAGTATTCTTCCGGGGTTTTTGTTATTCATTTGGCCCCGGACCTTTCCTTTTTCATGTCAATTTCCACCAATAATATATATAATATTACTGATATAATTATTATTATGTCTGGAATGACCAAAAATCTTATTAATATGGGTGATGCCTTCATGATATTTTATGATTTGGGGCAGAATCGATCATTGCCAAACCTCATAAAAAAACTACACGAAACACACCCTGGTAAAGTTCCGTCATTATCAACTCTGAAAAAATGGCACAAAGAAGACGAGTGGAAACTTCAAACGATGATGCTCGATAAGGAGATCCGGGACGGTGTCAAAGAAACCATGTTACCGGATTTGATAAAAACAAAAGCAAAAATGTTAAAGGTTTTGTTGGATCAAATTGATAAGAGTGTTGAAGATGGTATTAGTCCTACTAATACACGGGATGTTGTTGCTCTTGTCCACGAGGCAAGGAGTATATTGGGGGATGGTGACACCGTTGATGTAAAAGGATCAATGGATGTAGTATCAATATACATTCCTGACAACAAGCGTGACAATGACTAGGATCGGTCCACAGTCGGGACCACAAGAACAGTTTTTATCATCACCGTGTGATATAGTTTTGTACGGCGGGGCAGCCGGTGGCGGAAAAAGCTATGCTTTGTTGCTTGAACCACTTAGAAATATAAATACAAAGGGATTCAATACTGTTATTTTTCGTAGAACATTCACACAAATACGCAACGTGGGTGGGTTATGGGAAACCAGTGAAGATATATACCCTTATGCCAGAGGAACGCCCAAAGAATCGGTTTTAACATGGAATTTTAACCAATTCGGAACATCTGTTAAATTTGCACACATTGAACACGAAAAAAACAAATTTGATTATCAGGGTGCACAGATTCCACTCATTGAATTTGATGAATTGACACAATTCACAGATAGTCAGTTCTTTTATCTTTTGAGTAGAAACAGATCAACATGTGGGGTAAAACCATATGTAAGAGCCACTACAAACCCTGACGCAAATTCTTGGGTTGCTAAATTAATATCATGGTGGATTGATGAAGACGGTTTTCCTATTCCAAGCAGATCTGGGGTCATACGTTGGTTTATTAGGATTAATGATGAATTGGTGTGGAGTGATACCAAAGGAGAATTGATATTAAATCATCCCGAATCAATCCCAAAATCATTTACTTTTATCGCAGCAAAACTTGAAGACAATAAAATACTTGAAGAAAAAGACCCCGGATATAGAGGTAATCTTATGTCGCTTCCACTTGTTGAAAGAGAGCGTCTGCTTGGTGGTAATTGGAAAATCCGTCCCGCTGCGGGAATGTATTTTAGGCGTGAATGGTTCGAAGTGGTAGACAAAGCACCACATGGAACTGCCGTGAGATACTGGGATACAGCCGCGAGCGAACCAACGGCTTTAAATCCGGATCCTGACTGGACGGCGGGGTTAAAGATTATAGAGCGGGGCAATATAACGTATGTAACAGATCTTAGGCACGTTCAAGAAAAATCAGCTGGTGTGGAAGAATTGATAATCCATACCGCATCGGTTGATGGGGTAGATACCAGTATCGTAATGGAACAAGAACCAGGTGGGTCTGGAAAAACAGTTATCGACCATTATGCAAAAATGTTAAAAGGATACAAATTTCATGGTGTTCCTTCCACCAAATCAAAAGAACTCCGGGCGGGTCCATCAAGTGCAGCAGCAGAAAACGGACTGGTAAAAATAGTTCGTGCTGAATGGAACGAAACTTTTTTGAATGAGATGGAAGCGTTCCCAGAGAGTAGCCACGATGATATAGTAGATGCGTTTAGTGGTGCATTCAATGAACTTGATATAAAACCACCACAAATAAAATCAATCCCTACCTCTGTAGGTGGTGGTTCACTTGGTAGACTTAGAGGATAGATACTTATAAGTAGTATTATGATCAATGGTATAGTATGTCTTATACTAATTATTATACCTGTCCCGTTTGTAACGAGGAAAGATGGATTGACAGCCCACACACTATAAAAACAAAGGGTGTGCTTTTTGATACCGCACATTATACTAGATTTAGCGAACCAGACGGATCGTTTTTTATATTAAATACTCGGTTTTGTCACGTTGGTATGCGGTTTGTTGGTCAATATGTGGATTTGGTTTTAGATACTACAAAAGAACGTATAAAAAACATGATAAAATGTGTAAGCAAATCACAAACCGACATTAAAACGTTTGTCAGGAAACACGAATTTATGAAAAGGTATGATGACAATATGACACCAATTGAAGAATATACTATGTATTTCAATTGCTGTACGTTTTCAAACAAGGATCATAAAAATACTAGGTGTAAGGTTGGATTGCACAATTATACAAAAAGTGAACAGTCAGACATTCTATTAGAATGTGAATGCGGAGCATTGAAATTAAACAAAACGGTATTATATGAAATGATATTGAATAATAAGAAGTATTGAAAGGAAGTTATAATATGGTAGAATTAGCAAATCATATCCCTGATCTCAAAGGAACAGATTTAAAATTGTTTCTTGAAAACTTAGAACACGAACTTACTGAAGATGAAATTAATGAGGTCAGGGAGTGGGCTTTTAAAATTAGTAAGCTTAAATGTAATCAATGTGGTCATGTGTGGGTTCCTAGGATTAAGAATCCTAGAATGTGTGCTAAATGCCATTCTATCCGGTGGGATAAGCCAAAACGATAATGAGGAATTATAATGGATAAATCAGAATATTATATAAAAATGTGTGAAAGTGCACGGTATTTACATCAATACAAATATGACGTGGGGTTCGATGAAGGAGATTTTGTATACGACGGTGATAAGGTAAGAGTGGTTGGGCATGATTTTCTATCGATTGGTATTTCAGATCGTCACATGCCACGACCGGTTTACAGGTTTGCAATGATAGAAGACGTAAATTTTAATGTGGAATTTGACGGATTCGAAATAGTGCACCGGGAAGGAGAATATTGTATTGATATAATATCAAATCCTGTGTGGTTGCCACGACCAGATCAGTTGTTTTCTTTGGTGTGCGGGTCTAAAAACAAACCCGATAAGGATGTTATATCTATGTTTTCTGATTTTGTGAATACGCCATGCAAATACCCGTCATCATATACATATGAGCAGTATATGTTATTATTTTACATGTACCGTGTCCACAACAAAAGATTTTATGTGTCTAGTGACGGGACATATGAATGGTATGTAGAAAATGAATACACCGAAGTCAAAACGAATGGTTTAATTGAATATATCAACGAACACACGACGAGGGGGCCATGTACGTGTGGGCGGTGTATAGATGCACCACACAACCCAAGAGAACAACAGCCCGTTGGTCATACGTCAGACGTTGTATTCTTCAAAGTGTCACTGAAAAACAAACCCGATCTGTTGGTATTCAAGAAGCTTATCAAAAACCACAACAGTGAATTTTGTGATATAGATCTTTTTGATCACAAAGAACATAATTATCTTGAAATTGGTGCATGGGTGGGAGACCAGGGTGTCGCACTAACCTTAATGGGTATGGGTGAATTATTAGGTGTCTGGAAACTTTTAACACCCGTTTCGTTGGGCATGTCTGGTGAATTTGCCGAAAAAATGGCTGGTGCAGGTATGATTTCGATAAGGAGCCCAAAAAATGATAATTGATTTGTCTCCAGATTACAATTTACTTTTGAATATATTTTTAGGTTACCTTGTAATAAAATCAATCCTTGATATTTTGGTTGGTTTGGCTCAAAGTGAAATTTGGAAAAGAGATCATTATGGATTAATTGATGTTGTATCTGGTATAGTTGGTTTATTACTGGTTGTGTGGGTGGTATTTTGAAATGACTGAAAATGTGGATATGATTTAAATGGTAGAATGTGTAATAAACAAAAGAATGATAAATGTAGTTAAACCACACTGGACGAGTAATCCACCCGAAATGTCATGGGATTTGCTGTCCACTTTGACATATTTCAGAACGTGGCATAGGCACATACAAAAAATAATAATCGAAGTGGATAAACCCACAGAGATTCATTATTTTATCTTACCAAATAGATGGATTGAAAGAGTGTATGACAGTGGTTTTTTAAGGCGAGGTACATTATGAGTTATATAGCACAAGATGAAGAACTGTGTAAGCCAGTCAAAGAACTGATTGAAGCGATTGAAAAATTTGGTGATGTTGCTGATAACAGGATAAAATCTGAAACGTGGTCTAAAGAACACAAAGTAAAGCTAGTTAAATTTCAAAAAACATTCATAGAATTGAAATGTGAATTGGTTGATCTTATTGTTTAATTGTTTTTGGTGTACATTATGAAATATAAAACAAAAGATGAGGTTTTAAGATTAGTTGACCTGCTTGAATTACAGATTAAAATATGTGATTGTTCTGCTGGTATTAAATGTGACATGTTAAATAAAATAGATAATATACATTCTGCAATTCATAATACGGAACGTGGGTGTGTAGAAAACAAAGACGATACTATTAAAGTAAACGTGAAATACGAACTTGATAAAGAAGCTTATAGGCAGTTTGTAGCTGACATGAGAGACATCGAAGCAGAATTTAAAGCAGGTAATCCGGTGGTTGTTGGTGTTGCCGGTGAAAAGCTAGAGTATGGTGATGCTGTTTATGAAAAACCTGATGGGAAAATGTATAAATCTGATTGTATACCAGCTACTCTAAAGGATGTATGTGAATGGTGGATTAATGTATTCCAAAACGACATGACTATTTCTAAACATACACACATAGGTCAAATATCAGAGCACATGGAAGAAATTATAAAAGATAGGGATTGGTAAAATGACAGAAAATATACCTGCCACCCTTAAGGACGTGTGTACGTGGTGGATCTCAAAATACAAACGAACCAGCACATTTGATGAATGTACTGTTGAAAGTAACATAGCAGAACACATGGAATACATCATGAAAAGGAGAGGATTGTAAAAATACACAGTATATACCAGTCAGATTTGGCATAATTATATTAATCATCAAGTATAATTAGTTTGTAATGGGATGCGATGATAAAACACCATACACTACATCGGACTGGCCACATACAATAAATCGGCTAAGAACATCAGCAGGAGACACTACAAATCAGTCCACCGGGGAGTGGACTTCACCTACTGAAACATCAATAGTAGTTTATGGATATTTGGGCATTGGTAAATTAAAATTATCAATGAATTTCAATAAAATGAAACTGTTGGGCGGCGGACAGTTTGAAATAGGGGATTTATATTTTGCATGTCATAATGATTGTGATGTTGAAGTTAATGATTTATTAGAAGTTTATGAGGATTCATTGGGAACCGAAAAATCACATTGGCGGGTTCTTTCAAAAAACACAGACAAATCAGGTTTTACAAAACTAACTCCATTCGGCAGATATATTTTTGTTGTTCGGAAGGAGGATCGTTAATGCCAGCAAAGAACACTGCAATAGTAGTAAAAAACAAAATGCCACACATAATCAAAGGATTGTCTGAAAAACAACTGGGTGCTTTGGGTGATGTTATAGGCGAGATGTTGGAGGAAGAGTTAGTCGATAAAATTCAAACTGGTGATTCTGGTTGGGCTCCATTGTCGGACGCATGGGCAGAGTTCAAAGGTCACGACAACCCGTGGTATTATACAGGCACATTAGAAAATGTAATAAAATATACACGGGACGGAACTACAGTTTATGCAGGGATTATAGATGCTGGTAGTTACAGAGACGGAGAAAACATTGCTACAGTTGCTCATAAGCTTGAGTTTGGAACAAGCGAGATACCAGCCAGGCCATTGTTTAGTTTAGTTGAAGAAGAAAGCGAGAAAGACATTGTGGACGAGGCAAGAGCTTACATTGACGATTTAATAAAGAAGGGGAAAATATGACTCAAAAAGTCAAACTGTCTGGTTTTTTCTGTGATTATGCAACGGGTGAATGCTTCAAAATAGAAATTGATAAAAAAGGAGTAAGTAAAGATGCTGACACAAGGACAACAAAACGCAATATTCCAGAACATTGAAACGTCATACACGGTCGGAGCAACACCATACACAGCTTACAAGCTCTATAGAAACCATTGGTCGGGTGTTGTTGATGATCCTACTATACTGTTACATTATAGATCCCGTACCAAATTAGAGCAGGACAGCATAGGTAAGAGAGCAGAATATGATAGTGATATCCTAACAGTTGAAGTTTGGGCAGTAACACAGAACGATCAACACGGCTTACTTATAGCAGAAACAATAATGTCAGAATTGATAATGTGGTTTAAGCAGTCTTTTGATACTGATTTAAAAGATCATGGTGTCACTGCTACAATATATCGAACAGTTGAAGACCTCTCTATTTTAGAACAAAAAATATACAGATTACACGCAGAATTTAAGATTTTCTATAAACTAATATAACTGTGTATACATTTATATGCTGATACATTTATAAATATGTTCGTGTATTAGTGGTATGATGGCAGATGATGATATAAATCGTATATACAACCAATTGAGTATTATATCTCGGGAGATTGGAGAAACAAAAGTATCAATACAGGCCATCAAATCTGCCATGGTTGATATCAAAAACCACGAAACCAGACTCAACATACTTGAAAAGTGGGTTGCTCAGTTAAAAGTAGCAGGTGTTATAATAATTACCATCATAACTGCATTATGTGCTCTGGTTGTTGCTGCTGCTGCATTTTTTACTTATTTCAAATGATTGTGATGCTTATCTCATAAAAAAGTGAGTGTCAAAGGGATATGAGATAAGCAAGTTATATATCCTTTTGATACTATATTATAGTTGTCAAGGGTGATTATATGAAAGAACTTAAATTAAAATATCGAGACAACGATGTTGTTTTTTGTGTTCCTAAACACATTAAACTTAAAACAGATGGTTTTTGTGTTTCGTGTGAAATGTTATATGAAACATTAATAGCTGATAAAGCTGAACTTATGAAAGAGTATACCACACACACAAACAAGAATTACATGAGTATTTGTACGTTGGTTATATTCCGTATATTGATGAATCTGTGTATGCATACTGCGAAAAAAGGTATTATGTACACAAACATGATATATCAGAACTCTTTAAAAATAAAATAGTATAATGAATAACATACAATTAACTGGTCGGCCGTGTGAAGATGGTATAATCGAGTGGCTCGCTGAAAACGTAGAAAAATATTATGAAAAGATATTAATATATGATAAAAATAAGGCCGAATCTTTGAGATTGAGGTTTTATAATGATTTAGATGATTATTGTTATGTTTTCGATGCGTGGATGAATGCTGATAGCAAAACCAAGAAAGAAATTGAACAGCATTTGTTATCGGATTCAAAATTTAGGTGTTCAGAAAGTGTATCTGAAATGGAGGAAATTGCCAATGCACTTGAAAAGGAAAATGAATTTAATATCGGATATGCTTAATAAAAAAAGAACATGAAACGTCGCTTTTTTATCTACGTTTCATTTTTGAGATGTACGGTATAATCGTATGACTTATTCAGTTAGTTTTTCTTTTAGTTTTTCAACCACTGATTGTTGTAATTTCGGCATTAGCTTATACATTTCTTTATTAAGTGTGTCTTCTACTATTTTTTTAGTTTTTCTTGGTATTATCAAATTGATTTCGTTTGTGATAGCAGTATCAAAATCATATGATTCTAACGCCTTTTTAACCGCGATCTCGGTTTGGTGTTGAATGTCTATGAATGTTGGTTCAAGTACTTTAGCAATCCGTGTTTCAAATCCTTTGAACTTAACACTTGCCTCTATGTGTTCTATTCCATAATCATACATTATATTCAGTCTCCTAGTCTAGGGTCACGTGTTTCCCATCCAACATGTTTTTCTGTGAACTTTTCTGGATGTTCGAACATAGCAGAACAGCCACAGCATACATACGAATCTGTATTAAATCGATACTCGCATTTTTCATGACCGCATATTCTACATTTAAACTTTCTTTCAAGTTCTTTTTTTAAAATGACTTTTTCGTCGGCTGAAAGCGGATATGTTGCGGAAAATTCAAAACTTTCATCATTTTTCAATACAATTGGTGGATCAATTTTATGAACTGTCATTTCATTCATTTCGACTCCCCCAACTATTACCACCATATATAGGACATTTCCCGCCGGTTCCTGCTTTCCAGAAAAAGTATATTATTCCTGGAACGAAGAAGAAACACAACAGTAGGAACAATACGATTAAATTAACTCCTTTTGTTGGTGATACGAATTGTTCACAGTTTGCACAATATTTACGGTTCATGGTTTTTCTCCTTTTCTAATTTTTCTTTTATCGCTTCTTTAACAAATTCAGATTTGTTTTTACCAGATGCCATAATTTCATATATCAAGGTATCTGGTATATAGACCATTGACATAACAGTATTGATATTAGTACTAATACTATTAGTATTTATCTATTGTGAACTAAAAAAGAGTAGGGGTATAAACCCTTAATATATCTATTCTGGTAACAAGACAAAACCGTCTATGTTATACTTTCCTTGTGCTTGACTGTGAAATGTCATTTCAAGGTTGGTATATCGTATACTACCCGCAGGGAATGTTTGATCGTCTGCTGTTGTGTATATTTGTGCTACACTGTTACTTAATTTTTCTACACTTTCGTTGCTGTTTACGTAAGATATAGTACCGTTGGTGTCGGTGAATACCAAACCAGCAAGCATCTTTTCACAGTCTCCGCCTAGAGCACCGACATTATAAAAGTCTAAAATTTGACCTTCACACATCCCAGACGCCCATGACAAATCATCCATACATACAATTTCATATATAATTGTCCCGTTCAAATCACTGGCGTATTTGTTTTCATGTCGGAACGTTATGTTTATTGTATCTCCGGCTTCGACTCCGGTTAAGCCAAGGCTGTTTGTCCAACCTTCACCGTTGACAGATATGAGTGTTTCGATGCCTTCCTCTCCTGTTGCTGGTATGTCAACTGTTGCCCTTGCCATATAGTTGTATCCAACATATACTAGAGCACTGCCGGCTCCTATAAACAATAGGACTGCCAATATACTCATTATTGATTTTTTCATTCGTTTCACTTCCGTGTTTATTAAGGTTCAAATATTGTATAATCTATTCGAGTACAATACGGGTTTGTGTTCGTTAAATCTTTCATTGCAAAATATGCCGTTCCTTCTGTAATTGGTATTGTAAACTCAGCACTTACTACACTATACGCAGTTCCGTGTTCGGTAACTAACCTTGTTAAATCATCACATCCGGGAGCAATTAAAGCATTGCCATAATTAGAGTTGTCGATTGGTTGATCTGAATATCTTAATTCGTAGTGATTCAGGTTACCAGTCTTGTTTTCACCATACCATCTAACAATGAAATGCCCATTGCCCATGTAAGTACAGCTTATTGAATTAATGCTTATTGTGTTTTCTGGTTCAGTTTCGTTGTAATATCTAACTTCATCAATGTACCATGACCACGGGTCAGCTATGTTAGTTTGTGAATTTTCAAGCGCACTGATATAAAATCTAGTCATACCTTCCATGTAGTTGTATTCGGGAGCAGTTGGATTGTCTGGTATTTGTTCACCGACTCCGGTTTGATGGCATGGGTGTTGGTTGGCAATTATTTTAGTCCAGTATTCACTGCCACATAGATTATAATAATGATAATAATGGTCTCCGTCTATGTAGATATTACCGTCGCCCGGCATCACATAAGTACCCAAATGAAAGTTATATGATTTAGCGGTTTCAATACCAATAGGAAGTAATACAAAAAATTCCATGCGGTTACATCCGTCATTCTCTTCTATGTGTTCTTTGTTATTGGGATTCGCAAGATAGAATGTCTGTTGCTGACAGTCTATAGGAGCAGCATCAAATCTCACACTGTAATTTGAACCAAAAGCACCCATGTCATCAATAGCCAATGGGTCATAATTCTCATTTTTCCTAAAATATCCATTAGAGTTTGGGTCGTTGTCAGTATTTACACCGGTTTCAAAGTCTGTTAACATACACGAAGTAGTAGGATTTGGTGTTGGTGTGGGTGTAGGAGTTGGGTCTGGTGTATATTCTTCAACATAACCGCTTATTGTATATTCTCCACACGCTTTTTCATTGAATGTAATATTCAAAGTAGTATATACTATATCATCGAACACAATTATCTGATGTTCAATTGGTGTGATCTTAGCAGTATTATCATTTATTTTTGTGATGTATTCAGGCAGGTTCACTTTTACAGTCGAACCAAAAGGATTAGTATAAACCAGTCCACCTGCTATTCTATCACACCGATCACCCGTTACATTTTCATCAAAAAAGTCTAATATTTGACCTTCACATTCACCTGTTTCAAACGTTAGGGTTTCTACACATTCAATTTCATAAGTAATGTTACCGGTTTTTGAGGTATTTGGGTTCATGTTTTCATGGCTGAATACCAAAGTAACCATGTCTCCACCATCTACATTATCAACAACTATACTATTTGAAAAGTTGGTATCATTAGACGACACCAACGTTTCAAATCCGTTATTATTATCATGATGCAATGTCATCTTTGCATCTGCTGTCTTGTTATATTCAGAATATACAACTCCCGCTGCTATTCCTACAAACA
>Ga0209013_10001534_pt1 | contig 21335 bp, 20 predicted proteins | sample Cruoilmetagenom2_FD_187291 | JGI IMG/M metagenome (GOLD analysis project Ga0209013, IMG submission 187291) | Oil polluted marine microbial communities from Coal Oil Point, Santa Barbara, California, USA - Sample 2 (SPAdes) (version 2) | ecosystem: Environmental > Aquatic > Marine > Oil seeps ...
AGGCTATCTTATTAGAAGCTGATGCTCTTGGTTGTGTGCAAAGTGGTGCCTCCCAGGGAATTATCCATGGCGGTACCAAATACGCACTAACAGGCAAGCTGACCCATTCTTCTCAATCAATTCAACAAATGCCGCAACGCTGGAAAGACTGCCTGGATGGTTGTGGTGAAGTGGATCTGAGTCAAGCCAGAAAACTATCCGATCATCAATATCTCTGGTCAAATAAAAGCATTGCCTCACGCTTAAGTGGATTTTTTGCCAGCAAGGTAATGAGCAGTCGTATGCAGCATCTGTCAGCAGAAGAGTATGTTCCTCCCTTTAATGGAGCGGGTTTCAATGGTGAGCTGTATCAACTGGATGAACCTGTTCTGGATATTCAGAGTGTTATTGAAGCCATTCGCGAACAGTTTGGACAATTTATTCTCCAGGCCGATGTAAATGACATTAGCAGACTTGAAGATACAACCTTTCAGCTAAAGTTTAATGGACAAAATATCATTGCTCAAACTCTGATTTTAACTGCAGGTGCAGGAAATGAAAAATTACTCAGCAGTCTGAATCTTGAACAGCCCAAAATGCAGCTCAGGCCCTTGCACATGCCAATGCTCAAGGCCAGGGCATCAATATTACCGAAAATGTATGCCCATTGTCTGGGCGCCAGTGCACTGCCGAAAATGACCATTACTGCCTATTCCTTATCCTGTAGCGAAGAGCATGATGAAGCTCAGGTTGTATGGTATCTTGGTGGTGAAATTGCTGAAAAAGGCATTAATCGAACTATCGAGGAACAGATCTCTGTGGCAAAACAAGAGTTGCAGTCACTAATGCCCTGGATGGATTTTACACAATGCCAGTGGTCTGCATTAGCAGTTGATCGGGCAGAACCCAAAATGGCAGATGGCAGCCGGCCTGTTGAGCCGGCAGTATTCAGGGACCATAATGTGATCACTGCCTGGCCCGTTAAACTTGCCATGGCACCCTTAATGGTTGATAAAATCATGGTTGAACTGAAACAAGCCGGTATACAGAAAAATTCAAAGGTATTTTCTGTAAAGGACAAAATATCAATGGCGCAAACAACAAAATTACCCTGGGAAAAGGTAGAAAACTGGTTATGATACAGACACGGGAACTGGGGCAAACGGGAATACAGGTAAGTCCTTTGGGTTTGGGAACGGTCAAGTTTGGTCGTGATCAGCAGGTTAAATACCCCTGGACATTTAAAATTCCAGATGATCAGGCGGTGCTGGAACTGCTGTCTCTCAGTCGTGATCTCGGCATCAACTTACTTGATACCGCACCAGCCTATGGGAATAGTGAGGAACGTCTGGGCCAGTTACTCAGCAATAGACAGGATTGGGTTATAGTATCTAAAGTGGGAGAGGCATTTGAAAATGGACAGTCCCATTTTGATTTTTCAGCGCAGACCACTCGAAAAACGATTGAAAATACCTTGAGAAAACTCAAAACTGATTATCTGGATGTCGTTTTAATCCATTCAGATGGTAATGATCAAAAAATTATCGAGCAGGAAGATGCGATTGAAACCTTACAAAAATTAAAACAGGAAGGTCTGATCCGTGCTATTGGTCTGTCCACCAAAACCACTGAAGGTGGACTCTGGACAGTTGAGCATACAGATGTTGTTATGGCAACGCGCAATACCACCGATCATACTGATGATCCCGTACTGGATCGAGCGCTGGAACTAAATAAAGGTGTTGTGATAAAAAAGGGACTGCAAAGCGGGCATGTGGATACCAAAGCAGGGGGAGCAGGAATAGAAGAGGCTATCAACTATGTTTTTTCCCATCAGGCGGTGAGCTGTCTGATTGCCGGGACAATAAACCCAAAGCATCTCGCACAAAATGTGCAAATTGTTGAACAACTAACCTGTTAGCCGGGTTATTATGCAGCGTTTATTTTATACCTCATTATATTATCTTTTGACCCCCCTGCTTTTTCTGCGCTTGCTTCTTAAGCATCGCAAAAGCAGTCATTATAAAGATGAACGACAAGCCCTGCGTTTACTGGAGCGTTTGGCTTTCTTTTCAAAGCCACAATTTTCAGGGACGGAGTCAAAAACACCCATCTGGATACATACGGTCTCAGTAGGAGAATTTCTGGCTACTCTGCCATTAATAAAGCAACTGATGCAAGAAGCCCCGCAATATCCCTTTGTTATCACCTGTACCACCACTACTGGCTCAGCTCAGATTGTAAAAACATTTGCCAGAGAAATTCAGCAAGGCAGGGTTTTTCATGTCTACCTGCCTTACGATCTGCCCGGTTCAATGAAACGGTTTTTGCAAAAAATTCGCCCCGGTCTTGGTCTTGTTATGGAAACTGAAATCTGGCCGAATTTACTCGCAGCAGCACAGTATTCTGATATCCCCGTCTGGTTGTTGAATGCGCGTATGTCTGCCCGTTCGGCAAAAGGCTATGCCCGCTTTAAAACTCTGACAAAATCCACCTTGCAGAAATTCTCAGGAATTGCGGCCCAGGATGCCCTGGACGCCAGCCGCTTAAAAGAACTGGGAGCGAATGAGGAAACACTGCATATTACCGGCAGCATTAAATTTGATCTGAAAATAGCAGCTCAGGATATTGACGCAGGAAAAAAATTCCGCGAGCAATTACATTGGCAGGACAAAACCGTGCTAATTGCTGCCAGTACTCACAAGGGTGAAGATGAGATTCTGCTGGAACTCTATCAACAGCTGAAATCTGAACATCCAAATCTGGTCATGATAGTTGTACCGCGTCATCCTGAACGGTTTCAATCGGTATATCAATTGTTAAGTTCTGAAAACAAAAGCAATGTCTTAAAGCGTTCACAAATGAATGATGAGCTTCAAGAGTCTACTGATATTTTACTGGGTGATAGTATGGGTGAAATGATTCGTTATTTTTCCTGTGCAGACATCGTTTTTATGGGCGGTACCATGGTGCCAACCGGAGGACACAATATTCTTGAACCCGCTGCCCTGGGTTTGCCTATTGTTTATGGTCCCCATATCTTTAATTTTTACGCCATTAATGAATTATTTCTGCAATATCAGGCATCACAACAAGTGGTTGATATCGATTCATTAAAACAAGCACTAAATGATTTACTTACAGATAAGAAAAATGCCGCAGAAATGGGTGAACGGGCTAAACACCTGATGGAACAAAATTCTGGAGCCCTTGATAAGATGATAGATTTACTGAAACCTTATTTAACCTGACCAGTTTTTAGTTTTTCACCCCTCTCCGTTTAGCAATCTCAGCACCCATTTTTTCAAATTCTTTTTCACTGATATGTTCTTCGGCAAAAGGAAAGATGGTCTCATTTTCTATTTCTGCATGTTCCCGCATATCGGCTTCAAACTGAATGGCCAGTTTTTCCAGTTCGTCAAAATTCTCCGTTCTTTCTTCCAGCATACTATTCAGCGATTCCCAAAGTGCATCAGACTCCACATGTTCCTTAATCATGAGATTAATGGCTGTTACCAGTTCAAGGGTTTCTGGCTTTTTAAATTCAGGATCAAGGCTAATAATTGCGGGAAACAGATGTAATTCTTCATCATGATGATGTTCTGGCGCAGCGACATTAAAATAGCGCTGGATTTGTTCAGCTGTAGCGACAAAATTGTCATTCCAGCCTTCCTGTTTGAGAGCTGTACTTAATTTAAGCAATGTTGAAGAAAAATGCAGTATTTTTTCATGGCAACTGCTGAGCAGTTCCAAAGGGCGCTCAAAAGTCGCATTTTTTACTGAGGGATCATCTGATGAACGCTTCAGTAGTTGATCTAATTTAAGCATGAACCCTCTTTGGGTACGTGGTAGAAAAAGTTATAAAACAAAACTAGTTGTTTTACTTATATTTTCCAGTTCCGGAATTTCTGTTTCAAATAAGACTTCACAAGAAAACTGAGAGTTAGAAACCCGAGTAATCAAAGTGGCTTCCATCATAGGAGCTGTACCAATAACGGCAAATAAACGGCCACCGGTTTTAAGTGATTGCTTAAAACTTTCAGGAAGCTGCGGCACAGAACCAGTTAAAATAATGACATCATAAGGTGCATTTTGTTCAAAACCATCTGCTGCATCATCGACCACAAAGGTCACATTATCATAGCCTTCAGCAGCAAGTTTTTTCTCTGCTTGTTCACTTAATTCAGCATGTATTTCTACACTACAGACCTTATCTGCAAGGTGAGCCAAAAGAGCCGTCATATAACCACTGCCAGTACCAATTTCTAATACGCTGTCAGTCTTCTTTACCTGCACTGCCTGTAAAATCTTGGCCTCAATTTTAGGTGCTAACATGACCTGATTACAGCCAATAGGTAACTCAACATCGGAAAAAGCAGATTCCTTCATCTCTTTCGAAACAAAATTTTCTCTGGGAATTGTTTCCAGAGTATTCAGAGCAACCGGATCGATAACGTTCCATGGCCTGATTTGCTGTTCAATCATATTGTGCCGAGCTGTTTCAAAGTTCATTTCAATCATACTTATGCCTTATTGGTCATGCATATTATTTAAATTCTTAGTAAATTGATTATAAGGGAATTCATACTTGAAGGGTAGTGTTGGGGAGATGGCTTCAAAGCGACCCCGGAACGGTCAACCCATCCCCCCAACACGAATTACCTCCCACTTTTTGAGCACCCCCCCTTATTTTTTGCTTGAATTCCCAGCAAAATTCAGTTACTTTCAATCTGCTAGGGGTCCCCATACTCTTCTTTTGATAAAAACGGGGCGAGACATACCCTTTGAACCTGATCCGGTTTGCACCGGCGTAGGAAAGCGATTTTAATCTGTGTTTGTACAACCGCTTGATGTCATCACAGTACTGACCTTTCGTTACGCCTGCTTTGTGTATAACCGTTTTTTTAGAAATATAAAAGTTTGAGATACAAAAGTAAGGACCAGCATGAGCGCAATTCCAGAAGATTTTATCCGTCAGACCAGCCAATTATCAGAAGAGGTGACACGACCATTTTCAGGTTCGAAAAAAACCTACGTCCAGGGCAGTCGGCCTGATATTCAGGTACCCATGCGTGAAATCTCTCAGGATGACACCCAGACTAATAACGGCATAGAAAAAAATCCTCCTATCCCGGTTTACGATACCTCAGGTATTTATACCGATCCAGAGGCACAAATTAATCTGCTTAAAGGTTTGCCGGCCTTAAGAGAACACTGGATCAAAGAGCGTGATGATACAGAGCAATTGGATGGGCCCAGTTCAGAATACGGTCAACAACGGCAAAGTGATCCTGAATTGGCTCACTTGAGATTTGAGCATATCAGCTCACCCAAAAAAGCTAAATCAGGTAAAAATGTCTCGCAAATGCACTATGCACGTCAGGGTATTATTACACCTGAAATGGAATATGTGGCCATACGTGAAAATACTAAATTACAGGAAATGCGTGAAGCTGGATTGATGAGACAGCATCCACAGCATTCAGGAGAAGATTTTGGCGCCAGTATTCCAGATGAGATTACTCCGGAATTTGTACGTCAGGAACTTGCTCTGGGACGAGCCATAATTCCGGCTAATATTAATCACCCTGAAATTGAGCCAATGATTATCGGGCGTAACTTTCTGGTTAAAGTAAACACCAATATCGGTAACTCCGCAGTCACTTCATCGATTACCGAAGAAGTTGAAAAAATGGTCTGGTCTACTCGTTGGGGCGGTGATACTCTGATGGATCTGTCCACCGGAAAAAATATTCATGAAACTCGTGAATGGATTATCCGTAATTCACCGGTACCCATCGGCACAGTGCCTATTTATCAAGCTCTGGAAAAAGTTAATGGTAAGGCAGAAGAACTGACCTGGGAAGTATTTAAGGATACATTAATTGAACAAGCTGAACAGGGCGTGGATTATTTTACTATCCATGCTGGAATTCGTCTGCAGCACGTTCCGCTAACCGCTAAGCGACTCACTGGCATTGTTTCTCGTGGCGGTTCAATAATGGCCAAATGGTGTCTGGCGCATCATACTGAAAGCTTTCTTTATACCCATTTTGAAGACATTTGCGAAATCATGAAAGCCTATGATGTTGCATTCTCCCTGGGAGATGGTTTGCGTCCGGGTTCAATCGCCGACGCCAATGATGAAGCACAATTGGGTGAATTAAGAACCCTGGGTGAATTAACCAAAATTGCCTGGAAACATGATGTTCAGACTATGATCGAAGGTCCTGGCCATGTACCCATGCACATGATCAAAGAAAATATGGATATCCAGCTGGATGCCTGTCATGAAGCACCTTTTTATACATTAGGGCCGCTGACTACTGATATCGCTCCAGGCTATGATCACATTACCTCTGCTATCGGTGCAGCTCAAATTGGCTGGTATGGCACTGCGATGCTGTGTTATGTCACGCCCAAGGAACATCTGGGACTGCCTAATAAAGAAGATGTGCGCGATGGTATTATTACCTACAAACTGGCAGCCCATGCCGCAGATTTAGCCAAAGGCATACCCGGTGCACAAGTCCGTGATAATGCTATGTCCAAAGCCCGTTTTGAATTTCGTTGGGAAGACCAGTTTAATCTGGGACTGGATCCGGAACGCGCCCGTGAATACCACGACGAAACCATGCCTAAACAGGCGCATAAAGTCGCCCATTTCTGTTCAATGTGCGGGCCTAACTTCTGTTCTATGAAGATATCTCAGGATGTCCGGGATTACGCAGCAGAACATGGTATTGTTGATATTAATAATGCGCTCAAAGAAGGTATGGCGGAAAAGTCTGCTCAGTTCAAAGAAACCGGCAGCAACATTTACAATAAATCTTAATACCTGAAACTTAAATACTTATGCTCAATATACTGTTTGACTGGTTCGATAATACGCAACAATTTTTTGTTCATCTGATAAAGTTATACCGAGTTCAAAACCTCAAAGAAAAAGGTTTTATCTGGTCCATCGGCTTATTATTGATGACTTCTCTGGTTGTCTGGACGGTTCTTGGTTTTGTCTGGAGTCGAGAGCCTGATTTGTTTGATGTTCATGAGCAAACACAGTTTGCTATCACAAAAATCAATGAAAACAGCGGCAAGCAATATAAAAAAGTCATTGGCGCGACGACGACGATAACGGTTATCCATGTTGCTGAAACGTTGTTGAATAAACCCGGTGGTTATTTGAGCAATGATGTCGCACCACCGGGCATTTTACTGGATAATATTCCAAATTGGGAACACGGTGTTCTGGTGCAGGTTCGGGATATTGCCCGAGTATTAAGAAATGATTTTGGTATGGCACAATCTACCTCAATAGAAGATACGGATTTGTCTCTGGCTGAACCGGCGTTTAATAATGATTCAGAAAAATGGATCTGGCCGGCATCGGAAAGCAAATATCAGGATGGTATCGGCTATCTGTATGGTTATCTGGAGCGTCTTTTGGATAAGGAAAAGCAAAAGGCTCAGTTTTTTTCCCGGGCAGATAATCTGGTAGACTGGCTTCAGGTCGTAGAAAAACGTTTAGGCAGTTTGTCACAGCGGCTCAGTGTCAGTGTGGGTCAGGAACGAATTAATACCGATTTGGCTGGTGATGCTCAGGCTAAACAGTCGACTTACGTGCCGGAAAATCTGACTATCAAGACACCGTGGCTGAAAATTGATGATGTATTTTACGAAGCCCGCGGGACAGCCTGGGCATTAGTACATCTGTTGCGGGCAATTGAAAGTGATTTCGGTTCTGTTTTGAAAAAGAAAAATGCTCAGATAAGTCTCAGGCAGATTATTCGTGAACTGGAAGCCACCCAGGATACTATCTGGAGTCCAATGATATTAAATGGCAGTGGTTTTGGTCTGTCGGCCAATCATTCTCTGGTTATGGCGTCATATATTTCCCGTGCCAATACGGCTATCATTGATTTAAAACGTCTATTACAGGATGGCTGATATAAGCTGGGAATGCTTTGTTATTCTTTGCTAACCCAATGACCTGATTTGCCGCCTTCTTTTTCTAAAAGACGGACATTACCCATGACCATGCCGCGGTCAACAGCTTTACACATATCATAAATGGTCAGTAGTGCAATTTGTGTCGCCGTCAGTGCTTCCATTTCTACACCGGTTTTACCATCTGTTTCAACGGTACAGAGACATACAACTTTACTCTCGGACTCAATGACTTCAAGCTGAAGATCGACATGAGTCAGGGATAATGGGTGACATAGGGGGATCAGATTTGCCGTTTGTTTGGCGGCCATAATTCCGGCGATACGGGCGATACCCAATACATCCCCCTTTTTATGAGTACCCTGAATAATCAGCTCAAGTGTTTCCGGCAGCATAGTAATCTGGCCTTCAGTTACGGCCCGGCGATGGGTAATATCCTTAGCACCCACATCAACCATGTGAGCTTCACCTTTGTTATTAAAATGTGTCAGTTTGTCCATATTTCTTAAGAGTCCTTAGCCTGTCATTCTGTTAAAGATATTGGCCGATAATGGTATGCATTTCTCAGCAATTTCGGTATATTAGAAAAGTATACTAAATTCAGTGGGGATTTTCCTCTCTCTTTATTGGTGTGTTGATTATTTTGTTCATCACATCGCTTCAAAATGTCTGTATAGTGAGGTAAACATGAGTGTTCAAGTCAAATTTTTTGCCAGTATGAGAGATATAATGGGCGATGATCGAGAAATTGACTCTGAAACTCTGGCCCGGCAATCGATAAAAACTATTAATGATGTCTGGGATTCCTGTGCCAATGGCAAAGAACGTCCATCCAATGTCCTGGTGGCAATTAATATGGATTATGTCGATGCTCAGACTATAGTTAAAGATGGTGATGAGGTGGCATTCTTTCCACCAGTAACAGGAGGTTAGATATGATGGTAATTATAAGCTCTGAGGCCTTTGAACCCTGGACAGTTCTGGATGAATATCAACAGAATATGACTCAATTACAGGGTCAATATGGAGCAACAGCCGTTTTTGTCGGCACCATGCGTGATTTTAATGAAGGGGAAGATGTGACGGAAATGTTTCTGGAACATTATCCGGGTATGACGGAAAAGCATCTGGAAAACATTTGTGATCAGGCAAAGGGTGAATATCAATTATTGGAAACTCTGGTGGTTCATCGAGTGGGAATGATCAAGCCTAATGATCCCATTGTACTGGTCGCTGTCTGGGCCGAACATCGAAAACAGGCCTTTGAGGCATGCCGGGAAATTATGGAAGATTTAAAGTCTAAAGCTCCATTTTGGAAAAAAGAACAACTTGATGATGGGCAAGATCGTTGGGTAGATAAAAACACCAAAGGTTATTAACTAAAACTAATCGCTGGAATAAGTACTTTAGTTTCCTTCACCCTCACCCTCTGGGAGAGGGTGAGGGTCTAATCTAGAGATACTGCCGCCAGTCTTCAGAACGATTATCCCGGCAATCACAAAGATTTTTCTTTTTCGGTCTTAAATAAATAACATCACTTTTGTGTTTGTTATGAACTTCCTGAATAAGACGCTCATTTTTAGAGTTTTCCCGTGCTGCTTCTTCACAATAAAAGACGATACTGCGTTTTAATTTTGTCATTATGGAATTATCAAGGTGAAAACCTTCATTGCGAAGGATAGCCTCAATTTCTTCCAGCGTGACCTCGCCAAGATTGTAGGCAATTTTAATACGGTAGTGATCCAGGGCATGAGACATAAGCACACCACTGAGATCGTTGATAATAAAGACTGCTGAATGTGCCTGTTCAGGATTGGCATGGAGAGAGCAAAAGCGAATTTCACGATGCTTAATAACTTGCAGACTCATATAAGTCCCCCTCTATACTTTAAAATAAAAAACAGCTCATGGTATGGACATTTATTATAATTCAGACATCAGAAAATGCCTTTTGGTGTCCTGAAATCTTATTTCAAGAATGAACTGCTGATAACAAAAAATAAAGTTCTTATCTGTATTCTATTATCAGGGCGCAAATATACCTATAGAAATTAACCCTACAGAATGTAGGAAAACCCGAGGTGGTGGAAACTTCTTATTTTGGGCAGGAAGCAGGCATATGGGCCAGGGTGACTCTGGGTAAGTGATTGAGGTCTTTGATAGTGGCAATTTGTGTGAATTCAGATTTTTTTAAAAGTGACTGTACCGCCTGTGCCTGATCATAACCATGCTCAAATAAAAGCCAGCCACCTGGTTTCAGGTAGTTTCGGCATTGTGAAATAATCTGGCTAATATCGCTAAGCCCTTCAGCGGCTGAATGCAGAGCGCTCAATGGCTCATACTTTTTGACATTTTCTTCCAAAAAAAGATCATGCTCGGCAATATAGGGAGGATTGGAGACAATTAAATCAAATGTTTGTTTTGGGATAGCATCAAACCAGTGAGACAGACAAAAGCTGACATTTGACAGCTGCTGTGTTGCTGCGTTTTTCTGAGCGACTTTTAATGCCGCTTCACTGATATCAGTAGCCAGTATATCAATATTATTCCGCTCTGAAGCGATAGCCAGAGCAATGGCGCCACTGCCTGTACCCAGGTCAAGAAGCTTTAGTTTTCCTGCGGGTGAAATTTTTTCCAGGGCACATTCAACCAGAAGTTCAGTTTCGGGTCTGGGGATTAAGGTGTCTGAAGTAACAGCAAGAGTCAACGTCCAGAAATCTTTTTTCCCGGTGATATAAGCTATGGGCATTCCCTCTGAACGTTTATTCAGATAGTGACTGAATTGTTGAAATTGTTCAGCGGTGAGTGTATTTTCAGGCCAGGTAAACAGCCAGGTTTTTGTTTTGGGCTTTGCATCAGATAAAGCAGAATTATCATTTAAAACTTTAAGCAAAAGAATCTCACTATCGAGTTTGGCGCTCTTGCTGTCGCTAAGCTGCTTTACGCCAAACTGTAAGGCTTCGGCAAGAGTAATGTGAGATTTTATTACAGGTTTAGTCATCCGACATGGAAGCGAGTAATTCAGCCTGATATTCACTCAGGAGCGGATCAATTACAGAACCCAGATCACCATTCATAACTTCTTCCAGCTTATACAATGTCAGATTAATGCGATGGTCGGTGACACGTCCCTGAGGATAATTATACGTTCTGATGCGTTCACTGCGATCACCGCTGCCTACCTGAAGTTTTCTATTAGCTGCCTGCTCTGACTGTTGTTTCTCCTGCTCTGCTGCCAGCAGTCGGGATGACAACATCGACATGGCCTTGGCCTTGTTTTTATGCTGTGAGCGTTCTTCCTGGCATTCAACTACCACACCGGTTGGAAGGTGGGTTAAACGAATTGCAGAGTCGGTTTTGTTAACGTGCTGTCCACCTGCACCAGAGGCTCTGAAAGTGTCAACACGTAAATCTTTTGGATTAATATCAATGGCTTCCACTTCATCCACTTCAGGGATGATTGCTACAGTACAGGCTGAGGTATGAACCCGTCCCTGAGATTCGGTTTCAGGAATTCTCTGCACCCGATGAGCACCGGATTCAAATTTAAGTTTAGAAAATGCGCCCTGGCCAACCACACGAGCAACAATTTCTTTATAACCCCCGTGATCTCCCGTATTCTCTGACATAATTTCTACGGTCCAGTTTTGCTGTTCGGCATAGCGGCTGTACATTTTAAACAGGTCACCGGAAAAAATAGCGGCTTCGTCACCACCCGTACCGGCTCTGACTTCCAGATAGATATTATTATCATCATTGGGATCTTTGGGCAGCAGCATTTTCTGCAGTTCGTCAGACAGCTGTTCTTGCTGTGCTTTGCTTTCCCTGATTTCTTCTTCTGCCATTGCCTGCATGTCAGGATCGCTGTCATTGAGCATTTCGCCGGCCGTTTCAATGGTTTCCAGAGCTTCCTGATATTGAGCAAAACAGTCGACCACCGGGCGTAGTTCGGCATATTCTTTGGAAAGATCACGAAATTTGTTTTGATCAGCCATTACTTCCTGTTGAGAAAGTAAAATGGCAATTTCTTCATAACGTTCAGAGAGCGTTTCAAGTTTACTAATAATTGAAGGTTTCACGGGATAATCGGGACTCTTACTTCTAATAAAGTGTATTTTGTCAGGCTAAGGTTCTTCAGGCTGTAAATCAAATAACTCAATGGCTGCATCAATGAGATCTGTGCGGCCATCCATTCCGGCTTGCTTGATTTGCACGCTGGGTCTATGGATGAGTTTATTGGTTAACTGACGCGCCAGCTCATTGAGTACCTTATCAACAGGTTTACCATTGCTGAGTTGTTTTTGAGCATAACTCAGTGCCGCGTCACGGATAGCTTCAGATTTTACTCGATATTGGCACATTGTGGTCACTGAATTAAGTGAGCGCAGCCAATTCATAAAATGAGAGACTTCTACATCAATAATTTCTTCTGCCTTAAGAGCAGCTTCCTGACGGGATTTCAAACCCTCATCAATAATTTCTTTAAGATCATCAACAGTGTATAAAAAGACATCTTCCAGCTCACCAACCTGTTCTTCAATGTCTCTGGGCACGGCAATATCAACCATAAAAATAGGTGCGTGTTTACGCGCCTTGATTGCTGACTCAACTGTGCCTTTTCCCAAAATGGGTAACTGACTGCCTGTTGAGCTGATGACAATATCGGCTTCTGCCAGATGTGCGGGAATTTCATTCAGAGCAATGGCATAACCATCGAATTCCTGAGCCAGAGTATGCGCTTTTTCTACTGTTCGGTTAGCAATAATAATACGGCCAATACCGGATTCATGCAGATGGCGGGCAACCAGCTCAATGGTTTCACCGGCTCCGATCAATAGTGCAGTGTGTTCCTGAAACTCACTGAAAATTTGTTTGGCAAGACTGACAGAGGCAAAAGCAACAGAAACCGGACTTGCACCAATAGCAGTATCAGTACGAACCTGCTTGGCACAGCTAAAAGTATGTTGAAAAAGCTTGTGCAGCAACTGGCCGATAGAACCACTTTCTTTGGCAACCGAAAACGCTGTTTTGAGCTGACCTAAAATCTGTGGTTCGCCTAATACCAGTGAATCCAGTCCGCTGGCCACCCGCAACATATGTTTTACGGCATTTTTTTCAGGATGTAGATAAAGATATTCCGAGATGTCAGTGTCTGCCAGATCATGATGCTCTTTGAGCCACTGGATCAAGGCATTGGTTGCTTCTGTGGGATTATCCTGTTCGCAATTAAGCAGGCAGTATAATTCAGTACGATTACAGGTCGACAGGATTACTGCTTCACTCACTACATCCTGAGAAGTTAGATCTTTTAAGGCATCAGGAATGGTCTCAGCAGCAAAAGAAAGCTGTTCTCTGATTTGTACCGGAGCAGTTTTGTGGTTAATACCAAGTGCAAGCAATGACATAAATTAACTATTATTAGTGGCTCTGAAGCCTTTAGCGCATATTTAAGAGAGTATCTGGCTTAGCTATTTCAAATTTACTTATTAAAACAGGGCATTTTGAGCAAATTCTGCATAAAATTCAAGCAATCTCTCGTTTTATTACAAATATCAACCATAATTATATATATTGTGGTATAAAGATAGTAGCAAAACTGATAGTAAATCACCTTGCTTTAACCGGGTTTTATTGGAACTTACTGAAAAAAGTCTGTTCTAACTATTAAATGTCTTTCAGTAATAATTCGGACAGGCTCACATGCCAGAGCCAGTAATTATTACGTGTTAGTCGGAGAAAAAATGTACCTTAAACAATTTGTCAAAACCAGAAATTCTGACTCATTATCTCAGATATTGGGTTTATTTCCGGGTCTGATATTAGGTATGGCATTAACACTGTCCGGATGTAGCATCAATCCTGAACAAAGCAATAGCGCTGCATCCGTCACTGAAACAGATAAGAAAATCACCGACTCAGATTTTCATAAGCAAGCCCTCTCTCCAGAAACAAGAGTACCAGAAACCTCAGAAAAGAAGCCTAAAACTGCAGCCCAACCTGTACAGGAATTAACCCCTGAATTGCTCTATGATTTGATGTTGGCTGAATTAGCCCTGCAGAGAAATGATTATTCTCTCGCATTTGACAAATATTATGCCGCAGCAGAAAAGACCAGAGACAGTCGTCTGGCAAAAAAAGCCACGCGTGTCACTCTGTTTTCAAAAAATGATGCTCAAACTTTCAAAGCTGTCAAACTCTGGTCAGAACTACAACCAGATAATCTCGATGTGCAGCAAATTTATGCATCTTCTCTGATTACCCAGAAAAAGGATGAGCAGGCGGTTATTTATTTGCAAAGAATTATCAATCTGAGTGATAGTTTTGAAGCAGGCTTTAAACGCACCATTGTTATTTTGGAGCCAATTGAAGAGCGTGAACGTGCCAGCAGCATTTTGAATCAATTAACTAAGGCACACCAAAACCAGCCTATTGTAAAACTTTATCAGGCAAAGCTGGCTTTTAAATATGCAGATTATCCGGTAACTGAAAAATATCTGAATGAAATCTTAAGCATTAAACCTGGCTATCTGGATGCACTCTTACTCAAGGTTGAATTACTCAAGAAGCAAAAACGTAACTTGCAGGCCATACAGGTTCTGGAGCAATTAGTAAGCAAGTTGCCAGAAAATACTGCTTTAAGGCTGGAACTGGCGCGTATGCTGGTTGAGAGTAAGCATAATGAGCAAGCTCTGCAGCAGATCCGGATTCTGGCAGGTAAAGATCTTGCTCCTGAAGTGCTATTTGCTATTAGTTTGCTAACTATTGAGATGGACAAACTGGATGAAGCTAAAAAATATCTTGAACGTTTGCATGAGCACAGGCTCTACGCCAGTGAAGCTGCCTATTTTATTGGCCAGCTGGAAGCCGGGCGAGAAAATTATACTGAAGCAGAGGCATGGTTTAAACGGGTAAGACATGGTAAGTATACCTTTGAAGCCCACCTTGGTCTGGCCGTTGTTTACTCTCAGCAGAAAAAGTTTGACCAGGCATTTAAATTACTGGATATCTCCAAGGCAAGTACTGATAAACAAAGCATTGAAGTTCTGCAAATCAAGGCAGAAGTCTATGCCCAGGCAAAAAATTACACCAAAGGCTATGAAATCTATACGCAGGCGCTGACTCTGTCACCGAAAAATCCTGACTTGCTTTATGGCCGTGCTATGCTGGCGGAAAAATTTGGCCGTATTGACCTTCTGGAGCAGGATCTTCATACAATTCTTGCTGATAATCCCAAAGACAATCAGGCTCTGAATGCTCTGGGTTATACCCTGGCAGACAGAACTGATCGTTATCAGGAAGCTCATAAATATATTGAGCGGGCTCTGAAAATTGACCCCGAAGATGTTGCAACTCTGGATAGTATGGGCTGGGTGTTGCACAAAATGGGCAATAATAAAGAGGCTGTAAAATACCTTAAAAAGGCCTATAGCAAAGATCCTGATCCTGAAATCGCTGCTCACTATGGTGAAATACTATGGGAGCTGGGGCAAATTAATGAGGCAAAAATTGTCTGGAACAAGGCGCTGAAAAAAAATCCCAGGCACCAGGTACTGGTTGGTATAACAACCCGCTACCTGAAGTAACATACTTTTTTTACTGGAATGAATTTTTTGCACTATTGTTTTAATGTCTTTCGGATATGTATCTTTATTCTGTCCGGAGTAATACTTCTTGCTGTATCGGGATGCAGTTCTCTACAGTCCTCAACCTCTGCAAAGCCCGTTTTTCCTGAAATACTGACCACTTTTCCTGATACCTGGACTCTACATGGGCGTATCAGTGTGATTAATGAGAATGAAAACTGGTATGCCCGATTTAACTGGATTCAGGAAAAAGAAGATTTTCAAATCAGCTTTACTGGCCCATTGGGAGAAACTGAATTACAAATCAGTCAAGTTGATCGAGACATTCGACTGAAAACCCCTTCTTATGAGCGAACCAGTAATGATCTTGAGCAACTCATTTCTCAGGAAACTGGCTGGAAGTTTCCGGTGAACTCATTGAGATATTGGTCTTATGGACGCCCTAACCCTGATGAAAGCGCAAATGTTAAATATAATGAGCAGCAGCATGTGAGCGAGATCTCTCAATCAGGCTGGCGTATACAATACCCCAAAAGAATGCAGGTTGAGCAATATTTGTTACCGAAAAAAATAATTGCCACAGAACAAAACATGAAAATAAAAATCATTATCACCCGCTGGGAGTTGGGAGAGCTTTAACTCTCTAATTTTAACTTTCTATTATTAATTAGGGGGAATATGAAAAAGAATGGAAAAGAAATTTGAATAAACAATGGCTGGCACCTGCCAAAATAAATCGTTTTTTACATATTACTGGTCAGCGAGATGATGGTTATCATGAATTACAGACTGTATTCCAGTTTCTGGATTTTGCTGATGAATTAAGTTTCAAGATCCTTGAAAACAGGGAAATATCACACGCTAATCCTCTGCCGGGAGTTAAAGAAGAAGATGACCTAAGTGTCAGGGCTGCCAAATTATTACAAAAACATAGCAATTGTCAGCAAGGTGTGCAAATCAGTATTAAAAAACGCCTGCCAATGGGCGGGGGCTTAGGTGGCGGCAGCAGCGATGCAGCGACAACTTTGGTTGCCTTGAATCAACTTTGGCAGCTTAATATAAATATGGCAGAACTGGCCAGCCTGGGCGTGCAGCTGGGCGCAGATGTACCCATTTTTATCCATGGTTTCGCCGCCTGGGCTGAAGGTGTTGGGGAGGATGTTTCGCCAATACAATTGGATGAACCTTATTTTGTAGTGCTTATTCCACCTGTTTCTGTGTCGACTGCCGATATTTTTTCTGCACCATCCCTGAAACGAGATTGTACGCCGATAAATATGAACCATTTTTTGGCGGGAGAGGGTGCGAATGTTTGTGAATCGGTTGTGCGTGAGCTGTATCCTGAAGTGGAACAGGCGATCCAATGGCTGGATCAATTTGCTGAAGCCAGAATGACCGGGACAGGAGCCTGTGTTTTTGCTCCTTTGCCATCAAAACAGGAAGCAGAGCAGGTTCTGGCACAAAAGCCGGAACAATTTGGTGGTTTTATTGCTCAGGGGCGGAATATTTCTCCCTTGTATTCCTTATCCCCTCACCCTCCGGGAGAGGGCTAAGGTGAGGGGAGTAGTTGAGAATTACTAAATTAAAGAATAGATATAATTTGAATAATATTTAAAAATTTAATAAAAAATGAATTTTTGGTGTGACAATTATAATTTTTCAGCGTATAATCCACCCACATTTTTTGGCAAGGCGTCATTTTAAAATGATAAATTACTATTAATGTTCGGTTATTATTGGGCCGTCGCCAAGCGGTAAGGCACCAGGTTTTGATCCTGGCATGCGCAGGTTCGAATCCTGCCGGCCCAGCCACTTCTTAGAGCCTTCAGCTTATTATTAAGAGCCTTCAGCTTAATAAATAACACCAAAAAACGTAAACTAATTTTTTTCCATCTGGGGAACACAAAGTGTCCGATTCAGATATGATGGTTTTTTCGGGAAATGCCAACCCGAAGCTCGCACAAGATCTTTGCAGACATCTAAACATACCTCTGGGTAAGGTTTCTGTTGATACGTTCAGTGATAGTGAAATCATGGTGGAGTTAATGGAGAATGTGCGTGGTAGAGACGTATTCATTGTTCAGCCTACCTGCCAGCCTGCAAATGATCATCTTATGGAATTGATGGTAATGGCAGATGCAATTCGCCGTGCATCAGCTCGAAGAATAACTGCTGTCGTGCCTTACTTTGGTTATGCCCGACAGGACAGGCGTCCACGCTCAGCCCGCGTTGCCATTACGGCAAAAGTAGTTGCTAATATGATTTCCGGTGTCGGCATCGATAGAATGTTAACCCTGGATTTACATGCCGATCAGATTCAGGGATTTTTTGATATCCCTGTGGATAATGTTTATGCCTCACCCATTTTGCTTGGTGATATCTGGCGTCAGAAATATCCTGACCAAATGGTGGTTTCACCGGATGTTGGTGGTGTAGTTCGTGCGAGAGCTTTAGCTAAACGCCTTGATGATGCTGATTTAGCAATCATTGATAAACGTCGTCCTAAAGCCAATGTGGCAAAAGTAATGAATATTATCGGTGATGTAGAAGGTCGTTCCTGTATCTTAATTGATGATCTGGTTGATACTGCTGGAACACTATGTAAAGCCGCTGCAGCTTTAAAAGAACGTGGTGCGGCTAAAGTTGTGGCCTATATTACCCACCCGGTGTTATCGGGACCGGCAATTGACAATATTAAGACATCTGAGCTGGATCACCTGGTGGTGACAGACACGATACCTTTAAGCGTTGAAGCGGAGCAGTGCAGTCAAATTCGCCAGCTTAGCAGCGCTATCATTTTAGGTGAAACAATGATGCGAATTAACCGGGAAGAATCGGTCAGTTCCTTATACATGGATTAATTTTGAATATAGCCCTCTCCCTTTGGGATAGGGCTGAGGTGAGGGTTCTAGTTTTTTACCTTCACCTCAAACTAGAATACTAAAACCAGTATTCTATTCGCTCTGCCATTGGTCGCGGTGGTAGAAATTTATAGTCTGAGCTCTTCTCATTTCTTAATGGGATGGTGTCAGAAAAACATTTTAATTTTGGAGATACAACAATGAGTGCAACTTTTACTCTTGCTGCAGAACTGCGAACTGATACAGGGAAAGGTGCGAGCCGCCGCCTGCGTCATGCTGGCAGAGTTCCTGCAATAATATACGGTTTGGATAAAGAACCGGCTATGCTTACTTTCAGACATGATGATATATTTCATGCCTGTGCTGATGAAGCGTTTTTCTCACATATTCTAAACATTGAATATGATGGTAATTCTGAGCAAGTCATTATTAAAGATATGCAGCGTCATCCTGCAAAAATTCAAATTACGCATGCTGATTTTCAACGTATTGATGCCGCTCAGACATTACATGTTAATGTCCCACTACACTTCCTTAACGAAGAAGACTGTGTTGGTGTAAAAGGTGGTGGAATTGTTTCTCACATGATGACAGAGATCGAAATCAGTTGTTTGCCAGGTGACTTACCAGAGTATATTGAAGTGGATATGATTGAACTGGATACTGGTGATTCTGTCCATTTATCTGATATTAAACTACCTGAAGGTGTTTCCAGCGTTGCATTAATGCAAGGTGAAGGGCACGACCAGGCTGTTGCTGCTATTCATGTGCCTCGTGGTGAAGCAGTTGAAGAAGAAGTTGAAGCCGAAGGTGAAGCAGAAGGTGAAGGTGAAGGCGAAAGCGAAGAGTAATTTCTTTTAGCCCTCCCTAATAAAACAGAAGTCAGCAAATGAGTCTGAACGACGATAGTATTTGAACAAAATGCTTGAAGATAATATTCAAATAATTGTGGGATTAGGTAATCCCGGCAATGAGTATGCAAAGACTCGTCATAACGCTGGCTTCTGGTTTATTGACCATCTGGTTTCTCAACATAATCTGACACTTAAAAACGAAGCTAAATTTTTAGGTGAAATTGCCAAACTCAGTTCCCCCTCTGGAAATATCTGGTTATTAAAACCAACAACCTTCATGAATCGCAGTGGACAGTCAATTGCCAGACTTGCCGGATTTTATAAAATAAAACCCGAACAAATCCTGGTCGTACATGACGAACTTGATTTACCTCCGGGTAAAGTCAAATTGAAACAAGGTGGCGGTCATGGCGGACACAATGGTTTGCGGGACAGTATCAACCAGCTAGGCAGTAAAAATTTCTATCGTTTGCGTTTGGGTATCGGACATCCAGGCAACAAAGAACAAGTGGTCGGTTTTGTACTTGGGAAAACACCACAAAGTGAAAAATTACTCATTGAATCAGCTATTGATAAATCATTTGATTCAATCGATCTGATCTTGCAAGGCAATATGCAAAAAGCAATGAATCAGCTGCATTCGTAATAGTATATAAAATACACAATTGTAACTCAGCAGAGAATATATCATGGGATTTAAATGTGGAATCGTCGGCTTACCCAACGTGGGCAAGTCAACCCTTTTTAACGCTTTGACTAAAGCAGGTATTCAGGCCGAAAACTATCCATTTTGTACCATTGAGCCAAATGTCGGGATCGTACCTATGCCGGATCCCAGGCTGGATGCTTTGGCAGCAATAGTCAGTCCGGAACGTGTCATTCCAACCTCTATGGAATTTGTTGATATTGCTGGACTGGTTGAAGGCGCTTCAAAAGGTGAAGGGCTGGGCAACAAATTCTTAGCAAATATTCGGGAAACAGAAGCAATAGCCCATGTTGTGAGGTGTTTTGAAAATGAAGATATTGTCCATGTCTCAGGAAAAATTGATCCAATTGATGATATTGAAATTATAAACACAGAATTAACTCTGGCCGATTTAGAGAGTGTTGAAAAAGCACATCTGAAAGCAAGCAAGAATTCCAAAAGCGGTAATAAAGATGCCATCGCTCGAAAAACCCTTCTGGAGAAAATTCTGGCACATCTTGAGAAAGGTGAAACAGCCAGAACCCTGGATTTAAATGACGATGAAAAGCTTGAAATTCGTGATCTGCAGTTGCTGACACTCAAGCCCACTGTTTATATCGCCAATGTTAATGAAGATGAGTTTGAAAATAACCCATTTTTGGATAAGGTTAAAGAATTTGCTGATAAAGAAGGTTCTGAAGTTGTCAGTGTTTGTGCGGCAATAGAATCTGAAATGGTGGAACTGGAAGAAGATGAACTGAAAGAGTTTCTGGATGATTTAGGATTGCAGGAACCCGGTTTGAATCGAGTTATCCGAGCTGGTTACCATTTACTCAATCTGCAAACGTATTTTACTGCCGGTGTAAAAGAAGTCAGAGCCTGGACTATTCCGGTTGGTGCAACAGCACCTAAAGCCGCATCTGTGATCCATACGGATTTTGAACGCGGATTTATCCGTGCTGAAGTTATTGCTTATGATGATTTCGTGGCGTTTCAAGGAGAAGCTGGAGCGAAAGAAAAAGGTAAATTACGGGTAGAAGGTAAAGACTATATAGTGCAGGATGGTGACGTATTACATTTCAGATTTAATGTCTAAAATCATCCCAATATTTATTGACAAATAAGCAATTTAAAGTAAAATATGCGCCTCTCTTCATAAAGAAGAGTTGATGGCTATGTAGCTCAGCTGGTTAGAGCACAGCATTCATAATGCTGGGGTCGGTGGTTCAAGTCCACTCATAGCTACCAGATTTGAGAAAAGTATTGACGGCCGGAAATTAGGGCGTATAATACACATCTCATTCAACGGTGTTCTTTATTGAAACTGTTGAAAAAACAATAAGTTAGATAGCAATTCGGGTTCAATTGAAAGCGATTGGGTGGGATTGGTGTTTTATTTATTGCTGCTCTTTAAAAAGAAATCGAA
>Ga0209013_10001535_pt1 | contig 21332 bp, 24 predicted proteins | sample Cruoilmetagenom2_FD_187291 | JGI IMG/M metagenome (GOLD analysis project Ga0209013, IMG submission 187291) | Oil polluted marine microbial communities from Coal Oil Point, Santa Barbara, California, USA - Sample 2 (SPAdes) (version 2) | ecosystem: Environmental > Aquatic > Marine > Oil seeps ...
CATATACAAGGCGTAGTATTTTTTCAGGAACGAGGCCATACATGTAGTATGCCGAGTGTCTGAAAAAATACTACAACGCAGTAGATGGGACTTTTTACAACGCCATCAAAATTAATCCATGGAGAATCGATATGTATTTTAAGATCCTAAAAAAAGCATCGTTTTTTTTAACGATGTCCTTGTGTCTATTTTTTCTGACGGCCTGCGGAACCACCGGCGGCGGCGTCAGTTACCAATGGGACAATGGCACCGGATACGACCATCCCCATGAAGTAAAAAAGACCAAAGGCGGGCCGCCGCCCCATGCACCGGCCCATGGATATCGGGCAAAACACCACTATCGCTATTACCCTTCCTGCAGCGTTTATTATGATACGCATCGAAATTTATACTTTTACCTGAAGGGAGACAACTGGAGAATGGGTGTATCGCTGCCCCAAGGCCTTCATGTGGACCAGAATGCGTATGTGAGCATCGAAATGGATTCCGACAAGCCCTACACGCATTATAAGGAGCACAAGCGCAAATACCCTCCGGGGCAGGCCAAAAAATGGGGAAAGAAAAAACATAAATGGGATGACGGATAGTTACCAACTAAGGAGTCAACGACCACCCGGAATTTCTTCAGAAAATTTTATGGGACAGGCGTAAGATGACCGGCAAGGCTGTCATATGCCTTCAAGACATCCTCAGGAGACGTCCTGCTCAGGCATTCCATTTCTTCGCACCCGTCCCCGTCTGTTTCAAAACAGGGACTGCAATCCAACTCCGGCCGAACGACGGTCACATTACGCCCCACCGGTCGCCATCTTTGGGGATCAGAAGGCCCGAAAACAGCCACTGTGGGAAGGCCCAGAAATGCCGAAAGATGGCTGATACCCGAATCGTTTCCGATAAAACCGCCGCTTGCTTTGAGTCGCAAGGCAAGCTCCGTGAGATTGTCCATCCGATATACAATGCCGTGGTATTCGTCCTGCTGAAAAAACTGCCGCGTCAAAATTTCGGCCAGGTCATATTCTGCAGGACCGAGAATAAACTCCGGCCGCTTGCCCCTTCCCCGGAGTGACCGAGCGATTCTGACAAAATTGGAAACCGGCCAGCATTTTTTCCGGCTCCCTGATCCGGGATGGATCAAAATTCTTGATCTGTCAAAGTTCGGGTCTCTTCGATCCGGATACATGGCTGAAGATAAAATGGAACCGGTATCTACATCCGTTTTTTCAAGGAACCCGCATCTGACAAGATTGGATAAAGCATGTTCGGTGACATGGATCTTTTGATCAATATCCGGTTGCGGCTGGATGCGACAAACCGCCTTTCCCGTAATTGAAAATAGGACGCTTTGAAGATCACGGGCGCGTGAAAAAAGGACAATTTTATCATATTCGAGCAGAATGTTTTTAACAACCGGATCGACACGGCCCGAGTAAAGGGTCGCAAAGGCCGCAGCCTCAATGGGGAAATGATCGTCTACAATATCAAGAAACCGGGCAAGCTGACCGATTTTGCCCTCACAGAGCATTTCCATGCGGCCATATTTTTTTTTGAGTTTTAAAAGGGCGGGAAACGTCGCGACAACATCACCCAATGCGCCGTGGTGGATGACAAGAAGATTATGTTTTGCCATAAACTAATTGAAATTCTTCATGAAAATTTCAGGTCAGTCCGTACTTTTCACCGGTCAGCGGGTTGCCGTATAGTTGGGTCCTGCTATCAAGAGATTGTTTGAGACTGTTGACTGTATCTTTTCCATTTTGCTCCCAAAAACAAAGTTCCGAATAACGCCGTGCCCGAAGGCACCCATAACCACGAGGGCATCATGAGGCACATCATAAAGATTTTCTTCAAAGACTTTGTTTTCAAAAAAATGCCAGTCGTTGACATAACGGTCCATTTCTTCCCCTAGGTTTTCATCCTCGACAACCTGCCGGTAAGATTCCGGAGACCTGTTTTCCACCTGCGTAAAAACATCCAGCGGCATGCCGGAAACCCTGCTGATATGAAATCCCAGCCGGAGTGCATTGACCGCATTGGCTGAACCGCCGAAGAATACCGCGAGACTTTTCCACGCTTTAAACACAGGGCTTGTGATGAAAACCGAAAATCGAGCGGACCTTACAATACGTCTGACCCTGGGGCCGATGTATCCCAGACCGATCTTTGAAGTTAAATCGCTGACACTTCGAGGACAGCACATGTAATCAAACGTCGTCGGGATATCAGGAAGGGTCGAAGCAGTGTAATGCTTCGGTTCCAGAAATGTAACATTCAACTCTCCCCGCTCGACCAATTCGGTGGCATGCGCAATGGCAGTATCCGGGGCGGTGAGATAGGAACTGTCAAGATCTATTTGAACCACATCGTTTTCAAAATACATCAAAAATTTGGTGGACTTTGGGACGTAGATCACCGGAGACGCACCGACTTTTTTACAAAAATAGATCGATTGCAGGAGCGTTTCTCTTCCCATGGGAGTGTTTCGAAAAATATGTAGCAGTTGACGATCCATTTGCCCCTCCTTTCTGTCATTTCTTTCGCTTGAGTCAACTTTAACTGGCGAACACACGTCCGTCACAATGAAACTCCCCGCCGCAAGGGGCGGGGTATTTAAAATTATAATCAATGGCTGGTCTGAACCATAAGTTCCTTTCGATATTGATCCAGGATTGTCGCCTTTGAAATCAGGCCGACAAACCTGTTGTTCATGACCACCGGCATGGAAAACAGGCCGTTAATATCCATTTTGCGAAGCACTTCTGACAAATCGTCGCCAGGGTGAACCACTTCGACCTGGGTATCCATAATCTGTCCCAAAAAAACGGCATCATACATTCCCGGATTAAAAAGGTAGGGTCGAATATCATCCAAATGGATGATTCCCAGAAAATTACCGGTCTTATCATCTTCCACCGGGAAATAGTTCCGGTGGGATTTTTGAACGATCTGAATAAAATCCCGAAGCAGCATATTCTGTTTTACGATAATGCAGTCCCTTTCGATAAGCTCCGGAACGTTCAGGTCCGTTAGAACCCGGGCGTCGGTACCGGGTCTTAATAGATGTCCGTGCTCAACAAGATCCTTGAGATAATAAGATGCCGGTTCAATGTAATGGCACAGCGTTGTCGTAACAGCTGACACGAGGATCAGGGGCAGAATGACCTCATATCCTCCTGTAATTTCGATAATAAGAAAAATTCCGGTCAAAGGCGCCTGGAGCATTCCGCTGATAAGCCCTGCCATTCCCAACAAAGCATAGTAACCTTCGTTGGCCCATAACGCCGAAGGCCAGAGCAACGAAAGAAAATGATGATACGTCACCCCCACAAGGCTTCCGATAACCAGACAGGGGGCGAATATTCCACCGGACCCTCCCCAACCCAGGGTCAAAGCGGTGGCCGCAATCTTGGCAAATGAAGCCAGTGCCACAAACACAAGCCCCTGGGAGTAACGTCCTTCAATCAGGGCTTCCACCGCATGATATCCTTCACCCAGGACGACCGGGAGAAAAAGGCCGATGATCCCCACCGCACATCCGCCGATGGCGGCCCGCAGCCATAGCGGGCCTGAAAGCTTGTGTGATATGGTGTGCATGGACCTGAGCATTCGGGTAAGCAGAATAGCTGCCGCTGCCGACAGTACGGCTAAACCAATACAGGCAAAGACATTCAGCAAATCGATTTTGAACAAAAGATGGCTGAAAGGGATCTGGTTCCCCTGGAGAATACGACTGATTTCGGTACCTGCCACCGCAGCAATGGCAATGGGGACAATGTTTACGGATTTCCATTCTCCGACAATCACTTCAATGGCAAAAACCATTCCGGCAATCGGGGCATTGAAGATGGAGGATATTGCGCCGGCGGCACCGCAACCGACCAGGGTCACCCGCTGTCGATCGTTTAACGAAAAATATTTGGCGATGTTTGAACCAATGGCCGCTCCGCTGATAACAACGGGCGCTTCAGGACCGGCCGACCCCCCGCTGCCGATGGTTAGGCAGCTCGATATCAGCCTTGAAAAACTCGAGCGAAACCTCAACAGACCCCCGTAACGGGATACACTGTAAATAACTTCCGGGACACCGTGTCCGGCCCCTTCTTTGACGACTTTTTCCAGAAACAGAGAAGAAAGTGCTGCACCTATGGCAGGAAGCACAAAGACCCACCAGTGAGAACGGAGATGATGAAGCCATTCGGACATGGCCAAAAGAGACCGGGTGAGAATCACCGATGCCAACCCACTGCAGTTGCCAACAATAATAGCCATGAATATGAGCAGAAGACGATCATCTAAACGGAAAATTGCCCAGTTTGCAGGGTAGCGCCACAATTTTAAAACGCGCATATCGCCAATACCTATGAATTATCTGCTCTGTCGAGTTGCTTCTCAAAATCAGCTATTTTTGAAAAATACGCCGATGAATCCGGAGATGTTTTTAAAAATTCCACAAATGCATTGTCACGAACACAAAAAGAAAGCCTTGAAAGAAGATGGAGATGGATTTTAATGGACGGGCTTAAAAGGATAAACATGACAAACACGAGCCTGTCATCTATCGCATTAAAGTCTATCGGTTTCTCGAGAAAACAGGTGGTTATTACGGGTTTCTCAAAAGTATCCGGGAGGGGATCGTGGGGATGAGGAATGGCGACGCCTTTACCGATGCCTGTTGATGTAAGATGTTCTCTTTCGACCAAGCACTGATAAAGTTTTTCTTTTGAGGTGGCCAATGGCAACTGCATTTTCTCCACAGCTCCTCTCAAAACAGTCTCTACATCATCCCCCTTAATTCCATATATTACCCCACCACGATTCATTGCCGAGAGGAGATTCTCCAGTCTCTTCTTCTGCGGTTGAGCATTTACTTTTTTGGGCAGTGAAAACGGCAGCCGATACATGGCAGCCCATTTTTCCAGAGCAGATTCATTGACGATATAGCCGTTGCTGCTTTTTTGTATGGGTATCCTGCCCTGGCGTATCCAGCGATCCACGGTGGTTACCGGAAGGCGGAGACACTGTGCAACTTCATTTATGGTAAGTTTCATACGGTTGTCAGATTAAAAAACTATTTTCTTTTATTATTACAAAAACATATATATTAACTTCTATAGATTCCCAAATCAAGAAGTTTTATCAACAGGTGTTTGTTGCGGTTTTTCCGGTTCGGCGATTGACCGTTCTATTATGGTAATGTCCCTTTTTGGATAGGGGATCTCAATCCTGTTTTTATCAAACGCCGCTTTAACCTTGTCGGTAATATAGGAAATGGTATCCATCCGTTTTCGCGCATTATCAATCCACACCCGCAACTGAAGATCAACCGACGATTCTCCAAAGTTTCTCACAACCACTTTTGGCGGCGGTTCCTTGGAAATCCAGGCCGCTTCTCCAGCGACATCCTTGATCAAATCTTTTGCTTTTTCAATATCCGCGTCATAGGCGACCCCCACATTGATTCGGACTCTGATCTTTGTTGAAATACTGGTGTAGTTGACGATATCCCGTTTCATGATTTCATTGTTGGGTATAATGATAATAATATGATCGGTGGTTTTGATCTTGGTGGCGCGCAAGCCGATATCGATAACATCTCCCCAGGTGGCGCTTCCGGAAGGAGCACTCCAAACTTCGATCCGGTCGCCGATTTCAAAGGGTCTGTCGATAATAAGCAATACCCCGGCGATGAGATTCGACAATGTGTCTTTAGCGGCAAAACCGATGGCAATGCCTGCCACGCCTGCACCCGCGATAAAGGGCATGACATTCATGCCCAGAACATCGAGGGCCAGAATCACAGCGGTTGCATAAATAATAGCGCCAGAAAATTTATTGAGAAGGTCGAAAATAACATCGTCGACTTTGGTTTTCGTTTTGTCTACTATGTTTTTTTCGATGTATTCCAGGACGATTAAAAGACCATCCTTTACCGGAGTTGCCAAAAGTATAATCATCAGCGAATGAAAAATTTTTTCCAAAAGACCGATGTTAAAAAGTCTGATGAGATATGTACCGGTTGCGAGGATCACGCCATAAAACAGCGCCCTGCGTATGACCCTGAAAATCCTTGTGTTAATTTGAATATTATCGGTTTTTTGGGTCTTTTTTTCAAAAACAGCAAGAATACGCAATAAAATTAACCAGACAATATAAGAGATTACGATGGCAAAAAGGGTCTTAAAAAGGAGATGAAGGGATACGGACCTGATACCGAGCGTCGATGAAATTTTATCAAGAAAAGCAAACAGATTCTCCATAACCACCTCAATATTAAATATTTTGTGATAGATCAATATGACACTTTTGATCGAACAGTCAAGCACCCTTTTTAATACCGTTTGAAGCAGTTCCCAAAAATAGGTTTCGATTTATCCGCCCCTGGCGAGATTGAATTGCTTACGGTCACAATATCGGTAAGCCGCAGGACAGTTCCGTTTTGATCGGGAAGCTGTCTGGGCAAATTAGAGCGCGTTAAAGTGAACAGCATAGAGGTTTTCAAAATTATTGATAATTATCATATTCCCGCAGCGTAATCTTAACACTTTAGACCTGTTCGCTTTTACGCGGTTTTATTTGCAGGGGAAAGTTGCAGAGAAATCAACCTTAAGGTGCTGTCAGACATTGAACCCCTTAAAAACGAGTCGTTAGATTGCGGGAATGTTTTTTTAAGGGGTGTAAGATTTGAGCAGAGTGTTACATTACGGATGAAATTGAACCCGCTATTATAAACTCACGATTCATACGGGCGATGTTGGAGATGGAGATTTCTTTTGGGCATTCTGCTTCACATTCTCTTTCGTTGCTACAGTTGCCGAAACAGAGTTCATCCATTTTCCGAACCATTGCCAGGGCCCGCTGGGCAGCTTCCGGTCTACCCTGGGGAAGAAGGGCAAACTGGGAAATCTTTGCCCCTGTAAAAAGCATGGCCGAAGCATTGGGACATGAAGCAACGCAAGCACCGCACCCGATACAAGCAGCTGCATCCATTGCTTTTTCTGCAATTTCCTGGGGGATGGGTATTGCATTGGCGTCCGGCGCACCTCCGACGTTTACAGAAATATACCCCCCTGCAATGATGATCTGATCGAAGGCGCTTCGATCCACAGCAATATCCTTTATGATGGGAAATGCCTTGGCACGCCAAGGTTCGATGACGATGGTATCACCGTCGGAAAAATGCCGCATATGAAGCTGGCACAGTGTCGTTCCTTTTTCCGGACCGTGTGCACGGCCATTGACGACAGCGCCGCACATTCCGCAGATCCCTTCCCGACAGTCGTGATCAAATGCAACGGGATCTTTGCCGTCCAAGGTGAGTTGTTCGTTAACGACGTCGATCATTTCTAAAAATGACATGTCGGTTGAAATATTGGCGGCATGATAGGTTTCAAAGCCGCCTTTCACACTGGCGTTCTTTTGGCGCCAGATTTTCAGCGTTATGTTTATATTTTTTGTCATTTGTAACTCCTCTGTGTTAATTCAACATTTTCAAAAGCAAGGGGTTCCTTGTGGAGTTTGGGCTCCGCGTCATCTCCTTTATATTTCCACGCAGCCACATGACAGAAATTCTCATCATCGCGCTTGGCCTCGTTTTCCTCAGTCTGGTATCCTTCATTAAAATGGCCGCCGCAGGATTCTTTGCGCTCAAAGGCATCGATTACCATCAGTTCTGCAAACTCCAGAAAATCGGCCACGCGGCCCGCACGCTCCAGGCTTTGGTTGAAATCTTTGTCAGAACCCGGGATCACGGAATTTTCCCAAAATTCTCCTCGAAGTTCCTGAATAAGCTTTCTGGCTTTCAAAAGGCCTTCATCGTTCCTGGACATGCCACAGTATTCCCAGAGAATGTGTCCCAGCTCACGGTGAAAGTCATCCACCGTCCGTTTTCCGTTGATGGAAAGCAGCTTACTGGTCCGTTCAATGACATATTGGGTCGCTTCTTTAAACGCCGGATGATCGGTGGTCACTTCCGTGTGGTCCATCCCGACAAGATATCCGCCAATGGTGTAGGGAATCACAAAATAACCGTCCGCCAGACCCTGCATCAAAGCACTGGCACCCAAACGATTGGCACCGTGGTCCGAAAAGTTGGCTTCACCCATAACAAAAAGCCCCGGCAGATTGCTCATGAGGTTGTAATCCACCCAAAGTCCACCCATGACATAATGAGATGCCGGGTAAATCATCATCGGCGCTTCATAGGGATTCGAAGCGGTGATTTTCTCATACATCTGAAAAAGGTTGCCGTATTTTTGGGCAATAACCTCTTTCCCGTCTCTTTTGATGGCATCCTTAAAATCAAGATACACCGCAAAGCCTGTCTCTCCGACGCCCTTTCCCATATCACACTGGGTCTTGGCATTTCGTGACGCCACATCCCTCGGAACCAGGTTGCCGAAACTCGGGTATTTGTTTTCAAGATAATAATCTCTTTCAGATTCGGGGATCTGGCTCGGCGGTCGTTTGTCTCCGGGAGTCTTGGGAACCCAGACGCGACCGTCATTTCTCAAACTTTCACTCATGAGCGTCAGTTTGGATTGGTAGGTTCCATGTACCGGAATGCACGTCGGGTGAATCTGCGTGTAACAAGGATTGGCGAAAAAAGCGCCTTTTTTATAGGCCCGATACGTTGCACTCACATTGGAGGCCATGGCATTGGTTGAAAGGTAAAAAACATTGGCGTATCCGCCGGTGCACATGACCACGGCATCGGCGGCATGGCTTTCGATTTCACCCGTAATCAGATTTCTGACAAGGATGCCCCTTGCCTGTCCTTTGATCACCACCAGATCGAGCATTTCTCGGCGAGGAAACAGGGTGACCTGACCGGCCGCCACTTGTCGCATCAATGAGCTGTATGCTCCTAATAGAAGCTGCTGCCCGGTCTGGCCTCTGGCATAAAACGTTCTGGAAACCTGAGCGCCTCCAAAGCTTCGATTGGCCAAAAGACCGCCGTATTCCCGGGCAAAAGGTACCCCTTGGGCAACGCATTGGTCGATAATATTATTGCTGACTTGAGCCAGGCGATAAACATTGGCTTCTCTGGCCCTGAAATCGCCGCCCTTGATCGTGTCGTAAAAAAGGCGCCAGATACTGTCGCCGTCATTTTGATAGTTTTTGGCGGCGTTGATTCCGCCTTGGGCGGCAATGCTGTGGGCTCGCCGCGGGCTGTCCTGAACACAGAAATTTTTTACATAATAGCCGAGTTCGGCCAGTGATGCCGCTGCAGCCCCCCCGGCAAGACCTGTTCCCACCACAATGATATTGTATTTTCTCTTGTTGGCCGGATTGACGAGTTTCAGCTCAAAACGGTGTTTATCCCATTTTTCCGTAAGAGGCCCTGATGGTATTTTTGCGTCAAGCTGCATGGTGATCTCCTTCATACTAATAGCGAAACATAAACCGGAATAAAACCAAACCCGATCCCGACGATCAGACTGAATACAAGACTCAGACCCCTTAAAAAAGGGGTGTATTTCGGATGATTGGCGCCAAGGGTCTGAAATGCACTCCAAAATCCATGGCTGACATGAACCGCCGCGATGATCATGGCAAACGTATAAATCAATACATAGCTTGGCTGTGCAAACGCATTCGATACAATCTGAAAAATGGTGGTATGGGTTTTATCCACAAAATGAAAATTGAGCAGGTGGTAAATAACAAACAGCAGCAGAAAAACGCCGGTGTACGGCATGGTCGCCGACCCCAGCGTTCGGCCGCCGGCTCGTTTGCTGACAGCATATCGTTCGGGTCTGGCTTTAAAATTCTGATAAAAAAGGAGCAAACCCGTAGAAATATGGATAACGGCAAAAATTAAAAGCCCCCATTCCGCCAAGGTAAGGAGGGGTCCTAAAGAATGGAGATGTTCTGCATAGGAATTAAAAGCATCTTTACCCATATAAAGGGTCAGGTTGCCGGCAAGATGCAGCACCAGAAAAACACAGAAAAAAAGGCCGGTGACAGCCATCATCAGCTTTTTTCCTACAGAACTCCCGAAGGTATTGGTGAACCAATTCATTTTTTCCTCCGATAAGTTGAACGTATTATGACATTAATAACGGCAGAACAAAACCGTGTAACTTCTTCTTTTAAGGCATTAAAAACAGTTAAATACTCGTTAAGATCAAGCAAAAAAATTTATTCTTTTTCAGCTGGGCTGTCAACATAATTCTCAAGCCACCAAGTGTCCCATTCCGTTTTCATAATACTCTCTGCAAGGTTTTGACCCGTTTTGGTTTCCAAACGCTTCAAAGCATAAGGGAGCCACTTTTTGGGCGGTTCGTAGCCGATATCCGAAAGGGCTTTTAAATCAAGAATGAGTGCGAGTTGATCCGCATCATGAGCAAGCTTGGACTCCATGGACTCGCGGGCGTTAAATTCCGCTATAAGATCGGAAAGTTTCGTTCCAAAGGGTAGTTTTCGGGTTATTTCGTTCATGGCCTTATTTTCATCTGCAGTCACATATTTTTTCTGCACATAATTAAGATCGCCGGTTTTTGCCTCTGGAAGATCATGCACCAGACACATGGCGATCAGCCGGAGTGCATCGACATCCGGTTCCATTTGAGCCATGACAAATGCAATGAATGAAACGCTAAATGAATGTTCGGCCACCGATTCCTTGCCGGCACCCAAAAAATGGAAACCCGATCTGGGGATTTTTTTTAAGATGTTTGCTTCAAACAATAGATTTGCGATATGTTTCATCAAAACTCCCTTATCCGTTCAATGGATTGCTCATAAATTATAACGCCAGTTCCACACCACCGACCCACGCCTGCACCGCACAATCAGATAATCTTTTGTATGTGTTCAGCGGACAGTCATTACGCCTTTACCTTGGTGTCTCCGCAACTCTCAACCAATTGAAAATACAAAGCGATTCCGCCAATAACGTTACGGAGAAACAACTGCCCCCTAAATAGTTGCAATCTTTTTATGGGATGCGACGGTGAACCCATACCATCGGCATCCAGCTTTTATGTGTATTTGCAGGATGTTCCAAAAGCAACATAAAAATGAACCGCCGCATGAAGGCCAAGCAAATTTCTTGACACAAAAATCAGGTTCAGATACTTAAAAAAATTAAGAAATAAGGTTTTCGAACTTTGGGTGGAAAAGATTTTTTTTAATACAACCGTATGAACAACGGAGTTTTTTATGAATTCTACAGATTTAGATATACTCAGCATGATCATGCATGCCGGTCCAATGGTTAAATTTGTACTGTTGCTTCTGCTATTTTTTTCAGTCACATCTTGGGCAATCATGATAATGAAATACCGCTATATCAAGACGGCATTCTCAGAGTCGGCTCAATTTATAGATTATTTCTGGACAAGCAGAAATCTCTCCAATGCTTTTGCAAAGGCCAAACAGCTACGCGGCAGCCCCGTTGCCAGGATTTTTCGCGTGGGATATATTGAACTGAATAAATTGAGCCGGGGCGGCAGTCCAAAAATATCGGAATCAAAACCTTCATCAGGTGCTGAAAACACATCCCTAAGCTCAAGATTCACCGGAATCGAAAACGTCAAACGTGCCTTGCGCCGGGCGATTAACAGCGAGACCACCCGCATGACTCGAATGGTCCCTTTCCTTGCAACAACCGGAAACACAACGCCATTCATCGGTTTGTTCGGTACCGTATGGGGCATCATGAGCTCTTTTCATGGTATCGGCCTGAAAGGTTCAGCGAGCCTTGCCGTCGTTGCTCCGGGGATTTCAGAAGCACTTGTCGCAACAGCGGCCGGGTTGGCGGCTGCAATTCCGGCAGTTATCGCCTTCAATCATTTTATGCAGAAAATAAGAATCCTCGATTCTGAACTGCAGAATTTTTCCGCCGATTTTTTGAATATTATCGAACGTGATATAATCACATAAGGGGGAAACATCCATGGCACTCGGAACGAACGGCGACCGCCTAATGTCTGATATCAATGTAACACCGTTTGTTGATGTTATGCTCGTTCTTTTGGTTATCTTTATGGTAACGGCGCCCATGATGATGCAGGGTGTAGATGTTGCGCTGCCTGAAACAACCTCACAGCCACTTGCCGCAAAAAAAGAGAATCTTATCATCACCATCAACAAAAAAAATGAAATATATATTAATAATTACCAGGTCACCATCGATTTTCTTCAGGAGAAACTCAAGAAAATTTTAGAAGGCAGATCGGATCGGGAAGTGTATCTTCGAGCAGACCGGGATATACCCTACGGGTTTGTGGTCCGTGTTATGTCTGAGATAAAAGCGGGAGGCGTCGAAAAACTGGGCATGGTAACGGAACCGATTCAGGACGATAAAAAAGGCAACAAACAACAAACAAAAAGCTGATGAATCAAAGGGCACATCCGCATAATCATTTAGACCGAGAAGGGGAAGGTGAACGCCGGACATTATTTTGGAATTTTACAGCTTCTCTCGTGTTTCATTTGATTGTTTTTGCGGTTCTGATCTTTGCACCCGGCTATGCGAAAGGAAGAAAGCCTTCCCTGTCTGTTATAAATGTCAGCATTGTAACACTGCCTTCTCAGGGGAAAATGCCTCTTCCGGAAAAAAAGAACGCTGTAGACGCCAAAAAACCGTCGGTAACGGAGAAAAAAACGCCAAAGATTTCCACTAAAACCACGCCTGAAACGGTTAAAAAGCCTTCTGAATCCATTTCTCTTAATCCCAAGAAAAAGGTTAAAACATCTCTTAAAAAGAAGACATTCAAAACTGAAAAGGTGGTTAAGAGTGCCATAGACCGAATTGAAAAAAAAGTAGACGAATCGAGACCCGACCAGATCAAACAGGCGATTGCCCGCCTTGAGAAGCAGGTGGAAAAGACCGGACCGATAGATCTTAAAAATCAACAAAATATAAAGGGTTCTGGACTCCCGGGGGGTACCGGAACCGACAGTAAGAAGGTTTTGGAACTCATCGATATCTATCGAATCGAAATCGCATATCGGATTCAGAAAAATTGGGCATTTTCCGATCAATTGGCAGGGGGTCGCACCGATCTTGAAGCCTGGGTTGCAATTAAGGTTATGAAAAACGGAGAAATAAAGGATGTCTGGTTTGATAAAAGATCGGGAAACAGCTATTTTGATGAAGCTGCAAAAAATGCGATTATGAAGTCGAATCCCCTTCCCCCGATCCCACAAGCCTACGTACGGCCCTATATTGAAGCCGGTTTTCACTTTACGCTTTCGGGAATAAGTAAATGAAACTCCCCGCCGCAAGCGGACGGGGTATTAAAAACTATAATAAAACAGATATTCGTTTCTGATGTAAGGAGTTTGATATTGCTATGAGAAATTGCTGGATTAAACTTTTTTGGCTGATTGTAATAATCTCTTTTTGGGCGGTGCCGGGGGTGTCCCGGGCGGAATACGATTATGTTGACATTTCCCATCCTTTTTTAAGAAAAATTCCCATGGCGGTGCCATTGTTCAAGAAGGTTTCTTCGGGTCATGAAACCGACCAATTATCAGAATCAGCGTCTGATCTTCTCGCTGAAACATTGGAATTTACAGGATTTTTTAAACTTCTTGACCGCAAAGCCTTCCTGGTCGACCCACAGACGGATGCCACTTTTGTCAGTGTCAATTTCCATGACTGGACAAGTATCGGTGCAGAGCTTCTGGTAACCGGCGGTGTTCTGGTCCAGGACAACCTTGTGGAAATAGAGCTCCGACTCTACGATACCTTCAAAGAGCAATTGTTGGTCGGAAAAAGATACAAGGGACAGGTTGCGGATAGACGAAAGATAATACGCCGTTTTTGTAGCGAGGTGATATACACCCTGACCGGTGATCGGGGGATTTTTAACACTGAAATCGCATTGGTATCTACCGGTACGGGGAACAAGGAAATTTATATCTGTGAATTTGACGGATACAATCCCCGACAGCTTACGCACACCAAAAATATCACCCTCTCACCGGCCTGGTCATCGGATGGGGAATGGCTTGCCTATACCTCCTATGCAAAGGGCAAACCCGATCTTTACATTAAAAATTTGAGAGGAAATCGCGGTTATGTCGTGGCAAAAAAAGGTATTAATACGACGCCGGCATGGTTTCCCAACAAATTCGAACTGGCTGCGACCCTTTCATTTTCAGATGATCCGGAAATTTATCTATTGACCGGAACGGGGAAAATTATTAAAAGGTTAACCTATAATAAGGGTATTGATGTGTCGCCCACCTGGTCTCCGGACGGCAAGTCTGTGGCGTTTGTTTCAAAAAGGTCTGGAACCCCACAAATTTATATCAAAGATATTGATTCCGGGCAGGTAAAGAGATTGACGTTTCAGGGACGCTATAATACACAACCCAGCTGGTCACCCAAGGGAGATAAGATGGCATATTCAGGGATGGAAAATGGCCATAACAATATCTTCGTCATCGGGTTTGACGGTCAGGGTCCGATTCAATTGACCCACAACGAAGGTGACAATGAGTCGCCTTCCTGGTCTCCAGACGGGAATCTTATCGTTTTCACTTCAACACGGAAAGGGCCTTCCAGAATCTATGTCATGACGAGCTATGGAACCGACCAGAGACGCTTACTTGTGTTGAAAGGCCGGCAGACAGAACCAAAATGGTCACCAAGAATGGTTAACAAATAATTAAAAAATACCTTAAAAGGAGGGAAAAAATGCAAAAAAAGTTGTGGATAATTTTGGCCCTGGTATTTGTAATCCCCGGTTTACTGTTCACCGTTTCATGTGCAAAAAAGGCTGTCAAAGAGGACACCTCTTTATCCCAACAGGCTGCAGATGAAGCTGCTGCTGAAAAGGCAAAACAGGAAGAATTGGCCAGACAGCGGGCCATAGAAGAGGCGCGCCTTAAGGAAGAAGCGATACAGAAGGCGAAAGATAACTTTTTAAATGAAGATATTCACTTCGAATTTGACAGCGCCGTTCTGACGCCGGACGCACAAGAAATATTAAAAACCAAAGCCGAATGGCTCCATAGCAATCCCAACGTCAAGTCTACCATCGAAGGACACTGTGACGAACGTGGCACCCTTGAGTACAACCTTGCTCTGGGTGAGAGACGTGCCTCAGGTGCAAAGTCTTTTCTGGTAGATCTTGGTATTCCAGCATCGCGCTTAACCGCCATAAGCTATGGAGAAGAACGTCCGGTTGACCCCGGCCAGAATGAAGCGGCCTGGGCAAAGAACCGAAGATGTCATTTAACCATTAAATGATATGAAATCCGAATAGGGTCAAAACTCGATTCAGCGTTATCCGTTATTCGGACTGGCAACCATAACCGGCAAGCGACGGACGGGCTGTCGCTTGCCGACAATTTCGCATGGAATTGACGTTTTACGGGTTAAATTCTTACCATGAAAAAAATAGTATTAATTGTTTTGGCGTGGATGGTAGTATTATCCGGGTGCGCACTTCAGCAGGATGTAATTTCCCTGGACGACCGCCTGGCGCGATCGGAACGCCGCTATGCCGAGGCCGAGCAAAAGAACAAAGAACTTGAATCAAAACTATCTGAATACAGCAAGGATGATAAAAATCTTAGAAGTAAAACCGCCAGTCAAAGTGCAACGATTGACAGCCTTAGAGAAGAGATCCGAATTTTAAGTGGGAGACTCGAAGAGACAGAATACTTCTTAAAACAGAAAATACAGGCCTTTGAAAAATCGTCAGAGGCCATTGATAAGACCACAAATTCAAATAAAGACCGTATCGCACGTGTGGAGCAGTATTTGAATTTTGAATCAACAGCGTCCGGTCAAAAAAGCCCGCCGGATTCAGGCAAGACATCCGAAAAGCAGGTCAAAACCCAACTTTCTGAGGAGGGGATATACCAGTCTGCCAAACAGGCGTATGATCAAGGTGACCTTGAAGCCGCCCGAGAAGGGTTTAAAAAATTAATAAAACAATATCCGAAGTCAAAAAATGCTGACAACGCCCAGTTTTGGATCGGTGAAATATACTATCATGAGAAATGGTATGAAAAAGCGATTTTGGAATACCAGAAGGTTATCGAAAAATATCCAAAAGGGAATAAGGTTCAGGCATCGCTCTTGAAGCAGGGATTTGCGTTTTTAAACCTGGGAGACAAGTCAAATGCGCGTCTGATCTTATCGGAACTTATAAAGAAATATCCGAAGTCGAATGAGGCAAAAATTGCCAAACGCAAATTAAAAGGACTTGCACCTTGATTCCGGATACCGGACATCGGATGCTAAATTTTGATCCGGAAAAGCATTAGGTTTTACTACGCCATACAGAGAATGCCGAATCAAGAAAAGAGCGTGGCATGATAAAGATTATCGGTATCGATCCAGGCCTATCTGCAACGGGTGTTGGAATTGTCAAGGGAATGGGCCTTAAAATCGACGACTTCTCCTTCGGCAGTATTCATACTTCAAAAAACACGTCTTTACCCAACCGCCTTGATCAAATCTTTTCAAATCTTCTCATTGTTTTGAAAGATGAAAAGCCGGACCTAATGGTCGTGGAAGACGTATTTTCTGTGAAAAAATTTCCAAAGGCCGGCATCACTTTGGGCAAAGTGTCCGGTGTTGTTCTCCTTGCCGGATTCCGGTTTGATGTACCTGTAACGGAAGTTCCCGTTCGTGAAGCCAAACAGGTATTAACCGGAAATGGCAATGCAACCAAAATGCAGCTTGAAAAGGCCGTACGAAGTTTATTAAACCTGACGGCGCCCATACGGCCTTATCACGCTTCTGATGCCATGGGATTGGCACTCCTCGGGCTGTTCCGCCATAGCGCCAAGTTGGCTCAAATCACATAACACATAAAGATTAAGGATAAGATGATAGGTTATCTTGAAGGAAAACTTTTGAAAAAAGAAGATGACCGGATACTTATTCTCGCAAATCAGGTCGGTTACGAGGTCCTGCTCCCCGCATTTGTAATGGAAACCTTTAGCTCAAAAACGGTGGGTGACCAGGTTTCCCTTTATATCTATTATCAGCAGACCGAACGGCAACCTAAGCCGATTCTGATTGGTTTTAATCTTGAGGTTGAAAAAGAATTTTTTCAATACTTTATTTCTGTTGAAGCCATCGGAGCCCTCAAGGCGGTTAAAGCCTTGAGCATTCCTGCTCGTGACATTGCAAGAGCCATCGAGTCAAAAGATGTTAATACGCTCAAACAATTAAAAGGTATCGGTGACCGGACGGCCCGTAAAATTGTCGCCACACTCGAAGGCAAGATGGATAAATTTGCGCTGATCCGAAAATCTGAAAAGATAGAATATCCAGTGGTGGAAGACCTGTCAATAAAGGTATTGGAGGTACTGATAGGTCAACTGGGGTACAGGACAAAAGAGGCAAAACAGATGATTACAGATGCCATGAAGCGTAACACCACCATATCAACGCCTGAAGAGCTCTTTGAAGAAGTCTATCGCGGAGAAAATGCCCGAAGCTGATTTGACAATAAAGCTCCCCGCCGGTTCCCCCGGCCTACTCGGCTGGCCGGAGAGCTTGAAGGGGCAGGCGGAGCGGAGCGAACCAACTGAGTGAATGTTTAAAATGAATGACGATACACAAATACATTTTTCCGACAAACAGGACATTCTGACAGGATCGTGTCTTGCGGTTGACAAAGATCCGGAAATCCTGTCTTTAAGACCGACACGATTCCCGGATTACATCGGCCAAACAGAGGTTGTAGAAGCCCTTAAAATAGCGATTGAAGCAGCAAAACAGCGTGAGGAACCGGTTGATCACATCCTATTTCATGGGCCGCCCGGCCTTGGGAAAACGACACTTGCACATATTATTACCCATGAAATGGGCGGCAATCTCACGACGTCTTCCGGACCTGCTTTAGAAAAAGGGGGAGACCTCATCGGCATTCTAACCCATTTAGAAGACAGGGACATCCTCTTCATCGATGAAATCCACAGAACCCCGAAGATTGTGGAGGAATTTCTGTATTCTGCCATGGAAGACTTTGCCGTCGATTTTGTGTTTGACAAGGGTATGCATGCCCGAAGTCACAAGTACCGGCTGAACCGCTTTACACTTGTGGGCGCCACCACCCGGGTGGGGCTTTTATCAGCGCCCTTGCGTGACCGGTTCGGCATTTTCAGAAGCCTCGATTTCTACAGTCAAGCGAATCTGGTGGAAATCATCAAACGTTCTGCCGTTCTGCTTAAGGTCACCATCGATGATGAGGGGGCAGCCGAGCTTGCTAAACGATCCCGGGGGACACCACGGATTGTAAACAGGCTCCTTAAACGTGTAAGGGACTACTCACAGGTGCGTGCAGACGGAATCATTACAAAAAAAACCGTCGAAGCAGGGCTGTCGTTAGAAGGTGTTGATGAAAAGGGATTAACCAATCTCGACCGCAGATATCTAAAAACAATTATCGAGTTTTATAAGGGCGGTCCGGTGGGCATTGAAGCCATCGCAGCAACCCTTCAGGAAGAAACCGATACACTTGTGGATGTCATTGAACCCTATCTGTTAAAAATGGGACTTGTTACACGGACCTCTTCCGGAAGAAAGGCTTCAGAGGAAGCTTACAAACATCTCGGCTTGAGCTTTCAGAAAAGAATGTTTCAATAATTGGACCCTTAACCCGGATATTCCACGATTTTATTCGGTTCTTCCAAGGCTTCAGGGGCGAAGCTGCCGCAAGTTATCGAGAGTCCTGGATAACACCAAAAATGGGAGGATCACCCTCGTCAATTATTCGGGCGAAAAGGGTTAAAAATCGCTTCATCATGTCGACAATCACATTGCTGACGGATTTTGGTTCTGAGGATGCCTATGTAGGGGTTATGAAAGGGGTTATCCTTTCGGTCAATTCTTCCGCCAAGATTATTGATATTTCCCACGCCGTCGATCCGCAGGACTTGGTCGAAGCCGCCTACCTCATTCAGTCTTGCTACCGATATTTCCCTGAACACACGGTGCACATTGTTGTTGTAGATCCTGGAGTCGGCAGCGATCGTGCCATCGTCGCCCTGGAAATGATGGGCCATGTTTTCCTTGCTCCGAATAACGGGGTGCTAACCCTTCTTATGGATGAAGGAGAGATCGACGCGATGGTTCGGGTCGAGAATACGCACTACTTTTTAAATCCCATAAGCCAGACCTTCCACGGCAGGGATATTTTTGCTCCGGTGGGTGCCCACATATCCATGGGAATTGACATAAATAGTTTGGGCTCGCCCTTGGATCCACAGGATCTTGTTTCTCTGGATATTCCAAAACCCCGTATTTCCAATGGGGATGAACTGATAGGGACTTTTGTCTCCATCGATCGCTTTGGAAACTGTATTTCCAATATTGATGGAGATGATTTGAAAAAATTTGCCGGGAACGACGATGAAAAAGGATTTGAAATCAAGACCGGCAAAAATATAATTGCAGGTTTTTCCCAACGGTATGCAGATGTAGAACCCGAGTCTCCCCTTGCCATTTTCGGAAGCTTCGGCTATCTTGAACTTGCGCTGAATTGCGGCAATGCCAGCCGCCGCCTAAAAATTAAAAAAGGAGATGCCATTACGTTGAAGTTAAAAAAATAGTTCGCAGGGGGGGCGCTCGGATTTGGGTCAGATCGGATCGACCTGAATGATCAAAGCCGTTGTAATAGCAAGCTGTTTCGAGGATTCTACCCATGAAAATCGGCTTAAAATGGCTTCCGGGCAGGAGATACATCTTGAAGAATAGAGCCCAAGACTTTTCCATTATTAATAAAGAATTGATTATATTTTCAACCGGAAAATGCTCCGGTAAAATTATCTGCAAGAATTTAGTGGAAGAAGCCGGTGGATTCCTAAACGCCCGGGTAACCTGTCTTGTTGCTGAAGATTCTAATTTAGAAATTGGAGATATTAAATGATTACAAAAATTATTTCCGGCGGCCAGACCGGAGCCGACCGGGCTGCGCTTGATGTTTCCATAAAGTTGGGGATTTCCCATGGTGGATGGATGCCCAAGGGGCGGTTAACAGAAGCGGGAAATTTAGATAACAAATATAAACTCAAAGAGATGGAAACATCCAACTACAATAAAAGGACCGAACAAAATGTCGTGGATTCCGACGGAACGCTGATTATATCCCACGGCAAACTCACCGGCGGGTCGGACTATACCCGGGAGATGGCCCTCTTTCATAACCGGCCTTGGCTTCACATTGATTTAAACAAGACCAATTCCTTTCAAGCCGCAGGGAAGATCAAATCGTGGATCATTGAAAATAACATCGAGGTTTTGAATGTCGCAGGCCCCAGAGCCAGCAAAGATCCGTTGATATATCAGGCCACAGCCGATATTCTTGAAACGGTTTTCTACCTGGATCTTATCGATGACACCCTACACGAATCTTTCACCGTTACCCCTCGGCGACAGGCTGAAATGGAAAAAGAAAACCTGCCCCAAACCGTTGAGGAAGCGGCCGACAAACTTCTTTCAAAACTGTCTTTACGAGATAAAACCATGATCGCAAATATTCCCGAAGACAATTTGATCGATCTTTATAAGTCGCTCCAGGACAATATTCAAAACGAAGTCCGTTTTTGGCTCAACAATGAATCGCTGATGGAGTCGTGTCGTTCCCTATCCGGAGATAAAATTTTGAGTGAACATCGTGCGTCTTTAACGATCATTAAAACATTGTGGGACAAGCTGCAAAAAACCAACGTACTGAAAATTGTGCGGTAGTTTTTTTTCTCGTTTTTCAATAAGATCTATGGATATAAGTTAGGGGATTCGCCCCAATTGGAATGATGGGGTAAAAGTTTCATTAGAAGAATAGTGAATTCGAAAAGTTGTAGAACCTTAGAGATATTGAACTATGTTACACATCGTTTTTATATGTACTGGGAACATATGTCGGAGCCCGATGGCAGAAGGTCTTATGCGACATAAATGGCGCGAAATGGGCCGTAACGACCTGAAGGTTTCATCCATGGGCATTCACGGGTTGAATGATATTCCGGCAACCGAATATGCTCAAAAAGTCTGTAAAGAAAACGGTTTTGATATTTCATCACACAGGGCGCGATCTCTGGTGGGAGAGGAGTTGCAAAAGGCAGACCTGATTCTATGCATGGAACCTGTTCATAAAAAATTCGTAACGACCTTTTTCCCCTGGCTTCGCAAAAAGGTTTTTCTTCTAGGCGCCTGGCCGGGGAAGGGAACCCGCAAACGCACCATTGTAGATCCAATGGGCGGATCATACAAAAAGTATCAGCAAATATTCGGCATCATCAACACCCATATCCAACGAATTATCCCCCTGCTGTAGACAAGATCCACGAAACCGATCGGCTGGAAACGACGATCAATATTCAGCAATGCAGGATTCCGAAAGCTGAACGCATAG
>Ga0209013_10001536_pt1 | contig 21331 bp, 19 predicted proteins | sample Cruoilmetagenom2_FD_187291 | JGI IMG/M metagenome (GOLD analysis project Ga0209013, IMG submission 187291) | Oil polluted marine microbial communities from Coal Oil Point, Santa Barbara, California, USA - Sample 2 (SPAdes) (version 2) | ecosystem: Environmental > Aquatic > Marine > Oil seeps ...
TCAACTCGCACGGCGGGGGCAGGACGTCGTGCTGTGGGCGCGCGAGACAGAAGTGGTCGAGGGGATCAATGCGGAGCATCGCAACCCCCTCTTCCTCACCGATCTCGAGCTCGATCCGGGCATTACGGCGGTCAACGACCTGATGGAGGCTGCACGGCACGGAGACCTCTGGCTGTGGGTGGTGCCGGTGCAGTTTAGCCGGGCGGTGATGGAGGAGCTGGCCTCGGAGGTGCGCGACGATCTTGTGGTGGTCTCGGCCTCCAAGGGCATCGAGACCGGCACCCTGCGCCGCATGGATCAGATCGCCGAGGAGGCCCTCGGCCTGGAGGCGCGGCGGTTCGGATGTCTGTCCGGACCCACCTTTGCCCGGGAGGTGGTACGAGGCGATCCCTCGGCGGCCGTCCTCGCCTGTCCCGATCTCGAGCTGGCCACCCGCCTCCAGGAGGAGTTTTCCGATCATCACCTGCGCTGCTATGCGGGCACCGATCTGATCGGCGTCGAGCTTGCCGGGGCGTTGAAGAATGTCATCGCGATTGCGGCCGGGATCATCGACGGCCTGGGTCTCGGATCCAACACCCAGGCCGCGCTGATGACCCGGGGCCTGCACGAGATCACCCGTCTCGGTGTCGCCCTCGGGGCGGAGGCGGAGACCTTTCGCGGGCTTGCCGGCATGGGTGATCTCGTGCTCACCTGCACCGGAGGCCTGTCGCGCAACCGGACCCTCGGCCAGCGCCTGGGCCGGGGCGAGAGCCTGAGCGAGATCCTCGATTCGATGCGCGAGGTGGTCGAGGGTGTGCGGACCACCCCTGCGGCCGCGCAGCTGGCCAGCGATCACGGCGTGGAAATGCCGATCACCGATGCCGTGACCCGGATCCTGGCCGGCGACGCCGACCCCCGGACCGCGCTCCGCGAGCTGATGCTGCGGCAGCTCAGAGTCGAATCCGAGCTCTAACCTCGAATTCTCAATTCTCAATTCTTAATTCTCAATTCCCGCCCGCCCGCGCTGACAACCGGTTAAATCTAAGGGTACTGAAAATTAAGAATTGAGAATTAAGAATTGAGAATTGAGAATTACAAACTGAGCCATCCCCGATTCGGGCATGCGCCATTAACTAAAAACTAAAAACTAAAAACTCAAAACTGACTAGCCCGCCTCGTACTCATCTCGTGGGATCCGCAATCCCGGGACCAGTTTGCGTTCAGGTATTACCAAGATGGCCTTGGGGTGCTCTGGGCAGGCCTTCTCGCACAGGCCGCAGCCGGTGCAGACGCCGCTGCCCACCAGCGGCCGGCCGCCGATCATCATGATGGCCCGGTCGGGATAGGGGCAGGCTGTGTAGCAGCGACGGCAGATCTCACCGCGAAAAGTGATGCAGCGTCGGGGGTCGACCTTGGCGATTCCCAGCCGCACCCGTTCCGGGCCTCCGGGATCGACGAGAGCGCCCTCCTCACAGGCAGCGATACACGGCAGCTCGGTGCACAGGTAGCACGGGACGACCGAGGGGTTGATAACCGGAACCACCCGTTCGTCCTCTCGCTCGAGAGTGATGATGCTCGATGGGGGGCAGACCGGGATGCAGTCCCCGCAACCGGTACAGGCGGCGAGGAAATCCTCGTCCGGCTGCAGCGCTCCGGGAGGCCGCAGGACGCGGTCGGGATCGGGCTTTGAATCCCCTGCAGTCGCCATGGTCGCGCTGCGCAGGCGGCCGAACCACCCGGTGAGGAGCTCGCGGCGGGAGCGTTGCCGATCGTCGCTCATGCGCCGACCCCTTCGGGTAGCGGGATCTCGTCCCATGGCACGGGATCCTCGATGCGGAGGATCTCGGTTGTTTCGACGGCCTCGGCGACCAGCGTCGACACCTCGAGAGCGGTCTCGGCCCGATCGAGGTCCGAGGCCTTTGAACGGGTGGCCGGGCGGTCGGGGAGCAGGAACGAGCAGCAATCGAAATGGGGGAGGATCGAGATCTCGTAGGTGCCCATCCGGCGACCGACGGCGATGATCTCCTGCTTGTCGAGGGCGATGAGCGGGCGCAGAATCGGCAGTGTCGCCACCGCTTCGACGGCACGCAGGTTCTGGATGGTCTGCGAGGCCACCTGGCCCAGGGACTCGCCGGTGATCAGCGCCTCCGAGCGCAGGCGACGCGCGATCTGATCGGCCAGGCGCACCATGAAGCGCCTGTAAAGAAGGACCCGCAGAGGGGCGGGACATTGGGCTGCGATTTGCTCCTGGATGGGCAGGAGCGGAACCATCGCGAGGCGTGCCGGACCCTGGTAACGGGCGAGGACCCGGACCAGGTTTTCGACCTTCTCGAGGCTTGCGGGGTCGGTGCGCGGAACAGAGTGGAAGTGGACGAAGTCGAGCTCCATGCCCCTCTTCATCATCAGGTAGGCGGCCACCGGTGAGTCGATTCCACCGGAGAGCAGACAGGTCGCGCGGCCGCTGACCCCGACCGGCAGGCCGCCCGGGCCCGGCACCCGCCGCATCCAGGTGAAAATCCCGTTCTCGTCGATCAAGAGGTGCAGGGTGAGGTCCGGTTGGCCGAGGTTGACCGGCCAGCCCGTTCGCTCCTGCACGAAGGCGCCGACGGAGCGTTCGACCTCCGGCGAGGTCATCGGGAATAGCTTGTCCGAGCGGGTGCAGCGGATGGCAAAAGTCGTCGCCTGTAACTCCTCGAGTCTGGGACCGAGGAAGGTCTCGAGGTCCGCGATCGTGTGTCCCGCGTGCTCCACCGCCATCATCGCACCGAGCCCGAAGACCGTTGCCAGACGGCGCGCGACCTCGGCAAAAGGTATCTCCTCGTCGAAGGTGATCAGCACCCTCCATGCGGGGCGGGTGATCTTCGCCACTGGCAGGCCGTCCAACGCCCTGCGCACGTTGGCGGTGAGGGTGCGCTCGAACCACTTACGGTTGCCTCCCTTGAGGCTGATCTCGCTGGTGGTGGCAAGGACCTGGGTCACTCCGTCCATTGGCATGAGATTACCACCCGCGATGAATTAGGAATTGTCGGCGCGGGGAGGCGAGGGCGAATTCTCAATTCTCAATTCTCAATTTTGAATTATCGGCGCGGAGAGGCGGCAAGGCGGGTTAGGCATTGTGCCCACGAATGGGCGCGACCGTAGAGTTGTCATCCTGAGCGAAGCTCCCCGGGCGCGGAGTCGAAGGATCCCCCGAAGTAGGAGAGTGCTGACAGCAAAGGCGCGACGATAGAAGTCCGCGTTACCTACCAGGAGCGCAGATCCGGAGATCTGGAGCGCCCACACCTGCTAAGATCGGCGAAGAAGATCAGTTCCAAGGCGAACCGTGGGTTGGGCGTCCGCTTGGGGGATGCGCCGACCGGGGAGGCTGTCATGCCGAATGTGGAACGAAACGGTGTCCGGATCTACTACGAGGATGTGGGCGCCGGCCCACCGGTGGTGCTGGGCCACAGTTTTCTGTGCTCGGGTGATATGTGGAGGCACCAGATCGAGCCTCTGGCCGAAAGCCATCGTGTGATCAACATTGACCAGCGGGGCCATGGGCGGTCGGGAGCCCTCACCGAACCGTTCGACCTGTATGACATGGTCGATGACGTGCTTGCCGTGCTCGATGATCTCGGCATCGAAACCGCAGTCTGGGCCGGGTTGTCGATCGGCGGAATGGTGGCGATGCGTGCTGCGATCATCGTGCCGGAGCGTGTTTCGGGTCTTATCCTTGTCGACACCCACGCCGGGACGGAGAGTCCCTTCAACAAGATCAAGTACCGAGCAATGGTCCTCGGCGCTAGGTTGATGGGAGTGCGGCCGTTTCTGCCGACCATCATTCAGATCATGTTCGGATCCACGACCCGCCGAGAGAATCCCGATCTGGTCGACGAGTGGGCGGAGAAATTGGCAGCGAATCAGTTGTCCTCCATCTCTCTCACGACCGGCGCGCTGATCCGGCGGGATTCGGTTGTCGAAATACTGGGCGGAGTTCGCTTGCCGACCGCGGTCATCGTCGGCTCGGAGGACGACACCCTCCCGGAGGCCTACTCGAGAGAAATCGTGAGGTCGCTACCCGAGGCCTCGCTGGTGGTCATTCCTGAAGCTGGCCATCTCTCATCGTTGGAGCAACCGGAGGCCGTCATCAGGGCGATGCTGGAGTTCCTCGACGGGCTGGAGGAGGGGATAGGGGGGTGAGGCTTCAGGCCTCAGGTTGCAGGTCACAGGTCTCAGGTCTCACAGGTTTCAGGTCTCAGGTCACAGGTCACAGGCTTCGGGTTTCATACGAAAGAAACCAATAGGGCTTGACATCCAGGAGTCCAGCCGACGATTCTGCTGCGACTCGCGATGTGCACCCTGAGACCTGAGACCTGAGACTTGCGATGTGCGACCTGCGACCTGTGACCTGCATCCTGCATCCTGCATCCAGCATCCGGCTAAAAAACCAACCTGATCGGCTCTGCCATGAAACACAGCGCAAAGATCGCGATCGCAATCCAGGCGATCAACCGGCGCCGCGGATCGAGGGGCCGGCCCTCGTCCCAGATCCTCGGGTGCTGGGGTCTGAGGATCAGGGCGATGACGACCCACAGCCACCAGCCCGGCCAGATGAACCCGAGTGCGGCGAGAACGCCGAGGAGCGGCCAGGCGAGGCGCCGGTGCCAGCGACCGAAGAGGGCGTAGGCGATGTGGCCCCCGTCGAGCTGGGAAAAAGGGAGCATATTGAGGAGGGTGATCAGGATCCCGAACCATGCGGCGACGCCGGTCGGGTGGAGCCAGAGAGTAGCGTCGTCGCCGAGACCGGGCCTGATGGCGGTCTCGAGAAAGCGGTAGATCAGAGGCTCGGCGAACTCGAGGTAGGTTCCTTCGGCGGGTGTTTCTCCGACCCTGGAGGCGGCAATGCCGTAGGCGAGAAATGGGAGTACTGCCACGAACCCGGCGATGGGGCCGGCAGCCCCGACATCAAGCAGTTGCTTCTTGTCGCGAATCGGGTCCTTGATGCGGATGACGGCGCCGAGGGTGCCGATGCCGAGGAAGGGCACCGGAAAGGGTATGAAGAATGGAGGGGTGGCCGTGAGGCCGTGGTGACGTGCGGCGAAATAGTGGCCAAACTCGTGGCAGGCGAGGATCGTCAGCAGCGGTACGGAGAACTGGAGCCCGACCGCGAGGAAATGGGGATCTGCCAGCAGGACCGTGAACCCGAGGCGAGCGTTCTCCTCAGTTAGTCCGCCCCAGCTGAGAGCGCCGACCACCGTGGTGCTGACAAAAGTGAGGACGAAGAGCAGCCAGTGCAACCACCACCTCGGCTGGTACCGAGGCTGCTGCAAATAAAAGACCCCGACGGGGAGCCCGTCGGGGCCGATGGTCTCTTTGGACCCGGGCGAGCTCACGCTCAACTCATATCGCGCAGCGCCTTGCCGGGCTTGAAACGGATGGTCTTACCGGGAGGAATTTCTACCTCGAGGCCAGTCTTCGGGTTGCGGCCGATGCCGCGCTTGCGGTCCTTGACCTGGAACACCCCGAAGCCGCGAAGCTCGATTCGCTCACCGCGCAGAAGGGCTGATTTCATGCCTTCGAATAGCGCGTTGACCGCCTCGCTCGCCTTGGGCTTGGGAAGGCCGCTGGCCTGCATCACCCTCTCGACGAGATCCGACTTGATCATCCACTCCTCCTTCCCCAGACGCGGGAATTGAGACGATACCCGGAAGCTCAACCCCTGTCAAGGGTTAGCCCTCATTATCATAACCTAGGTGTAATAAACCCTCCCGCGACTACCGCGGGAGGGGGGTTGCAAATATTCTAGAACGGAACGTCGTCGGCGTCGTCCGGGAAAGCCTGAGCCACGGCGCCGTAATCCTCGCGGGGGGCGCCTTCACCGGCCCCTCCGCGACCACCGAGCATCTCCATCTTCTCCGCAACAATCTCGGTGAACCATTTCTTCTGTCCGTCCTGCTCGTAGGTTCGGGTACGGATCTGGCCCTCGATATAGAGCAGCTTCCCTTTGGTAACGTACTGATCGCAGATCTCGGCCAGCTTGCCCCAGGCGACGATGTTGTGCCACTCCGTGCGGGGGTTCCCGTTCTCGTCCTTGGATCGCCTGTCGGTGGTCGCCAACGAGAATTTGGCGAGATTGGTTCCGCTCGGGAGCGCGCGAAAATCCACGTCACGGCCGACATTGCCGACCAGGATGACCTTGTTGATTCCCATGGGATTCTCCTTCCCGCGTGGACGGGATGGGGAGAGCTTAACACACCCTTGAATTCGGAATTCGGAATTCGGAATTCGGAATTACCGGCGCGCGGATCGGTCGAGTGGGCTGAGCCTCCTGCCCGCGCTTGGACGCGATGACCGGAGGTGCCTGGCACACGAATCGCCGAGGCGCGCAAGCTACGCTGGATCGCGTAAGAGCGAATCGGCGTGCCTGGCTCCTCACGGGGAGCGCGACGACAAAAGGTCACGTCACCTACCAGCAGCGCAGATCCGGAGCTTCGGACCGCGCGCTGACCGGACGTACCAGCACCCTGCAGGTGCGTTACCGCGGCCGCAGGCCGCGAGTAGCCTCACGGGCAGAGTGCCGACCGAGAGCGCGCGTTCCGGTGATGAGCTCCTGAATTCAAGGCGACCTTCTGTCATCGCGCTTCCCGAGGATTGCCAAGTACGTAATTGTGGGGCGACGAGCTGCTCGAGTCATGCGATCTCGCCACAATCACGTACGATTCGTCCCGTTCAGCGCGCCCTTTCCTGAACTCAAAACTCAACACTAAAAACTCAAAACTAGACCCCCTCCTGCGGAAGCGGATGTGGCGGTCACAAGATTGCCACGAAAGAACCACCGCCCGTCCATCTGATGGTGGTACCGTTTTGGGGTGAGTCAGGAGCAACGGATTCTGCGCCACGCCTCGCGGATGGCGGTGGTGACCTTCTTCTGCAGGATCACCGGCTACCTTCGCGACAAGGCCCTGTTCTCGGTCATGGGCGCCGGCCATCTGTACGACATGTACCGCACCGCCAACCGCATCCCGAACGCCTTCCGCGGTCTGTTTGCCGAGGGGACCCTGCACGCGGCCTTCGTGCCCACCTTGGCCCAGCTGACCGGGAAGGACGGCGATCGGCGAGAAGCGGTGGAGATCTTCCGAGGACTCCTGGCGGTGCTGCTGTTGGTCGTGGGGCTGGTGGTGGCGGCGGGAATCCTCTTCTCTCCGTGGCTTGTCCGCCTCTATGCAGAGGGTTTTGCGGGCACTCCCGGGAAGCTGGAGACAACGGTCCTGATGAACCGGATCATGTTCCCCTACCTTCTTCTCATCTCCATGGCCGCTCTCCTCCAGGCGGTTCTCAACAGCCACGAGCGATTCCTGCTCTCCGCTTCTACTCCAATGTTCTATAACCTCACCATCGCCGCCACCGCATGGTGGGTTCTGCCCGGCATGGCGAATCCGGAGGTTGTGCTTTCGCTTGCGGTACTTGTCGGCGGCATCCTGCAGTTCGCCGTCCAGGCCCCGGCCGTTCGCCGCCTCGGGTTCGAGATAAGTCCGCTGTGGAGAGGCATCTCCAGCGCGCGGGTGCGGGGCGTGTTGCTGCTGATGCTGCCGGGAATCCCGGTCCTCGGGATCAACCAGCTCAACCAGCTGATCTCCAATCGCTTTGCCTCCTTCATCGACTCGGGGGTGAGCTACACATACGGCGCCTACAGGGTCACCGAGCTGGTCTTCGGCGCGGTGGTGGTCCAGCTGACGACGGTGCTCCTGCCCCTGCTGTCGCGGGAACTGCGCGAGGCGCCGGACCGCGCCCCGCGCACACTCCTCGGCACCGTGGCGCTGGTCAGCTTTGTCACCCTTCCCGCGGCCGCCGTGATGGCCGTGCTCTCGCGTCCGCTCATCGGGCTGCTCTTCGGTGGTGGGCGCTTCGACACCGAAGACGTCGTGATCACCGGCGCCACCCTTGCGGCCTATGCGTTCTCCCTGGTGGGAACAGGGCAGGTCAAGGTGATGGCGAGCGCGTTCTTCGCCCAGAAGAACACCCGCACGCCCATGTGGGGAAGCCTGGTGGCCCTGATCATATTCACGGCCGCCTGTGCCCTGCTGGTCGGCCCGTTCGGAACCGTGGGTCTGGGCTGGGCGAACACTGTCGCCATGGCCTGTTTCGGGTTCTTCCTCACCGCGCTCTACGCCCTGCGCTACGGCTTTCCCGGCGCCCACCCGGGACAGACCCTGGTGGCTGTTGGTCGCCAGGCGGCCGCGACCGCCGTTCTGGCGGTCGGCCTTTGGCAGGTGCGGCCCTGGCTGGTGGGGATCGACCACACCTCGCTGACCGCCGCCCTGAGAGTCGGGGCGGTGCTGCTGCCGGCCGGGGCGATCTATGTTGGTCTGGTGACGCTGCTCGGAGGTCGCGAGCTGCCGATGCTGCTGGCGACATTCAAGGGGAGGGCGGCCGAGTGAAGATGGTGATCCAACGGGTGTCCCGGGCAGAGGTCCGGGTGCAAAGCGAAACGGTGGGCCGTATTGGACTCGGTCTGCTGGTGCTCGTCGGTCTCGAGCGGGGCGACGGAGAAGCGCAGCTCGAGCGCGCGGCCCTAAGGCTGGCCACGCTGCGGGTCTTCGAGGACGATGAGGGTAGGATGAACCGAGGGCTCGATGAGGTCGGGGGGGCGGTTCTCGCGGTGTCGCAGTTCACCCTCGCGGGCTCGATTCGCAAGGGCCGTAGGCCGAGCTTTGACCGTGCCATGGACGGAGACGCCGCGGATCCTCTCTTCCGGCGCTTCACCGAGCTACTGTGTTCAAAGGGTGTACAGGTTGAAACGGGGGCCTTTGGTGCGCTGATGGAGGTCGAGCTCGTCAATGACGGGCCGGTCACGCTCATCTGGGAGGACAACAGCAATTCTTAATTCTTAATTCTCAATTTTCAATTCGCACGTCCGCTCGGGGAGATCACGCGGGGCGATGGAAATTCAAAACTGAGAATTCAAAATTGAGAATTCCCTACGAGTCTCCGTTCGCCGTCTTCCAGGTGAGCCAGAAGTCCTCCGCATCGTCAAGGTGTTCGAGGGTGACGATGAACTGTTCGTCCATGTCCAGCGCCGCTCGGAAGCCCGCCTCGAGACCGAGGCCGGCGTTGAGCACTTCAATGCGGATTCCCAGCTCGACGTCCGCGACGTCCTGCGGTGATTCCCGAAGGAGCTCGACGGCGGACGGCTGGAGGACCTCTTCCGCCCGGACCCAGTCCCAGAAACGATCGAGCACCTGCTCGTCGACCGTGAAATCGCGAGCCACCTGTGCCTTCTCCTCGTCGGGCAGATCTTGGAGCAGTTCGACCCCGAAGCGGAAGAACGCTGAGTTGCCGTAAAGACGGGCAAGGTTCTCGGAGAGGCGGCGTCCGGCCACGCTGATGTCCGGGGTGATGCCGCCGCCACCGAGAACAGTCCGGCCGGCGTCGGTCGCGAAGATCGGGGCCGAGCTGTCGTCATCGGTGGTGCCGTTGCGATGGGTGATGTAGTCGATAAAGCTCTCGTAGTCGCGTTGGATGGACCGGCCCGAAGGGGTGTAATAGCGCGCGGTGGTCAGAGCGAGGCCGGAGTCACGAACGGTGTAAACCGTCTGGACGAGCCCCTTGCCCCAGGTAACTTCGCCCACGACCAGTCCGCGGTCGTGGTCCTGGACTGCGCCGGCGACGATTTCCGAAGCCGAGGCGGAGCCCTCGTTGACGAGGATTACGAGCGGTCCCTCGAAGGGCTCGGAGCGGCCCGGCGCGGAGAGGGTGGTGTGGCTCTCCGGCGTACGGCCTCGGGTAGTGACGATGAGGTCATCCTCACGGAGGAACGCATCAGAGACTCCTATCGCGGCATCGAGCGATCCACCGGGATTTGTTCGAACGTCGAAGATCAGGCTCTTCATTCCTTGTGCCTTGAGGAGGTCGATGGCCTCGTGCACCTCGCGGACACTGCTGCTGGAGAACTCGGATAGCCGAATGTAGCCCACCTCGGGGCGGGTTATGAAGGCGTAACGAACCGTGTTCTGCGGGATACGGGTACGGGTGATGTCGACGTCGAAAGATTCCTTGAGCCCGGGTCGGTCGATGGTCAATTGCACGGTCGTTCCCTCGGGGCCGCGCACCAGCTCGACCACGTCGTCGAGGCTCATATCTTCGGTGAGCTGATCCTCGACCGCCGAGATCACATCTCCCGTTCGCAGGCCTTTAGCTGCCGCAGGAGTGCCGGCCATCGGCGCAATGACGGTGATTTTGGCGTTGCGGCGCGAGATGATGATGCCGACGCCGAAAAAGGAGCCCTCCTGGCGTGAACGCATTCTCTGGAAGGACCGCGGTTCGAGGTAGTTCGAGTGCGGGTCGAGGACCTCGAGCATTCCGGCGATTCCGCCATAAACGATGTCGGCGGGATCCCGCTCCTCGGGCAGCCACTCGACAAGGATGTTGACCACGCGTGAGGCGCGCAGCATCAGCGCCGTTTCCTCGTCGGGGATCGAGCGCTCTCCGAAGAGGGCGCCCGCGGTCGCCCCACAGAGGAGGACGATGATCGCGATCAGCAGAGGATTCAGGCGGCGCATTCTTTCAATCATCGAGGATCCGCTCTCTCTTTCCGGCCCGCCGGTACAGCTCCGGTACGGCCACTCCTCAGTGTAACCCGATCGGAGATCCGAATACTCCGAGAATGATGTTGTACTGACAGACCACCACGATGGTTTATTTCTCAATTCTCAATTCTCAATTCTCAATTCTCAATTTTCTGCCCGAGAGGCTACCCGCGGCCTTCAGCCGCGGTGAAGCACCGTCGCCAACGAGCGGCCGATGGCAGGCCAGCCTTTGCGTTGGACACCCTTTGCTGCCGACGGCGGTTTGCAGGAACGCCGATGTGACGATGATGACATCGTCCCATCGGGAGCCAGATACCTCCGAAGAAACGCGCGTTCCAACGCTCCGGGTTTGCGCTACTGGTAGGTTGCGAGGCCTTTTTTCGCCACGCTCTCCTTGGATTGCAGGGTACGTCCCGTTCGGCGCGCCCGATCGCGGGCATCCGGCGCCAATCGACTTGGCCGCCTCCGCGCGCCGATAAATTCGAAATTCGAAATCTCCTTCTCGTCCGGTAAGCGCGCCCAGGCGCGGGCATCTCGCTTCAAGCTCCCTGATTGCTCCCTCGCGCCGACAATTCCTAATTCCGAATTCCTCATTCCTAATTCACCTCGGTATACTGGCGCACAGGAGGCTCTGTGTTCGGTACCCTGGGAATGCCCGAGTTGATCCTCGTCTTCGTTGTGGCCCTGCTTCTCTTCGGCCCGCGAAAGATGCCCGATATCGGCCGCTCGATTGGTCGCGCACTGGGCGAGTTCCGCCGGGCCTCGAACGAGTTCAAGCGGACCATCGAGGATGAGGTGGCGGCGGATGAGATCCGAGAGGTTGAGAAGGACCTCAAGGGGATCAAGGACACCATCAATGCGCCGGTCGATTCTCCCCCGGCACGCACCGCCGCGCCTGAGGAGAAGGAGTCGGGCGGGTCGTGAGCTCGGCCGAACCGGAGCTGGCCGGGCGAGGTGAGGAGGGGAGGGAAGAGGGCCTCCCGCGCATGACCCTGCTCGATCATCTGGACGAGCTGCGTCGGCGGCTCCTTTACAGTGTCATTGCCCTCTTCGTCGCCTTCCTCGGCAGTTGGTACTTCGCGCCGAATATCTTCCACTGGCTCGAACGACCGATCCTCGATGTCCTCCCGGAGGGGGAGCAGCTTGCCTTTATCGAGCTCTCCGGGCCTTTCATGTTGTACGTCAAGGTGGCCTTGCTGACCGCTGTCTTCGTCGCCTCACCGTTTCTTCTACTCCAGCTCTGGCTCTTTCTCAGACCCGGGCTCTACCGTCGCGAGCGGCGGCTGGCAGTCCCCTTCGTTATTTTCACTACCCTGTTTTTCGTGGCCGGCGGGTATTTCGGCTACTTGGTGGCCTTCCCGATGGTGGTTCGTTTCCTCCTCGGGGTCGGGGAGGACTTCAAGCAGGTCGTCACGATTGGTACTTATTTCGCGATGATGTCGAAGATCCTGCTCGGGCTCGGGCTGGTCTTCGAGATGCCGATGCTGATCTTTTTCTTCGCCCGTATCGGTCTGGTGAGTGCTCGCCAGCTGCTGCGTTGGTTCCGCTGGGCGGTGTTGCTCATCTTCGTGACCGCGGCGATCATCACTCCGACCCCGGACGTCGCGACCCAGACGGTGTTCGCGGTGCCGATGATTCTGCTTTATCTTCTCGGGGTGGGAGTTGCGGCAATCTTCGGCACGAAGAAAGATGCAGACGACGACTGAGACCCCTTGCGACGCGAGCCGGCTCGATCGTTGTGCGGGCCGGCTTTTGGGCAAGCTGCGGCGGACGGCACGGAGGTGGCCGGTGCTCCCGGAAGGCGCTCGCCTGGCCCTCGCCGTCTCCGGAGGTCTCGACAGTCTCGCGATGGCCTACCTGGTGGGGGAGTACAACCGCAGCATTCGTCAGCCGTTGGAGCTCATCGTCGTCCACGTTCGGCTGGACGCAGGGGGTGTGACCGAGGGGCTGCCCGCTCGTATCCATCGGTGGTTCGATTTGCGTGGCCTGGAGGTGGAGGAGGTGAGCCCTCGCCTGGAGGCCTCGGAGGAGGTGCCGCTGGGCTGCTTCGCCTGCGCCCGCGCGCGGCGCCGGACTCTCCTGGAGGCCGCGGAGATACGGGGTGCGAGCCACGTCGCGCTTGGTCACCATGCGGACGATGTCGTGGAGACGTGGCTGATGAGCCTGATGTACACCGGGACTGCCGAGGCGATGCCGCCGGCCCGCTCCTACTTCGGGGGCGCGGTGCACCTCGTGCGGCCGCTTTATGAGCTTCAGCGACGCGAGCTTGAACGGCTGGTCAGGCTTGCCGGGATTCCTGAGCCGGCAAGCCCATGCGCTGTGGATTCGAGAACCAGGAGGGACACGGTGCGCGGGGTCCTCGCGGCCCTCGGAAGGGACCAGTCGCTGGTCCGCCGGCAGCTCTTCTGGGCCGCGGTTCGGCAGGTGAGTGAGGTAGATTCGGAGAACGGGGCCAACGAGCTTGGAGGTCATGATGGGTAGCTGGGAAGCGGGGTGGGAGATAGGGTTTCAGGCAGGTACGGTGGATGAGCTGTTTCTCGCGCTGGTGGTGCGTGACCTGGTCCACGGCGCCTCTTTCGATGTGGTGGCGGAGGCGGACGGAACCGAGCTGGCACTGGACTTCCTCGCCGGCGACGAGCTCGATGGTGAGACTTACCAGCTGTTGCTTGCGGCCGAGATCGAGGGCGCCGAAAACCGTGAGATGGTGCGGGAGTTCACCGAACAGATGCTCGAGGAGCTGGTCGGGGAGGCCGAGGACCTGGTCGCGCAGAGAAAGGACCTGGGACAGAGGCCGATGGAAGAGCTCGTCTTTCGCGCCGTACCGGAGGAAGAAGAGCGCTGGGACCTCGTTGCGCCCGACTGGCTTGCACCCGACGGGGCCGAGGTGCCCTTCGGATTTCGGTCTTTCCTCGTCGCCGGAGACGAGCCGTGGCCAGGCGACTCGGTCCTCGACGAGCATGGCAGGGTGGTCCTTGTTCCCTTCGAGGGCGGGGCCCACCTTTTCGGCGTTCCTGCGCCCGAAACCCCGGAAGATGAGGAGGACCCCGGCGTGTTGCCAATCCACCAGTGATCCACCGAGATCCGGCCCGGAATCCCTGGGACCGCCGAGCTCCACCTCGGCATCCAGGCAGCTGATCTCGCGGAAGCGCGCCCAAGCGCGGGCACGACGCCTTACTCGCCTTGCCGCTTCCCCGCGTCGATAATTCAAATTTGAGAATTGAGAATTGAGAATTCGCCCTCGCTCCCCCGCGCCGATAACTCAAAACTCAACACTCAAAACTCAAAACTGACCCACCTCCCTCCCTAAGTCTTCGTCGCGCCGAACTCCGGGGAGAGGCGGCATTCCGAATTCCGAATTCGAGCCCGTACCCGAACGTCCGCCTGGCGCGGGCAGCACGCCCCAAGTCACCAGATCGCCCAAACGCGCCGAAAATTCAAAATTCAAAATTCAAAATTCAAAATTCCCGCTCCCGCCCGACGCCGATCGATACCGATGGCGATACCGATAGCGAGGGACCTGCCCCGCGTGACAGGTCTTCACGGTGCCCGCAGAGCGCCTGTAACCCCTTGCCCGTGCAGGGGAAGGCGTGTATACTCCGCGACCGGGCGCCGTCCGCGATGGCTCCCAATTCCCCCTGGGAGGCAATGACGATGGACCTCATACGCGAAGTGACGCAGGAATACCTGAAGACCGACATTCCCGATTTCCGCTCCGGCGACAATGTCAAGGTCCACGTGCGCCTCAAAGAGGGTGAGAAGGAGCGGATCCAGGTCTTCGAGGGAATGGTGATCGCCCGCAAGCACGGTGGAATCTCGGAGACCTTCACGGTCCGCAAGATTTCCTCGGGCATCGGAGTGGAGCGTACCTTCCCGTTGCACTCGCCGTCGGTTGCCAAGATCGAAGTGTCACGGCGCGGACGTGTTCGCAGGGCAAAGCTGTACTACATCCGTGCGCTGAGAGGAAAAGCGGCGCGCATCAAGGAACGTGCCCGCGCTCGCTGAACCGCGTACTCACCGGGGCGGCCAGGGCCAATTCCCGAGCACAAGAAGAAGAATACTTAAGACCCCTTGCGACTGGAGGGTGTGAGCGATGGCGGCTTGTCTTCTCGGCGAGAAGGACCGCGCGCTGCTGCTTGACGCCGATCGCATCATCGGGGTCGACGAGGTGGGTCGCGGCTCGCTCGCGGGCCCGGTCGTGGTCTGTGCCGCCTCATTCTCATCGATCCCAAAGGATGCGGGGATTCGTGACTCCAAGAGGTTGAGCGCGCGCCTCCGCGAAGAGGCGGCCGAGAGGCTGCGCTCGAGCTGTGAGCGGTGGGCGGTGTGCGAGGTGTGGGTCGAGCTCATAGATCGCGTGAACATCCTCGAGGCAACCCGTCTCGCCATGCGCGCCGCTGCTCGGGCGCTGGCGACGCCGGGAGCGGTCGTGGTCACCGACCACGTGGACCCGGGCGACGTGGGGTGCGCGGTGCTCTCTCCCAAGCGCGCCGACGCCGACTACTTCAGTGTCGCCGCGGCCTCGATTCTGGCAAAGGTTCACCGGGACGGAATCATGGTGGAGCTGGGAGGAATGGACCCCCGCTGGGCGTGGGAGCGCAACAAGGGCTACGGCACCGCGGACCATCGGAAGGCCCTTCAGGATCTCGGCCCAAGCTCCTTACATCGTCGGAGCTTCCACTGGTCGCCTGTGCTACCATGAGCTTTGGGACCAGGACGCAGCTCAAGTTGTTCACAAGGGTATGTCGAGTTCGCTGACCGCGGGAACAACTCGGGCGGGGGAGCGCGAAGAACGGATGGCACTCAAGCGGGACAAGGTCCTGAGGGATGCGGAGAAGCTCGTCCAGAAAAACAAGGTCGAGCAGGCTATCCGTGAGTATCAAAAAGTCCTCAAGGTCCACCCGGACGACACCACCACAATCAACCGCGTCGGAGACCTCTACGGTCGCCTCGGCCAGGTGGATAAGGCCATCGAACTCTATGAGCGGATCGCGGATCACTTCACAAAGGACGGGTTCAGCACCAAGGCAATCGCCATTCTCAAGAAGATCAACCGCCTGGATCCGCAGAGGTTGGACATATTCGAGCGCCTGGCTGAGCTATACGTCGAGCAGGGGTTGACGGTCGAGGCCAAGCGGGAGTACCAGGTCTTGGCGGACTGGTACATCAAGAACGACGAGTCCGAAAAGGCGATCGGCAACCTGCAGAAATTGGTCGATCTCGAACCCGACAATCACGCATCTGCCATTCGTTTGGCCGACCTTCTGCTGAAGCGGGGCGATTCGGAGGCGGCGCTCGGGGTCTACGATCGGCTCGGCAGGATGCTGCTCGATGCGAAGAAGCTGGACGAGGCAGAGCGGCTCTACCGGCACGCGCTCGAGCAGGACCCGCCTCAAGGTGAATTTCTGGTCCCTCTCTGCACAGTTTTTCTCGATTCCGGCCGCGCACCGGTGGCTCGAGAGCTCCTCGACGCAGGCCTTCAGCGATCTCCGGACTCGGTACCTCTGAAGGCCCTGACGGTTCGCTCCCACCTGGTTCTGGGCGACGCGAAGAAGGCGATGGAGATAGCGCAGGAGGTCCTCGCCACCGATCCTTCTAATCTCGAAATTCGCAACCTGGTGGGCGCTGCGCTGCTCTCCACGGGCGAGGCCACCGAGGCGCGGAAGATGCTCCTGCCAGCGGCCGAGGAACTCCTCGACAAGGGAGACTACAAGGGTGCTCAGGAGGCTCTTCAGAATCTGTTGAAGGCAACCCCCAACGATCAGCAGGTGCTCAAGGTGGCTGTACGCGCCTTCCGCCCGTCGGGGGACGAGGAGACGCTCTTCGCCCTCTCCGCGGCCCTCGCCGAGAGCTACTTCCGCTCAGGGGAGCAGGAGTCCGCCAAGCGTCTCTACCTCCAGCTCCTGAAGAGCGAACCCGAGAACCAGCAGTTTCGACAACGGTTGGCGATGCTTGATGGCATTGACGTGACGGAAACGGTGGACCTGACGTTCGGTGACGAGCTGCCGGACGAGATTGTGATGGAGGTCGAGGAGGAGATCGAGGTCTCCGACCTGGAGATCGAGGCCTCGGCGGAGCCGGAGGGCGATGCGGTCGGCGGGCCCGAGACTTTCGATCCGGCGGAGCGCCTGGCGGAGGCCGGCGTCTTCGCCAAATACGGTTTGGTGGAGAAGGCGATCAATCACCTCGAGGAGATCGTGCGCTCCTACCCCGAGCAGTGGGATGCTCGAGAACAGCTCGCGTCCCTGCTTGTAGAGCAGGGTGACCGTGACGCCGCTGCCGCCGTTGCCAGGCCGCTGCTGGAGCACCATCGTGACCTGGGGACTCTGTCCGAGTTGGGCGCTCTGCTCGACGCTTTGCCGGGGCATGGCGAGCCGCCGATCGAGCTGGGCGGCGAGGAAGAGCCGTCGAAGGGCGAGGCGGACCTCGAGCCCGCTGCCGTCGAAGAGGCCTCGGTGTCCGAGCCGGATGTCATGGTGAAGTTCCCCGACGATGACAGCGATTTGGTCGAGGTTGTCGATGTCGAGGGCGACCTGGTGGCCGAACCCGAAGGGGAAATCGAGCCGTCGGTCGAGGAGTTCGACATCGACTACGAGTCCGAGATCGACCTCTTCGATAAAGGTGCCGAGGCAGAGTCCGAAGACGAAATGGCAGAGGCCGAGGTGGTCGATGCACCGGCCGCCGAGACCGAAGAGATGATCGAATCGGCAGTATCGGAGGAGGCTGTCGCCGAGGAGGAGCCCGCAGCCCCCGCGGCGATTCAGGAGGAAGTGGCTGAGGAGGAGCACGCAGCCCCAGCGGCGATTCAGGAGGAAGTGGCCGAGGAGGAGCCCGCAGCAGCCCCCGCGGCGGTTCAGGAGGAAGTAGCCGAGGAGCTGGTTGAGATCAGCGAGAGCCTTACCGGACCTTCTCTCGAGGATCTTCAGCAGATCGACTTTTTCATTGGGCAGGAGTTGTATGAGGACGCAGCGCGCCAGCTCGTCACGCTGGAGGAAGAGCACGCGGACGATCCCGAGGTGTTGGCCCGCAGGCTCAAGCTCAAAGAGGTCGGTGTCCTCCTCGAGCAGGTGGAGACGGTGGAGGAGGGCTCCGAGGAGCTCTTCGCGGACGAGGAGCAGTACATCGACTTGGCCAAGGAGCTCGAAGCAGAGCTCGCGGCCGAGGAGGCCATGGTCGAGGAGGCCACTGGCCGGGGCAAGGGAGAGGCCCTTCTGGAGGAGGTCTTCAGGGAGTTCCAGAAAGGCGTGGCCGAGCAGCTCTCGGAGGAGGACTCCGACACCCACTTCAACTTGGGCATCGCCTACCGGGAGATGGGTCTGGTTCCGGAGGCGATCCGCGAGTTCCAGGTGGCGTCCCGCGACCCCTCGTTCTTCGTTGAAAGCTGCTCGATGATCGGTGTTTGTTACAAGGACCAGGGCCTGTGGTCCGAGGCGGCGGACTGGTACCAGAAGGCGCTTGTCGCCCCCGATATCACCTCCGACGCGCGCATCGCCCTCCGTTATGATCTTGCCCTCGCCTATGAGAACGCCGGGGAACTCGAACAGGCCATCAGTCTGTACGAGGAGATCGCGGCTGCGGATCCCACCCACCGCGACGTGACCGAGCGTCTGAGCGCTCTCAGCGAGCAGCGCCAGGCGAATTGACAGCGCCAGCTGTCATCCTGAGCGGAGCGCCCCGTCAGGGGCGCGAAGTTGAAGGATCCCCTGAAGTAGGGGACAAACTGATATATCGGCACTCTCCTACTTAAGGGGATCCCTCGACTCGGTCGTCGGACTCCCTCGCTCGGGATGACAGTTATTTTGCAGTAGGCTGAGCTGATTGCCGACCGCTGAACCCTGACAGCTCCCTCACCGCGAGCGAGTGACGCCGATGCGTGGGCAGAGGTTCGCGAGCACGCAACTGACGCAGCGGGGGGAAATGGGGTGGCAGCGGTTCTGACCGAAGGTCACCAGTAGATCGTTGATGGGTATCCAGAGATCGCGGGGCAGCACGCCGGTCAGGGCCCGTTCGGTCTGCTCGGGCGTCTTGGTCCGCACCAGTCCCAGGCGGTTCGAGATGCGGTGGACATGCGTGTCGACGCAGATCGCCGGCTTACCAAAGCCGAGCCCGAGGACCAGATTCGCGGTCTTGCGGCCGACGCCGGGAAGGGCAAGCAAGTCCGCCTCCGTGGCAGGGACCTCCCCGCCGAAATCGTCGCGCAAGATGGCGGCGATCTGGCGGAGCTGTCGCGCCTTGGTGTTATAGAAACCCGCCGGGTAGATCGCCTGGGCAATCCGATCCTCCTCGAGATCGGCCAGTAGGTCGACATTGTCCGCGAGCGCGAAGAGACGGCGGCTGGCCGCGGAGGTCACCTCGTCCTTGGTGCGCAGGGAGATGATGCACGCTACGAGAAGACGGTAGGGGGAACGGGAGCTTTCCTGCTCTGCGACGAGAGTGGTGACCCGGCAGGAACTCCGGAACTCCTCCAGCCGCCGCACCAGCTCCCGGACTCGGCTTTCCGTCCAGCCGTCAGTCATCCGCAAGCCTCCTCGCGCGTATTTGTTCCGTGGCCGAGAGAGAGCACCACCAGCGCCAATGCGCCGACCGCTGCTCCCAGGAGGCCGGGCTCCCAGCGTAGGGCCAGCGTGCCCGCGGAGCGTCCCCACTCTGCGGCCAGCTGGACCAGTGGTCCGACCGTCAGGGCCGCTATGGCTCCCTGACGACTGGCCCTCTTCCAACCGAGGCCCACCACCATCACCGGGAGCAGGGCGGCGGTGAAGGTCCCCCAGCCGAGAACCCCGAGTAAGGCTACGGGCCGATCCGAGGCCAGGGCGAGACCGGCGGCCGCGATCCCTGCGCCGACGGTTGCCAACCTCGCCGCCAGGAGGTTGCTGGAGGGGGAGAGCCCGAGCGCCCGGGGGAGGTCGCGGGTGAAGGCCGCAGAGACCAGGTTGAGCAGCGAGGCTGCGGTGGACATCACCGCCGCCACCACCGCCACCGCCGCGATTACGACGAAGGTTCGCGACCCGGTGCTCGCCAGAAGGACGGGCGCCAGCTGGTCCGGTGATTGCAGCTCGAGGTCGCCGCGCAGCCAAAGGGCGGTTCCGCCCAGACCGACGCCGACCCAGACCGTGAGCACGGCGAGGAGCGCTCCGGTCATCACCAGAGGGAGCCAGCGTAGGCTCGCGCGGTCGCGCAAGAGAAGAAATTTCTGCAGGTAGTGGGGCTGGGCGCAGGTGCCGAGGGCGAAGAGGAGGAAAAGCCCGATGGCTGCGGTGGGTCCGGGGCCGCCCCACGGATCAAGCAGCTCCGGTCGCAGCTCGGCGATGGTGGCGATTGCCTGCCGAGGCCCTCCAGCGCGGGCGAGGGCGAAGACGGCGAGAGCAATGGCAGCGGCCGCCATCACCAGGCCCTGAGCGGCCTCGGCGAGGATCCCGGTTCGCATGCCTCCGGCCGCGCTGTAGACCACCGTCGCCGCCACCGCTGCCCAGGCCACCATCCAGCCGGGTGTGCCCAGGAGAACCTCCCCAACGATAGCGGCGCCCTTCACCTGGACCGCGAGGGTGGCAATGGCGCCCACCGCCACGGCGAGGGCCGTGAGACCACGCGGCCAGCCCTCGCCGAAGCGCGAAGCCACCAGATCCGGGACCGTCAGGCAGCCGTGGCTGCGGACCAGGGAGACGACCCGCTCGCCGACGGCCCAGCACTGGAGGGCGCCGGTGAGGGGGGCCGAGAGGATGATCCACAGGCTCGCCGCACCGACCGCGGCGAAGTAACCCGGCCCGCCGACGAAGACGAAGGCCGAGAGGCCGGCAGCGGTGCCTCCGAGCCCGGCGAGAAGCGGGCCCACGCTGCGTGAGGCTGCAAAAAAGGCCTGGGGGGAGGACGTCCGGCGCCATCCCCAGACGGCGAAGACCAACACCGCCGCGGCGAAGAGCAGCCACCAGGTCATTCCCCACGGTCCTCCCCGCCGAAGGTGAGGGCGTAGACCAATGGAACCACCGGTGCGAGCACGGCCACCACCGCGATCTGCGCGAGAAATCCGCCTGCGCCCCCGGGAGGGTTCAGCAGGAGGAGCCCGATGAATCCGCCGAGCACCACGAGGATCGAGGTGAGAGCAACGGCCGGCGGGCGGGCGGGAGCGCGCCGTCGCACAGCGTCCGCGCAGACGGCGCCCAGACAGAGCACTGCCACCAACGCTGCCAACAGCGGCTGATCGAAGGCCACGGCGAGCAGCCAGCCTGTCACCAGAAGAAGAACCACGACCGGGGTGAAGGCGCGCATCGATCGATGATGGGACCTCATACGGCGGGGGTCAACTGCAGCTGGACCTCGCATCTGAATTAGGAATTAGGAATTAGGAATTCGGAATTACCGGCGCGGGGGAGCAATCAGGTAGCTCGGAGCGAGATGCCCGCGCTTGGGCGCGTTACCCCGGAGGTGCCTGGCATCCTCTCGGGCAGCGCGATGAAAGAAGGTCGCCTCGAAGCCAGCAGTTCGTTTCCGGAGCGCGAGCAAGGGCGCGATGACCTCAACCGAAAACCTGTCATCCTGAGCGAGCGGAGGCCCGAAAGGGCCGGAGGGAGTCGAAGGATCCCCCGAAGGGAGAGAGGAGCTGACATCTCAGCACTCTCCGTAGATTCAGGGGATCCTTCGACTCCGCGCCCGGGGCGCTCCGCTTCCAATGACATTAAAGTCCTGACGCGACCCGGAGTGCAGGCGAGACGCCTGCACCACAAGGAGAGGAAATTGTGGTGCGGCCAGCCTTGTCCCGGCGTAGCCATCGGCGAAGCCGGATCTCGGCCGCACAA
>Ga0209013_10001537_pt1 | contig 21319 bp, 19 predicted proteins | sample Cruoilmetagenom2_FD_187291 | JGI IMG/M metagenome (GOLD analysis project Ga0209013, IMG submission 187291) | Oil polluted marine microbial communities from Coal Oil Point, Santa Barbara, California, USA - Sample 2 (SPAdes) (version 2) | ecosystem: Environmental > Aquatic > Marine > Oil seeps ...
AGCGTTTGTTGGGCATGTTCTCCTCCAGATGATTTACCTGGATTATATTAAATTTTTGTGTTTTTCGCGAGCCCCAATTTTGTTTTTCAACATTCTCCTCACCCGACGCTTGACCACTATAATCACCCATGATACAATCCCCATTACTCATATTAAACTGATTAATCATTCAATTAGCCAGATTATGTGAAATAACATCCGTCACAAATACCACCTTAACTTTTCACCCATTACTCCGCACGCTCCACGGATCACCCCACATGAGCCCCTCAAGACACCTTTCCAATTTCCTCAACTACCTCGCTGAAACGGCTTACGATGACACCGGGATCACCGGATCAGACAACCTGCCTTCCATCAACGAGATCAGTAGTGACCTCAATATCAGCGTCGCCAGCGTGCGGGAACAGTTGGAAGTAGCCAAGGCGCTCGGACTGGTAGAAGTGCGCCCGCGCACCGGTATTCGCCGCCTGCCTTATACTTTTTCCCCTGCCGTGCGCCAAAGCCTCTCCTACGCCTTAGCCTTTGACCCTGGCTGCTTTGATGCTTACTCTGATTTACGTAATCACGTAGAAGAATCGTACTGGCACCAGGCCGTAAACACCTTAACCGATGAAGACAAGGCTGAGTTGGAAGCACTGGTCGCTCGCGCCTGGGAAAAATTACACGGAACTCCCATCCAGATACCTCACGCGGAACATCGCCAGCTCCATATGCTCATTTACCGCAGGCTGAACAATATTTTCGTCCAGGGCATCCTGGAAGCCTATTGGGTCGCATATGAAGCTGTTGGGCTGAACGTATTCGCAGATTACACATATTTACAGGCAGTATGGAACTTCCACCAAACCATGATCGACTCAATCATTGTGGGGGAATATGATTCAGGCTACAAAGCCCTGGTCGAACATAAAGACTTACTCTATCACCGACCCCATCAAATTCTAGCGCCCGAAAGCCAAAACTGACCCACCACACCAATTAATCCTGAAGACTTTGGATGATAAATCCGAAGGAGATTCAATGACCGAAACACAAACAGTCATCAACAAACATAAAATCCCAAGTGTTCAACCAGTGATCAACGACTTTTCGCTCACGGTCGGCACAGAGAACGGGTCCGGGAGTCAGACATCGAATTTAACCATCCTGCGCGCCCTATTCAAAATGGGTTTACCGGTCTCGGGTAAGAACATATTTCCATCCAACATCCAGGGTCTGCCGACCTGGTACACCATTCGCGTCAATAAGAATGGTTTCCTGGCGCGCATAGAAGAGCAGGATATCGTTATCGCCATGAATCCGGCATCATTTGCGCAGGATATAAGCGCTGTAACCTCCGGAGGGTCTTTCTTTTATGCTGATGACATCAAATTGAATATCAGCCGCCAGGACATCGCAGTTTATCCCATGCCGGTGAAACGGTTATCGCGTGAATCCGACGCCCCCGCGAACCTGCGCAGCTATGTGGCAAACATGGTTTACGTAGGTGTACTGGCACAAAACCTGGGCATTGATCTGGATACACTTTACCAGGCCCTCGACTTTCACTTCAAGAGTCGACCCAAACCTATTGACCTTAATTTCAATGTCATCAAGGCCGCCTTTGACTGGGCCGCCCAAAACCTGGAGAAAACGGATCCTTACCGCGTTGAACCCATGGAATCTACCGGGGAATATATCATGACGGACGGCAACACCGCCGCTGCTCTGGGTTCGATTTACGGTGGTATTCAATTCGTCTCCTGGTATCCCATCACACCCGCATCCAGCCTGCCAGAAGCGCTCAACCAGTACCTGCCGATACTGCGCAAAGACCCGGTTCAACCTAAAAAAAACACCTACGCCGTTGTCCAGGCCGAAGATGAACTGGCTGCCATAGGTATGGCTATCGGAGCTGGTTGGGCAGGTCTGCGTTCAATGACATCTACATCGGGACCCGGTATCAGCCTGATGGCGGAATACAGCGGGTTGGCAAACTTCGCCGAAATTCCAGTTGTCATATGGAACATCCAGCGAGCCGGACCCAGCACGGGTCTGCCAACACGCACCGCTCAAAACGATTTAATATTTACCTATTTCCTCGGTCACGGAGATACACAGAATATAATCCTGCTGCCAGGATCAATCAACGAATGCTTCGAATTCGGTTGGAAATCGTTTGACATAGCTGAGAGCCAACAAACCATCGTGTTTGTCCTCAGCGACCTGGATTTCGGCATGAACCAATGGATGGCGCGGCCGTTCGAATTTCCTGATCAGCCCATGGACCGGGGAAAGGTCTTATGGGAGGAGGATCTCGAAAAGCTAAAGGGCGATTGGGGCCGTTATAGAGATGTAGACGGGGACAGTATCCCCTACCGAACAGTTCCTGGCAACCGCCACCCCAGCGCGGCATATTTCGCCCGCGGGACCGGACACACAGAAGACGCAGTATACAGCGAAGACTCCGAAGAATGGAAAAAACTGCTCGCCCGCCTCAAGCAGAAGCATGACAACGCCCGTCACATCCTGCCGGAACCAGTCATCGAAAGGACTCAGGGCGCAGAAATCGGCATTATTGGCTTTGGTTCGACAGAACCGGCCATCCAGGAAGCGCGGCATAACCTGGCCGATCGAGGCAAAAAAAGCGATTTTCTACGCGTAAGGGCTGTGCCGTTTTCGCCTCAGGTGGAAAAATTCCTCGAGGAGCATCCACGCACTTACGTCGTGGAGATTAACCGTGATGGGCAGATGAAGCAGCTGCTAACCCTGGAGTACCCGCATTTAGCCTTAAACCTGAAGTCCGCTGCCTATTTCGATGGTATGCCGCTGACAGCTAATCGGATCGAAGAAACCATCCTTTCCCAGGAGGTTAAGTAACCATGACTAACACAACCACAACTCGCAAGACGAAAGTGAATCTGATCGGGCTGAGTAAAGCCGATTACAGGGGCAATCCAACCAGCCTGTGCAAGGGCTGCGGACACAACTCGATATCCAGCCAGATCATCGCCGCTTGCTATGAGCTGGACCTTGTCCCCGAGAATATCGTCAAGTTCAGCGGTATCGGTTGCTCCAGCAAAAGCCCGACTTATTTCTTGAGTCGTTCATTCGGGTTCAACAGCCTGCACGGTCGTATGCCGTCACTCGCCACCGGCGCACTGCTCGCAGACCATTCGGTGAAGGGTCTCGCGGTAAGCGGTGATGGGGATACAGCCAGTATTGGAATGGGGCAATTTAAACACGTTATCAGACGCAATTTGAGCCTGGTCTATATCGTAGAGAACAACGGTGTCTACGGACTGACAAAAGGTCAATTTTCAGCTACTGCCGAAGCCGGATTAAGCTTAAAGGCTCAGGGAACGAACCCCTACATGCCAATCGATATCGCTTGGGAGGCGTTGGTTGGCAACGCTACGTTTGTCGCACGTTCGTTCGCCGGAGATCCTAAACAGGTCAAAGAGATTATCAAAGCCGCCATACATCATGATGGGATCGCGGTGGTTGATATCATCAGTCCTTGTGTTACCTTCAACAACACCGATGAATCATCCCACTCTTACGCCTGGGGCAGGGAACACGAGGTCGCTCTGCACGAGCTTTCTTATGTACCCCCCGCAGAAGAAATCCTGGTTGAATACCTGGCGGGGGAAGCCACCGAAGTGACCATGCATGATGGGTCGAAGGTTGTCTTGAAGAAATTAGAACAAGAGTTCGACCCCAAAGATCGTTCTGCCGCCATGCGCATCCTGGAGGAGGCCAACGCTAAAGGGTGGCTGCTCACCGGCCTGATCTACATCAGCCCGGATCAGCCTTCCATGGCTGACATCTACCGCCTGCCAGATACACCTCTGAACCGTTTAACTGAAGATCGTCTGCGTCCTCCACGTGATTCGATCGAAAAGATCAATAATCTGATGTTTTAGCCAAAATTAGTGCTAATAAATTTATTTAAACACTAATAGACATCTCCCAAATAATGATTAAAATGGGCCGTCGTATTGCCTGTACCATGGACAGGCGTTCGATGGTATAATCGCGGCGAAATTTTTAAGATTCGTTAATGTTTAGTTTGCTTCACAAACCTGCTCAGGGAACGGTGACACTTTGTTGACAGAACAACGACTAACTAACGTCATACAAGGAACCTGATTTGGCGCCTAATATTTTAAATTGGCTGCTGGGTTTCTTCTCCCTGGATATTGGTATCGACCTGGGAACTGCCAATACCATGGTTAACGTACGAGGAAAAGGGATCACAATCAGTGAACCTTCCTGGGTTGCGATCGATAAGCGCACCCGCCAACCCCTGGCAATCGGGACAGAAGCTAAAGAAATGGTCGGACGTACGCCTGCCAATGTGATCGCCGTACGCCCGCTCAGAGATGGCGTTATCTCAGAATTTGAGATCACCCAGGCAATGCTGGAGTACTTCATCGGAAAAGCCCACGAGCAGAGTCTCGTCCCGGTACCGCGCCCGCGCGTCGTCATCGGCATCCCTTCTGGCGTCACTGAAGTTGAGAAACGAGCCGTGTACGATGCCGCAATGTCAGCAGGTTCTAGAGAAGTCGGTCTGATCGAGGAACCGGTCGCAGCAGCATTAGGCGCCGGCCTGCCTGTCGCAGAGATCCGAGGCAGCATGATCGTAGATATTGGCGGAGGTACATCAGAAGTAGCCATCATGTCTATGGGAGGCGTGGTGGTATCACGCTCATTGCGCGTGGCCGGCGACGAGATGGATCAGGATATCGTGCAGTACATGCGTACAAAATATAATTTACTGATCGGTGAGCGAATGGGTGAACAGGCCAAGATAGAGATCGGCTCGGCCTATCACCTACCCGAGGAAAAGACCATACTCCTGCGCGGGCGAAATCTTGTTACAGGCTTACCAGATGCAGTTGAAATTTCTTCCGTGGAGATACGCGAGGCCATCGCCGGATCTACACAGACAATCATCGATACCATCAAAGACTCCCTGGACGAAGCGCCTCCGGAGATTATTGCTGATTTAATGGACTCCGGCATCTGCCTGGCAGGTGGTGGCTCCCTCCTCCAAGCCCTGGACAAACGAGTATCGGATGAATTACATATTCGCGCCTGGGTGGCGGAGGATGCCATGAGCTGCGTGGCGAGAGGCGCCGGTATGATACTGGATGAATACGAATCCCTGAAAGATTTGCTGGTAGGATTAGAGAGAGGAAGTACGCGGCACGAATAACAAAAACCTCCATAAGTTATGAATATCACTCCTAAACGTTCTTTGCAAACGGTCGTGTTAGCCTTGATCGTTATCGGCCTGATTGCACTGGCGCTGGGAGGTTACCTCACCCCCGTTTCCCGTTACATCCTGACACCGCTGGTAACTGCCCAAACCTGGCTATCAACGCGCTTCCAGGCGGTCCAGAACTACCTTGATGCCCCTCAAGATATGGCACGTCTGCGGCAGCGTAATACTGAGTTGGAGGCCGAATTATCACGCCTTCAGACTGAAATTATTGAATTAAAACAACAAATCTCCGAAACGAGGGTTCTCGAGGCGCTGGTAGATTTCGCCCGCGTCAATCCCGATAACCAATACATCGCCGCCAAGGTGATAGGCCGCGACCCAAACCCATTCCTTCAATACGTGATTATTAATCGTGGTTCTGATGATGGATTACGTAGAGGTATGCCCGTCGTTACCCAACAAGGATTAGTGGGACGCGTGGCAGCAGTTACAGCCGGTGCTGCTCGAGTCCAGCTTATTTCCGATAACGGCTCCAGCGTCAATGTTCTATTAGAGCCATCACGCGCGCCGGCCGCATTGGAAGGGGATTTAACGGGTGATCTGTCTTTAGATATGATCCCGCAATCTGCAAAGGTTAGCGTAGGTGACTTGGTGCTTACCTCCGGCTTAGGCGGTAATTTCCCGTCAAATATTCTTGTCGGCCAGGTCAGCAACGTGCGCAGCCGAGATAACGATCTTTTTCAACGCGCAGCAGTGCAGCCATCCGTAGAGCTACCACAATTGGAGATTGTGCTCGTTATAACGAATTTCCGGCCCGTAGACATGTCACCGCTCATTCCCGGAGAAAGTGAACCATAAAACTACATAAGGCATACTTCCGGTCAAAATTGCATCGCTCTCCCGTCTGCTTTTAACTAATCACCTATCCAAAAAAATTGTAGGTGGCATTGTGTGTGGGCGAATACCGGCGCACAACGCCACCCCTCCCGTTTTTACGGAAAGGCTCTCAATATGGCTGTTCTAATATCCATACCTATCCTCGGCGCCTTGCTGATCCTGCAAACTGTTGTGGTCAGCAATATACCATTGCTGAACGGCACAGCGGATTTGGTGCTGCTGGCTGTCATCGCCTGGGCACTGCACAAGCGTGTACAAACCGCATGGCAATGGGGTATAATAGGCGGATTATTCGTGGCCATGGTGTCAGGCGTACCGTTTTACGTACCAATAATTGGTATGCTGGCTGCCGTTGGAATAGCCCTGCTGCTTCGTCAAAGGGTTTGGCAGGTTCCGATCCTGGCCATGTTTATTGCTACTTTTATCAGTACATTATTAATGCACGCACTAACAATTGTCGCATTACAAATATCAGGAGTGTCAACACCAATACTTCAGGGGTTGAATTTAATAACGTTACCCAGTGTTTTACTGAACATTTTACTTGCAGTGCCTCTCTACGTATTACTTGGAGAACTGGCTAACGTGCTCTACCCTGAAGAATTAGAAGCATGAACGGATCATCAACATCCAACAATCAAATAGCAGCCGGGCGCATTCGGTTGTTTGCGATCATACTTGTACTTGCGTTTGCTGTATTCATTGGCCGCTTGTTCTATTTACAGGTAATAACGAGCGACGAATGGATTGCTCAAGCCCAAGACAACAATACGCAGGAATTTAACCTGCCTGCCCTAAGAGGCATCATTTATGATCGCAATGGAACCCTACTTGCGAGCAACATCGCCTCTTACAACATCACGATCACCGCCTCGGAACTGCCAGACGACATCGGTGCGGTCCAGGAGATATTTCGTGAACTTTCTGAGTTGATCGAGCTGCCTGTAAATCTGGGTGACCTGGCAGAAACCCCCTACGTTCCCTGCATTTCCGACCACGGGATCGCACAAATAGCCGATTATGGTGAAACTTCAACCCCGTACCGTCCTGTAGCTGTTAAATGCGACGTTGAAGAAGAGATCGCCATGATCGTGCGTGAAAAATCCTTTGATTGGCCTGGCGTATCGATCGAAATCGTCCCCATACGCGAGTATCCAACCGGCTCACTAACCTCCTCCATCGTGGGTTTCCTGGGTCCAATCCCGGCTTTGCAAGAAGACTTTTATCGAGACTTGGGATTCTTACCTGACCGCGATAAGGTAGGTTACGCTGGCCTTGAACTCGAGTTTCAAGATCTATTAGCCGGATTAAATGGTCTGCGAGTGGCCGAAATCGATGTCGCTGGTCAGGTCATTCGTCCAGACATTGAACAACCCGTCACGCCTCAGGATGGCAATAGCCTGCGTTTAACGATTGACACGCGCCTGCAGCACGCAGCAGAAGATATCCTCAAAGATGAAATGCAGGATTGGAACACTTATTTCGGTGACACACGCTACACGAGCGGCGTTGTGATCGCCATGAACCCGCAAACCGGCGAAATCCTGTCAATGGTTTCGTATCCATCATACGAAAACAACCGTATGTCACAATTTATTCCCGCATATTATTACAACCAGCTGGTCAATGATCCCACAAACCCCCTCCTGAACCATGCCGTCGGTGATGTCCTACCAGCCGGTTCAGTATTTAAACTGACCACGGCCGTCGGCGCCCTCAATGAAGGAGTGGTCACACCAGACCAAATCATCAAGACTCCGCCCAAAATTGACATCACCGAAAAATATTACGCAAACGACCCCGGCAACGCACGCGAATTTGTAGATTGGAACGAGGCCGGTTTTGGCCAGTTGGACTTTGTCCATGGATTGGCAAATTCTAGCAACGTTTATTTCTACAAGCTAGGCGGAGGTTTCGAAGACGAAGTGCCGGATGGTGGTCTTGGTATCTGCCGTTTGGGCACCTATGCAGCTGCTTTGGGATACGGTGATGCCCCAGGCGTTGAATTGCCAGACGAACAAGAAGGCTTGATTCCAGATCCCACATGGAAACGCATTAACCACGCCGAAAGCTGGTCATCGGGTGACACATACATCTCCAGTGTTGGACAAGGTTACGTACTGTCGACGCCACTTCAGGTTTTGCTATCTGCGGCGATAATCGCCAATGACGGCGCGTACATGCAACCGACACTGATAGATGAAGTCATGGATCCTGAGGGCAACGTCCTGACTATGTGGATGGATGCCGAAGGAAATATTTATGACCAACCAATAGAGGGGAGCAGGCAGATATCACCATTTGTTGGGAACCTGAATTGGGACATCACAAAAGATCCGGTGATACAAGAATTTGGTGAGACGACCATCCGCGGCTGCGAGCCGATTATTGGCAGCACAAAAATTGTCGAACCCTGGGTAGTTGAGAAGGTTCAGGAAGGCATGCGCCTGGCTGTCACTGAAGGCACTTTGAAGGATCGTTTCGAAGATGCCACCATTTCGGCCGCTGGCAAAACGGGCACCGCTGAATACTGCGACCAGTATGCACTGGCAAAAAACCTTTGCATACCGGGCAATTGGCCTTCACATGCCTGGACAGTTGCATACGCACCCTACGAAAATCCCGAGATCGCGGTAGTAGCGTTCGTCTACAGCGGTGGTGAGGGATCTAGCGTTGCAGGACCCATTGTTAGAAGGGTGCTGGAAGCTTATTTCGAGTTGTCAGCAATTGATGCCGCCTCACAATAACCGTCGTGATATAAGCAGCAGCAAGCAGCGTGGACAGGAACCGTTCGTGCTATAATCTTTTTTAGTCAGGTTTCACGGTTCACGATCCTTTTAAACAAGAATGGCCCCAATAATCAAAAGTAAGGGTATTCGAGAAGGGTTGTTAATTACCCTGGGAGATGGAGAGTGGGATGAAGCGCATCAAGCTTTATTGACACATCTTGACCAGCAGGTAGAATTTTTGCGTGGTGCACGTCTCGCCCTGGACGTCGGAAATTATGTCTTAAAAGCCGCAGAACTTGGAAACTTGCGCTCCGAAATCTCCGAACGGGATGTTTCACTTTGGGCCGTGCTAAGCAATTCCCCGACCACCGAAAGTACGGCACAAACACTTGGATTAGCGACCAGGCTGTTTAAACCAGCCCCAGAAAGCGCTGTAGAGAAATTAGATACGGCGCTGCATGAGGGCGAAGAGGGTATCCTGGTACAACGCACGCTGCGTTCTGGCTTCAGCCTGACATTTCCCGGACATGTGACCGTGATTGGTGACATAAATCCGGGTGCCGAAGTGATCGCCAGCGGTAATATTGTCGTTTGGGGCCGATTGAGAGGCATGGTCCATGCAGGAGCAGAAGGTGACCATGGCGCGCTTGTTTGCGCATTGGATCTAACCCCCACTCAACTGCGGATTGCCGGGCGAATCGCTGATCTACCAAAGCGACGCGGAAAGCCGGCGCCAGAAATGGCGAGTTATCAGGGTGATGAAGTGATCGTAGAAGCGTGGAAAACAAAAAAAGGGAAGTGAGTGTATGGCTGGTACCGTAGTAACCATAACATCGGGCAAAGGAGGCGTCGGCAAGACGACCGCCACGGCTAATATTGGAGCCGCGCTGGCCGCGGAAGGCCAAAGCGTGGTTTGTATTGATGCTGATATCGGTCTTCGCAACCTGGATGTGGTCATGGGACTTGAGAACCGCATCGTCTACGATCTTGTGGATATCATCGAGGGCCGCTGCCGGGTTCGCCAGGCGATGATCCGCGATAAACGGCTGCCCATGCTGCATCTGATTCCCGCTGCTCAAACCAGAGACAAAAGCGCCGTATCCCCAAGCGACATGGTTCGCCTTTGTGATGATCTCCGGCAGGAGCACAGGTGGATCCTGGTCGACTCACCCGCTGGCATTGAGCGCGGTTTCCGGAACGCTCTTGCCCCAGCCGACACAGTGTTGGTCGTCACCAACCCCGAAGTTTCTGCCGTGCGTGATGCGGACCGCATTATCGGTCTGATTGAAGCAGAAGAAAAAGGACCCGCCCGATTGGTCATCAATCGTATCCGGCCGGATATGGTAAAACGTGGTGATATGCTCACAGTTGACGATATCGTGGAATTGCTGGCCATCGACTTGATCGGATTGATACCTGATGATGAAGAGATCATGATGGGAGCCAATCGCGGCACCCCAATCGCATTGAACGGCAAAAGCAAGGCAGGGCAGGCCTTTCGTAATGTGTCCACGCGTTTACAAGGCGAAGACATACCCTATCTAGATTTATACGCAAACGATAATATTTTCGGCCGCCTGTCACGCTTCATTCGTTCCGGAGGTGAATAAAATGAGTAGTTTCCTCGATCGCCTCCTAAACCGGGAACCAAAAAGCGCACAACTTGCTAAAGAACGGCTGAAATTGGTTCTCGTACACGACCGCACCGACCTGACATCCCAATCGTTGAATGAATTAAAAGACGAATTAATCCAGGTCGTATCTCAGCACGTTGAAATTGACTCAAAAGCTGTACGAGTTGAGATGCAGCAGGATGGTCGCATACAGCGTCTGATTGCCGATATCCCTCTCCGTACAGGTAACAGGCGCAAGCGTATCCGGTAGCACATCCCATGCGTGGAACGGCATCTTCATACTGGCGTCATTTTGATTTCCTGCTCCTCGGGGCCGTAGCTCTCCTGGTGATCATCGGTATCACGATGATACGCTCTGCTATAGCCGGCAACATCGATGTCGCCGATTATGACCAGCGCCAGTTAATTTTCGCACTGATTGGGTTTGTGGTCATCCTGGCCGCCACTGCCATTGATTACCACCTCTGGGCTTCTCTCAGCCGCGGGTTATATATATTCACGGTATTGGTATTGGGTGTCCTGTTTGTTGTAGGGACTGCGGTGCTCGGCTCAGCGCGCTGGTTTGAAGTTGGCGTGCTCTTCATTCAACCCTCAGAAATTGCAAAAATCACCCTGATTATCGTGCTGGCTAATTTCTTTTCCCGACGCCAGAACCAGGAAATCGATTTAAAGCTGATATTTCGCAGTTTTTTGCTTACCCTGGGCATTGTCGGATGGATCATCCTGCAGCCCAACTTGAGCACATCCATTGTAATGATCGTCATATGGTTCGCTATGCTGTGGGCCAGTGGATTAGGTTGGAAACATCTGCTTATGTTACTGGGAGTAAGCGTGGTCGTACCCATCGTGACCTACCCGTTATTCCCCGATTATCAAAAACAACGTGTTTTGAACTTCATATTCCCGGACCCGACAGCAACCCATGGTGAAACGTACAACATTCTGCAGGCGCTCATTAGTATTGGTACGGGTGGTTGGCTCGGGCAAGGTTACCTTCAGGGATCACAAGTTCAGCTGCGGTTCTTAAAAGTGCGCTGGTCTGATTTCATCTTCTCGGCATTCGCTCAAGAATTTGGTTTTGTTGGTACAATCGTAATTATGGCGCTGCTGCTGTTCGTGATTTTTCGATGCCTGCGCGCCGCCCGCCTGTCACGGGACACTTTCGGCGCCCTCATCGCCTACGGGGTGGCTACTATGATCGCTTTCCAGGCAATCGTCAATATCGGAGTTAATCTCAACCTGTTACCCGCTACCGGAATCACGCTGCCCTTTGTAAGTTATGGGGGCAGTTCGCTGCTCTCTCTCTTGATCGGTATTGGTCTGGTTGAGAGCGTGATACTGCGTCAAAAGAGTCTCGAGTTCTAATTACATAAGGATCATCAATGGAAAACTACGCTCAACCGGCTCGCGTCCGATTCGCGCCGTCACCGACGGGTAAAACGCATCTCGGCAGCGGGCGAACCGCTCTATACAATTATTTGCTTGCACGCCAGACCAGCGGCCAATTTGTACTACGAATCGAGGACACCGATCAAAAAAGATATGTTCCCGGTGCAGAAGAGGAGTTAATATCCAGTCTGCACTGGCTGGGATTGGATCCCGACGAAGGTCCAGGTATAGGCGGTCCGTATACCCCATACCGGCAATCTGATCGCAAAGACATATATTTAGAACATGCCCAACGGCTGATTGAGACCGGTCACGCCTATTGCTGCTTCTGCACACAGAAAAGGCTGGCGCGCGTTCGCGAAGAGCAAAGGCAGGGTAAATTACCGATCAAATACGATGGGACTTGCCGTCGCTTATCCCCTGACGAGGTCGCTGCCCGATTGAATAGTGGGGATTCGCATGTAATCCGCTTTAAAATGCCCTTGACGGGGGGCATAACGATCCACGACCACCTGCGAGGGGACATCACGGTCGAGAACAGCAGCTTGGACGATTACGTCATCGTAAAATCAGACGGGCTGGCGCTCTATCACCTGGCTGCAATGGTGGATGACCACCTTATGAATATTACCCACGTCATCCGGGGTTCAGAATGGCTGCCGACTTTCCCCTTGCACGCCCACATCATCCGCTCATTTGGGTGGGAGGAACCCACGTGGGTGCATCTATCGATATTTCTCAAGCCGAGTGGAAAAGGCAAGATGAGTAAACGTGATTCAGCCCAGGTAATCAAAGACGGACACTCGGTATTCCTCGACGATTTAATGGAGATGGGTTATATACCGGAAGCCGTTGTCAACTGGATCGCCTTAATGGGCTGGAGCTACGACGATCACACGGAGTTTTTCACACTGCCGGACCTGGTTGAGAAGTTCACACTTGATCGCTTGAACCCTGCACCCGCTGCAATTAATTTCAGCAAGCTGGATCATTTTAACGGCCTGCACATCCGCAGCTTGGAAGTTGCTGATTTAAGTAACCGGTTGAGGCCCTTTTTTGAAAAAGCGGGTTTCCAGGTGGACGAAGAAACGCTTCTCAAGATCACCCCACTCATTCAAGAGCGCATGGTGACGCTCGAAGACGCTCCTGAGAAAGCCGGGTTCTTTTTCCGGGACCAGGTTAATCCACAACCGGAAGAACTGATCGGCAAAAACATGACCCCCGCCGGATCCGCCCGGGCCGCGTCACGCTCCTATCAGGTCCTGGATTCTCTGCCGGATATCACATCAGGATCAACTGAAGATCCCCTGCGAGCTCTGGCGGAGGAATTAGAACTCAAGGTTGGTCAGTTATTCGGCATTCTGCGCGTGGCGGTCACCGGGCAAAAAGTCAGTCCACCTCTACTGGAGAGCATGGAGATCATCGGCAAAGAAAAGGTGCTCGCGCGTATCCAGGATGCGTTCAGGATTTTAAGGGAACTGGAGGCAGCGGGAACACCGGATAATAATTGAACAGGTGTCATCCTTTGGCTACTTGGGCCGCCGCTTTTCGATTTTCGCCCAGGAATCACGCAGCGGCACCGTGCGGTTGAACACCAGTTTATCATCACCAGAATCAGGATCGACACAAAAATAACCCAGACGCTCAAATTGGTACCGGCTGCCGGCCTCCACGCCTGCAAGACTGGGCTCCAGGTAGCAGGTGGGTAGTATTTCCAGGGAGTCAGGGTTGATATTCGCAGTAAAATCCTGCCCTTCCTCCACATCGTATGGATCTGGTTTTAGGAACAGCCGGTCATATAATCGCACTTCCGCTTCGATTGCATGCCTTGCAGATACCCAATGCAGAGTCCCGCGCACTTTCCGCCCATCCGGCGCGTCGCCCCCCCTGGTCGCAGGATCGTAGGTACAGTGCAGTTCCAAAATTTCACCCGTCTTCTCATCCTTAATCACGTCAACGCACGTGATGAAATACGCGTACCGCAGCCTGACTTCACGACCGGGCGCCAGGCGGAAAAACTTTTTAGGAGGGTCTTCGCGGAAGTCGTCCCGCTCAATGTACAGCTCACGTGAAAACGGCACTTTACGCGTCCCCGCAGAGAGATCTTCGGGGTTGTTTATCGCCTCGATCTCATCCACCTGGTCTTCAGGAAAGTTGATGATCACCACTTTGAGTGGATCAAACACCCCCATCACCCGCGGTGACCGTTTGTTCAAATCCTGGCGAATGAAATGCTCCAGCAATGCCATGTCCACCACGCTGTCGCTCTTCGCCACGCCGATATGGTCTAGGAAAGCGCGAATAGCTTCCCGTGTGTACCCGCGCCGGCGCATCCCGGATAAGGTTGGCATCCGTGGATCATCCCAACCTCTCACATACCCGTCCTCAACCAATTGGATGAGTTTACGTTTGCTCGTCACCGTGTAAGTCATATTCAAGCGCGCAAACTCAATCTGCTGTGGATGATAGATTTCTAATTCGTCAAGGTACCAATCGTATAATGGCCTGTGATCCTGGAATTCTAACGAACACAAAGAATGGGTAATCCCCTCAATAGAATCAGATTGTCCGTGTGCGAAGTCATATGTGGGGTATATTCGCCATTTGTCGCCTGTCCTGTGGTGAGTCGCGTGCAAAATTCGATACATGACCGGATCGCGCAAATTAATATTGCCTGACGACATATCGATCTTCGCCCGCAGTACTCGAGCACCGTCCAGAAATTCACCGGCGCGCATGCGCTCGAACAGGTCCAGGTTCTCTTCGATGGATCGTTCTCGATACGGGCTTTCCCTGCCCGGCTCGGTCAGTGTACCGCGGTATTCGCGGATCTGCTCTGCGCTCAGGTCATCGACGTAAGCCTTTCCCTTATTAATTAATATAACCGCGTACTCATACAGTTGTTCGAAATAATCGGATGCATAGAAAAGCCGCTCCTCCCAATCGAAACCCAGCCATCGAATATCTTCCATGATCGCATCGACATATTCAGTTTCTTCCTTGGTCGGGTTCGTGTCATCGAAGCGCAGGTTATAAAGGCCGTCGAATTCCTCCGCTACGCCATAGTCGATGCAAATCGCCTTGGCGTGACCAATATGAAGATTACCGTTCGGTTCCGGTGGAAAACGTGTGCGTACACGCCCCCCGTACTTGCCGCTCTCTATATCGTCCAGGATGGTGGAACGGATAAAATCTGTAGGGGTGGTTTCTTTTTCAGTCATAGGCTTCTCTTAATCCATCTAGTTCGTATTCATTTGTTTGACACCTCAGGCATCCAACAAATGACAAATTCACATATTCGCACAATTATATCAAAACTACAAGTTTAAATTGACCAAATTACAAGAGCATGGTAATATTTTTGTCGTAAGCAACACCATATCGATTGGGGAGTCGTCTAACGGTAGGACAGCGGTCTCTGGAACCGTAAGTAGAGGTTCGAATCCTTTCTCCCCAGCCTGATTACCTGTCTCCGGCGGCGCTATGCGCCGCCTCCTTTTTTTATTCAAACTATGACAGATCCACCAGGGGAGTTATTCGCCGGATGGTCTTTTGCACAAATGCGTAGTCCATTACGGATAGTTCGATGGCATCATTCGGGCACACTTCCACGCATCGACCACATCCACGGCAAGAATCACCAATCACCGCGCGGCTCTCTTCCAGTCGGATAGCATCCACGAAGCATATCCCCTCTGTGCACGTGCCGCAGCCAACACACAGCTCTGTTACTTCGACCTCCACACCGGGCATTTTTGATATCTTGTCACCGATCATAGGCGTGATTTGTGGCAGCATTTTCCATAGGCAGCAGCACGGGCAGCAGTTGCAAATCGTCAGCAGTTTGTGACTCGGTCCAGCACCCAACCATACCGAGTCCAGCTTATTGCGACCGATCATATGTACCAGTCCGGATTCTCGACAAACTCTGGCATGCTCCAGCGCTTGTTCTTTTGTCACCAGGCGGCCAAACCTGGGGCTGATATCCAAAACCGCCTCACCGAGGAAAAGACATCCATGTTCCTGCGCATAATCCTCACACTGGTTGCCGGCCCTGCAAATGCAAAAATCCATCACCCAGTGGTATTGGTTGCTGTTAATAAAGTGTTCCACGATCTGGGAAGGCAGCACCACGTCTTCCTGTCTCTCAATCGGTTGATTGACCTGGATGGTATTGTCAATGGGGAGATAGATGATGTCATCTCCATTAAATAACATTTTATCCACTACGTTCCCGACCACAGGCACGTGGGTGAGTTTCGCAAAGGAAAATCGCTGCGGAAAAGCTTTCTTGATCAGCTCAACAAACCAGACAGGACGACTCATTTTGTTATCCAAAAAACAATAATATCGATTTTACTACACAATCACAATACACCCGCATGGTATAATCCCTGCGTAATTTAGTAGGAGATTGTGTTCGTTTTTTGGCATTTAACGACACACTCAACTCAGTCATTTGATCCAACTTTGGGAGAAATTTTATTAATGAAACTGCACGAATATCAATCCAAACAATTCTTTGCCAGGTATGGCATACCCATCCCAAAAGGCAGAGTAGCGGCCTCCGCAAGCGAAGCCAAACAAATCGCTGAAGAATTAGGTGGCCGCTTTGTAATTAAGGCTCAAGTGTTAGTTGGAGGTCGTGGTAAGGCCGGTGGTATCCGCCTGGCAAAAAGCCCAACGGAGGCCGAAGATCTCGCCACGCAAATCATGGCCATGAATATCAAAGGCCTTCCGGTCCGAAAGGTCCTGGTCGATGAAGCCGCAAACATCAAGGAAGAGATCTATCTGGGGATTACGAACGATCGTGGAGAGCGCAAGCCGGTCATGATGTCATCCTCTGCAGGCGGAGTCGATATAGAACAAGTGGCCAGGGAGACCCCTGAAAAAATTATCAGGGTGCACATCGACCCGTTGCTTGGTTTACGAGATTACCAGGCGCGGGACATCGCTGCCGGAATCGATTTACCACGCGACTATTGGAGAACTTTTGGGGAAATCGCTCGAGGGCTGTGGTTGGCTTACAAAGATAGCGACGCCACACTGGCGGAGATCAATCCACTGGTCATCACCTCCGATAAGCGCCTGCTCGCAGTAGACGGGAAAATGGTCCTGGATGATAACGCCTTATTTCGCCACCCGGATCTGACGGAAATGCGCGACCTGGACGTCGAGGCGCCCTCAGAAATCGAGGCCCGAAAATATGGGCTCTCGTTCATCAAGCTTGATGGCAGTATAGGTTGCATGGTCAATGGTGCCGGATTAGCGATGACTACCATGGACATCATTAAACTCTTCGGAGGCGATCCGGCTAACTTCCTGGACATTGGTGGGGGCGCCAGTTCGGAAAAAGTCGCCGCCGCCTTGCGAATTATCTTAAACGATCCAAACGTTAAAGCGGTATTGTTCAATATATTCGGCGGTATCACGCGCGGGGACGAAGTCGCCCGCGGGATATTGTCTGCGCTCGAGGCAGTCAAAACGGATGTCCCAATGGTTATTCGCCTGGTTGGAACGAACGCTGAAGAAGGCCGGAAAATTCTTGCGGACGCTGATATGATCACTGCAGATACCCTAGCTGATGCTGCAAGGAAAGCTGTCGCAGCGGCGGCATCACATGCAGGGAGTGTTAAATAATGAGTATTTTAATAGATAGCAGCACAAGACTCTTAGTGCAAGGCATTACGGGTAACGAAGGCATTTTTCATACAAAACAGATGCTCGATTACGGGACGGCCGTGGTGGCCGGGGTAACACCCGGGAAAGGCGGCGAATGGGTATTGGCCGGCAAAATACCCGTATTCGATTCGGTCCGCATCGCCGTCAATGCAACCGGGGCCAATACGAGCGTCATATTTGTACCGGCACGTTTTGCCGCAGACGCCATATTCGAGGCCGCCGACGCAGGCGTAAACCTGATTGTCTGCATCACAGAGGGCATCCCGGTGCAGGACATGATGCGTGTCCGCAGCTATTTGGACCAAAAAGGGGCGCGTCTGGTTGGGCCGAACTGTCCTGGCCTGCTCACGCCAGGCGAATCTAAAGTCGGCATCATCCCCGGGAATATCGCAGTTGCAGGCTCAGTGGGTGTGATCTCACGCTCGGGTACCCTGACATATGAGGTGCTCTATGCCCTCACTCAGAACGAAATGGGCGTCAGCACGTGCGTCGGGATCGGAGGCGATCCGATCAACGGCACGAACTTCATTGATTGCCTGTCAATGTTCGAAGAAGACCCGAACACAGAAAAGGTGGTATTGATCGGTGAGATTGGCGGAACCGACGAAGAGAGAGCCGCAGAATTCATCAACGGCTACATGACCAAACCCGTCGTTGGTTTTATTGCCGGCAGGACCGCTCCCCCTGGAAAGCGAATGGGGCACGCCGGCGCAATTGTCGAGGGAGGTTCAGGGCTGGCCGCTGACAAAATCGAGTCGCTGGAAGCAGTCGGCGTAAAAGTCGCCAGCCACCCCGAGGAGATACCCTCTTTACTATAAATATTCCCACTGGCTTACTAACACTTAAACTCAGCAGTCCGCCCGGTATCGGGCGGACTGTCTATTTAAATGCAAACAACCCAATCCTTGAAGCGTTTTGATGAGTGGGCTGTTTAGTGAAAACCTGTTCGACTATTGATCCTCTGTCATCCGTTCATCGATGTAAGTGACGGCATCGCCGACGGTCGCAATCTTCTGGGCGTCTTCGTCAGATATTTCCGCACCAAACTTGTCTTCAAATGCCATGATCAGTTCTACCAGGTCCAGAGAATCGGCTTCCAGGTCCTCTCTGAAGCGTGCTTCCGGGGTCACTTTGTCTTCGTCGACACCAAGAATGTCCACGATAATGGCTTTGATCTCCTCAAAAGTATCAGACATGAAATAAACTCCTTTTATTTGTTTTCAAGTATAGGTCAATTTTAATATCGTAGCCCAATCTGTCAAGCCCCTATTCCGGGGCAATTTTTGTACAGCAGTGCATTGACACGGCAATTTCAGACTGGTAAGATAGCTCCATCCATCTGGAACACCGTTCTTGAGGAAAAGTTACGCTGATAGCAGCATATTGACCAGGTTTTATCCGATGAAAGATTCCAACCCTACCAGCTCACGTAAAACCGACCACATCCGTATCAACCTGGAAGAGGACGTTCGCTCGGCGCTGACAACCGGGTTGGAAAACTATCGTTTCATCCATCAATCGCTGCCTGAGCTCAATCTCAATGATGTAGACACAGGTCAGGACCTTTTTGGAAAACGGGTGAGGGCTCCGATATTGATCTCATCCATGACCGGCGGCACATCCGATGCCGGTAGAATTAACCGCACCCTGGCCTCCGCAGCTCAGCGTACGGGCATCGCAATGGGATTGGGGTCGCAGCGCGCCGCGATTGAAACACCGGATTTAGCGCATACGTTCCAGGTTCGTACACAGGCCCCCGATATACTGCTCTTTGCAAACATTGGAGCGGTCCAGCTCAACTACGGTTACGGTGTTACCGAGTGCATTACAGCGCTTGAAATGATCGAAGCGGATGCATTGATCTTGCACTTGAACGCCTTACAGGAAGCGGTGCAGCCTGATGGTGACACCCGGTTTGCTGGACTTTTAGGCAAAATCGAGCTCGTCTGCAGCAAACTGGATGTACCGGTGATCGTCAAGGAAGTCGGTTGGGGTTTTTCTCAAAACACGGCCCGTCAACTGGCGGACGCTGGTGTAAGTGCCATAGACGTGGCCGGCGCCGGAGGAACCTCCTGGTCGCAGGTCGAGATGTATCGCGCAAAAGACCCCGCCCAGGCGCGCCTGGCAGCCGCTTTTGTCGACTGGGGTACCACCACCGCCGAATCTATTGTAAACGTGCGCCGGGCAGCGCCAGAAATGCTCGTCTTCGCTTCGGGCGGCATCCGCAGCGGGGTAGAGATCGCCAAATCTGTCGCCCTCGGGGCGAAAATGGGCGGCATGGCGGGACCGTTCATCAAATTCGCATCAATATCGGTTGAAGACACCATCCAGACCATCAACGAGATCCAACGCGAACTGCAGGTCTGCATGTTCGCTGCCGGGGCAGGTGACCTGGAGCAGTTAGGAAATACTCCATTAATTTATCGCCAACCAGCGGATAGAATTTAACCCAAATTCTTTGCTTACCATGACATCACAGTTCACAACACTATCCAATACACTGCTGCCCGAAATTGAGAACGAACTCCGGCGAGTAGTATCGCTTGCCAGGGACAGAGGCACACAGGAACTGCACGAAATGCTAGCCTACCACATGGGCTGGGAGGGAGAAAACGCCATCCCCAACGCCAGCGGAAAACGCATCCGGCCCCTGCTGGTGGTTCTCACCACGGGTTCGGCGGGCGGTAATTGGCGGGACGTTGTACCGGCAGCTGCAGCCGTTGAGCTTGTGCACAACTTCTCGCTCATCCACGATGACATCGAGGACAACAGTCCCTTACGCCGCGGACGTCCGACCGTCTGGAAGCGTTGGGGGATCGCCCAGGCCATCAACAGCGGCGATTCGATGCTCACCCTGGCCAATATCGCTGTCCTGCGCCTATCGGAGACGACCAGCAGCGAAATCTCTAACCAGGCAGCCGCCATCCTCCAGGATGCATGCCTGCACCTGACCCAGGGGCAGTATCTTGATCTATCGTATGAGACTCGCCCCGAAATAACTATTGATGAATACTGGCGCATGATCCGCGGAAAGACCGCCGCACTGATCGGAACCTGTACTGAATTGGGCGCGCTGGTAGCCCAAACGAGCGGCAGCGCCAGGAAGTCCTACCGCGATTTCGGCGTGTACCTGGGACTGGCGTTCCAGGTTCAGGATGACCTGTTGGGCGTGTGGGGCGATGTGGAGACGACGGGCAAATCGGTTGATAGCGACCTGGTTGCGGGGAAAAAATCGTTACCGGTTGTGCATGCACTCAACCAGGACGGCCCTTTTGCCGAACGCTGGAAACAGGGCGGCATCACAAAGGCTGAAGTCCCTCACCTGGCAGGGCTGCTGGAAGACGAAGGCACCCGGTCTTATACCCAGGAACGAGCCGCTCACTACACCCAGAAAGCGCTCGATTCACTGGACGAGGCGGGGCCATCGGGAGAATTCGGGGATGCGCTGGTTGAGCTCGCCGAGCAGCTCTTGAATCGGTCAAATTAATCCCTTTTTGCCTTTCATAACGAATGGTAATTCACATATTTCTCATTTTCCCATCCCTTTACCCATTTCTGAAGGCTGGTATAATGCCCACGGTTCAGCCAGAAAATATAACGGACAGCGGCTGGACTCAATAATTCTATGAGCACAGAAAATTCGACCGGCTCTTCCAGGATCTGCCCGACCTGCGGCACGCGTGTACGCGATGATGCCGACCGCTGCCTGGTATGCGGCACCGATATGAGTTCCGGTGAAACTGCCAAAGCTGCCAAAGCCGTCCAGGGCAGCCGCA
>Ga0209013_10001538_pt1 | contig 21282 bp, 11 predicted proteins | sample Cruoilmetagenom2_FD_187291 | JGI IMG/M metagenome (GOLD analysis project Ga0209013, IMG submission 187291) | Oil polluted marine microbial communities from Coal Oil Point, Santa Barbara, California, USA - Sample 2 (SPAdes) (version 2) | ecosystem: Environmental > Aquatic > Marine > Oil seeps ...
AACGTAGCGTGGCTACGCCTGCGTCGCCCAATTCGCGAAAAACCCAACATCTCACTACCCTTCGCCGCCCTCGTCACGAAACCCGGTGAGAAGATCGGGCTAGACCATCAGATCATTCTGAGTAGCGCAGGATCATCGCCTCCACCGCACGTTCGCACACTTGGCAGTACGGCTGCACGCGACGCGAGAACATGAGGCAGTCGAGCATCGGGCGATAGAGACCGGTTGCCGAGTAACCGGCGCCTTCGAAGGCGCCGACCTTGCCGGCCCACGGGCTCGCGGCGAGATACTGCTGCGCCCACTCGGCGTGGGCGTCGGCGTTGCGCTCTTCTTTTTCTCTCAGCTCGGCGACCCGCTCATCGGACTCGCCGCTGCGAACGGCCGCCGCGATGGCCTCGTTGAGGACGGTCCGTTCCTTCTGGTAGGCCGCGTCCTCGAGGTCGTAGCCCTCCTTTTCCCACGGGGTCGGGATCTCAGTTCCCTGCGCGACGAGGTCCTTCCACTTGAGATTCTCGGGGTCGAGGAGGGCGGTGATGTTGGCCTCCACCGGCTGGCGCCCCCGCGGGTAGAAGTCGTTGTAGGCCACCGACGAGCTGTAGTACTCGTCGGCGAGCCCCGCGAACGAGTGTCCGAACTCGTGCAGGAGGAGATAGTCGGACCACTTCGAGTGGGCGGTGAAGGTGGAGAAGAGGTTGTAAATTCCACCGCCGCCATAGCGATCGTGGTTGACCATGATGATCAGGGCGTCGTAGGGAACGTTGGCGGCGATGTCGCGCAGGCTGCGATTGTCCTCGGTCAGCAGGTAACGCTCGGAACCCAGCGAGTTGAAGCTCACGCCGAGGGCGGTGTCGCGGTAGATGCCGCGGGTCGGTTCGTCGCAGCCGGTGTCGGCGGAGACGGCGAGAACCCCGCGGATGCTGATCAGGGCGCGATGCGACGCGAAGGGCGCTTGGCCTAGCAAGATGTTGGCGGCGTTCGCGAGGTCGGTCTTGAAGACTTCGATCTCGGACTTTGTGTACCCCTCACCGAGAATGGCGATGTCGACGACCGTGGAGGGCGGACCTCCGATGTGGGATTCAGCGATCAAAACGTTGGCCGAGGGTGGCTCGCGGCTGATTTCGAGAGACGACGGGTCGATCTCGAGCTCGAGGAGCTTGACCGAGGAACCGTCGCGGCGGCGGGCCGTGAAGCTGACAGTCATCGGCCGCTTTGGAAAGGGGAGCAGGACCGATTCGTGGTACGTGCGCCGGATACCGGCATCCGCCGCCGCGGTGGTGCGGTACTCCCCGAAGTAGGAATCAAATCCTTTCGACACGAGGAGATCATTGCTGCCGGTATCCCGCCCTTCCACCAGGTAGCCGCCGTATGGAAACTCATCGACGAGTCGAGACCGCGAACCGGCCCACGTGCCCTGCCGATACAGACGGTCGATCGACACCTGCTCCTCGTCCGCGTTGCCGGTGTGGTGAAAATCGACTCGAAGGGTGGCGTCTTCGAAGTACCGGTCGAAACGCGATTGGGCGTGAGCGCTTGAGGCGAGCATCACCGACACCACGATTCCGAATATGACAGGGCAGCGTTTCATGGCATTCTCCAGTCGAGCTATTGTGCATCATCTCCGCGTAACATTTTTTCATGCCGAGCGTAAACTCAGTGTATGAACCGCCCGAACGTCGTCATCGTGCTGGTCTTCGCCCTGATCCTCGGGGTTGCAGTTGCCGGTGATGCCGGGGAGAACAACCGGGTCTTCGGGTTCGAGGACTGGGAACGCGCGGTGAGCCGGCTGGATGTGGATCCGAACCAAGTGGTTTACCCCTTCCACGTCAGCGAGGAGATGCGGGCGTGGGCGGAAGAGAAGCTGCGGCCGTTCAGCGCGGCTTCGCCCGAGATCAAGCTGGAGGCGTTGCAACAGGCATTCTTCGACCGCGGCGAGTTCGAGTTCGAGTACGAGGGGATTCGCACGCTGACCGCCGAGGAGGCATTCGCGGCCCGCCACGGTAACTGCATGTCCTTCACATCCCTCTTTATCGCGCTCTCGCGCAGCCTCGGCCTCCCGACCTTCCTGGTTTCCGTCAAACGTCAACCTGGTATCGAGAGGGACGACGACCTGGTGGTTGTCAACCGCCACGTGGTGGCGGGCTATCGCTCGCCGAACAAAATCTACATCTACGACTTCTACGTCAACACGACCGCACCCTATCTGAGTCGCCGCGTGATCGACGACCTGGCGGCGTCGGCGATTTACCACACCAACATCGGTGGCCTCGCGATTCGCCGGAGCGATTACGAGGAGGCCCTGAGAAACCTCGAGATCGCGACCGTTCTCGCCCCCGACTGGGCTCCGGCATGGGTCAACCTTGGCGTCACACATGGGCGGCTCGGTGACGAGGATGCGGCCTTCGACGCATACCAGCGGGCGTTGATCGCCGAACCCGGGAACTCGTCGGCCCTGATCAACCTGGCCAAGATGTACCAGGCGCAGGGTCGCGTCGAGGAGGCCCGAACCGCCCTCCTGGCCGCCGCCGAGGGGACCCGAAATCCGTTCACTCTGATCGCGATGGCCGACGCCGAGATGCTCCGAGGCGACCTGGAAGAAGCTCGCCAATATCTTCGACGGGCGCGTTGGTGGTACGGCAAGGAGCCCGAGGTTTTCGATGCTCTGGCCCGACTCGCCGTTCTCGAAGGGGAGCACGAGAGGGCGGAGAGGCACCGACAACGGGCTACCGACCTGCGATCGAAGGCTGTTGAGAGCGGCGCAGACGACCGTCCGCGCTGACGCGATTCCGCCGGGCTGTTGATTTCTCCCCCCGCAGGGTTTATCACTATTGGTATGAGAATCGCGGTGTTCGCTACGTTGATGGTCGCTGCCGTAATTGCCGCCGCCGCGACCCGCCGCCCGGCGGTTGCGGGCGGCTTCTACACCGATGACCCGGTTCAGCTACGGGCTCAGATCGAGGAGATGTTGCAGCCGTCCCCATCACGGAAGGGGGCGCGGGCGGTGGTTGTTCCCCACGCCGGTTACGCGTATTCGGGCGCGGTGGCCGGCAAGGCATTCGCCACCCTCGACGGGGCGGCCGTGCGGAGGGTGATCCTGCTCGGTCCCTCCCATCACCGCAGCTTTTCGGGCGCCGCCCTGCCGGCGCGCGACATCACGGCCTTCTCCACCCCCCTCGGCGACGTGCCTCTCGATATGGAGGCCCTCGCGTCGCTGCGCGGCGAACCCGATTTCAAAGGTCCGGCCGCGGCCCACGATCCCGAGCACAGCCTCGAAGTCGAGCTGCCCTTCCTCCAGGTGGTGGCGCCGAAGGCCGAGATCGTGCCCATCCTCGTCGGTCAGATCAGCGGTCTCGAGGACGCCAGCCGGATGGCCCGCGCCCTGACGCCCCTCCTCGGGCCATCGACCGTGGTCGTGGGCTCGTCGGACTTCACCCACCACGGCGCCCGCTACGGATGGACGCCTTTTGGCGAGCCGAACCTCGGTCGGAAGCTACTTCAGCTTGGGCGGGCCACGGCGGGGCGGCTGGCGGCAATCGATCCGGAGGGCTTCTGGTACCAGGTGGAGGTCAGCGGCGACACGGTGTGCGGCGCGCGGCCCCTGACGGTGCTGGCCGAGCTCCTGGCCCACGCTTTCGACGGTCAGGGTGATCTGCTCGATGTGACCACCTCTGGGGTGGTCACCGGTAACTGGGATCTGTCGGTGACCTACGCGGCGGTGGCCTTTGACGGTTCATGGAAGAAATGGGAGGACGAGGCGCCGCCGGCGCTCGGTGTGGTTTCGCCGACCCAGGGCGCCGAGGTCGTCGCCCTCGCCCGCGCGACCCTCGAGAGCTACCTCACGCATGACGGCGGCATCGCCGAATGGTACGCCGCGCCCCACTCAACGGCGGTCATCCGCGCCCCGGCCGGCGCCTTCGTGACCCTCAACCACCGGGGCAAGAAGGCCGCCGATCCGGGGCGGCTGCGCGCCTGCATGGGCGTCATCGAGGCCCGGCAACCGCTCGAGCAGGCGGTGGTGCAAGCGGCGGTGTGGGCGGCCCAGGATCCGCGTTTCCCGAGACTGGAGGCGGGTGAGATGGAGGGTCTGGAGGTCGAGGTCTCGATCCTGTCGCCGAGCCATCCGGTGCCCGGACCGGAGGCGATCACTATTGGAACCCACGGCATCATCCTCTCCAAAGGCGGCCACCGCGCCCTCTTCCTGCCGCAGGTGGCGACCGAGCAGGGATGGGATCTGGAGACCACGCTCGACCACCTGGCGCGCAAGGCGGGGATGGCGGCGGACGACTGGCGCCGTGGCGCCAGCTTCGAGGTCTTTACCGCTCAGGTCTTCGGGGAAGAACGATGAGGCGTTTAACCCGCCGCGAGCTGGCGCTGATGCTCGGCGCGGGCGCCCTTGCCGGGACCAGGCGGGCCGGGGCCTCGACACCGGTCGTGCTGCCCGGCGTGGTGGGGGTGGCCGAGGCCGAGGCGAGGCACGGCCAGCCGCTGAGTCGGGAACAGGCCGGACGCGCCGTCGCTGGAGCGGTGGCGGCCGCGGTGGGGGCAGAGTCAGGCGCCGAAGCGGCGAAATCGCTCTTTGCTCCGAGCGACACCGTGGGCATCAAGGTCAACTGCCTGGCCGGCAAGGCCCTGTCACCGCGGGTCGAGCTGGTCGAAGCTCTCGTCGATCTCATCGCCGGGGCCGGCGTCGACCGGCGGAAGATCATCGTCTTCGACCGTTCGAGCCGCGAGCTCGAGAAGGCCGGTTTCACCATCCACCCCCACGGGTCGCCCTACCGGTGTGTCGGCACCGACAACGACTACGATCGCCTGCCGTCGTCGAGCGGCGCCATCGGCTCGTGCTTTGCTCGTATCGTGTCCACCGAGTGCACCGCGCTGGTGTCCTTCGGGGTCGTCAAGGACCACGACCTGGCGGGTGTGTCGGCGGGCATGAAGAACTGGTACGGCGTCATCCACAACCCCAACAAGTACCACCAGAACGGCTGCGATCCCTACATCGCCGATGTCGCCCGCCATCCCTTCATCCGCGACAAGCTCCGTCTCACCGTGCTCGACGGCGTCGTCGCCCAGTGCCACGGCGGTCCGGCCTACCGGCCCGGGGCCACTTTCGACCTCGGGGTGGTGGCGGCGAGCACCGACCCGGTAGCCGCCGATCTGTGGGCCTGGCAGGTGATCGAGGCTGAACGCAAGCGGCGCGGCATGCCCACCCTCGAGGAGGCGGGACGGCCGGTGCGGTTCGTCGCGACCGCCGCGGCGGAGGGTCTCGGGGTCGGTGATCCGGATCGGCTGAAGGTGGTGTCGGCATGAAGATCGATCGCCGGCAATTGGTGGTGCTCGGGGCGGCGGGTGCGGCCGGCGCCCTCGGGCCGCCGCTTCGCGGCGCGGCGGCGCCGGCGTCGCCGAAAGCCGCCGGCGACAAGCTGACGGCGCGCGAGGCCTCGTGGTACAAGAAGCTCGAGGAGGGGAGGGTGGAGTGCCAGCTCTGCCCGCAGAAATGTACCGTCGCCGACATGGAACGCGGGATGTGCGGCAACCGCGAGAACCGGGGCGGCACGTACTACACCCTGGTCTGGGGCCGCGCGTGCGCGGTTCACGTCGACCCGATCGAGAAGAAGCCGTTCTTCCACGTCATGCCCGGCGAGCAGGCGCTGTCGTTTTCCACCGCCGGCTGCAACGTGGAATGCAAGTTCTGCCAGAACTGGGAGATCTCGCAGTTCCGGCCGGAGCAGGTCGAGGCCTACGATCTGCCACCGCGGGATCTGGTCGCCGCCGCCAAACGCACCGGCGCGCGTCTCACCGCGGCCACCTATGGCGAGCCGGTGGTCTTCTGGGAGTACGTCCGCGATGTCGCCGCCGCGGCAAATGCCGCAGGTCTCAAGCCCACCGTAGTTTCGAATGGGTTCATCCAGGAGGAGGCCCTGCGCGAGGTGGCGCCGTCGCTGGCCGCCATCAAGGTCGATCTCAAGGGTTTCCGCGAGAAGTACTACGAGGAGCAGATCCGCGGGAAGCTCGAGCCGGTGCTGAAGACGCTGCAGGTGGTTCAGGAGCTCGGGGTGTGGCTCGAGATCGTGGTTCTGCTGGTGCCCACCCTCAACGACTCGGCCGAGGAGATCCGCGATCTGTCGCAGTGGGTGCGGAAGAACCTCGGTCCCGATGTGCCGGTCCACTTCACCCGCTTTCACCCCACGTATCGGCTCACCGATCTACCGCCGACGCCGATCGCCACTCTCGAGCGGTCATGGGACATCGGGCGACAAGCGGGCCTCAACTACGTCTATCTCGGCAACGTCCCGGGCCACCCGGGAGAGAACACCGTGTGCCCCGGTTGCGGCGAAATCCTGATCCGTCGAGTCGGGTTCAGGGTCATCGCGAACACCCTGGTGGACGGCGCCTGCCCCAAGTGCCAACGCAAGATCCCAGGCGTGTGGAAGTAGCTCCCGCGCCCGCCAACCTTGTAGCGCAGGCGTCCCGCCTACACATGCAGGCGAGACGCCTGCGCTACAAGATATCCCGGAGCCCTTGTAGCGCACGCGTCTCGCGTGCAGGGTGGGTTGTCAACGATATGCAGCCGAGACGGCTGCGCTACAAGATATCCCGGAGCCCTTGTAGCGCACGCGTCCCGCGTGCATGAGATGGCCGGCATTCCGAATTCCTAGTTCTTCTTCCGTTTCTCATCCCTTGGCGGCTGCGTCTCCTGCCTGATGTACCTCAACACGCCCACGACCAGATAGAAGGCAATGATTCCGAGCACGATGAAGAGGAGCACGGATGACATAACACCATGGCTACGGACGAGCTGGGAAGGCCGGTCTCCGCGGCCGCTTGTGTTGCTGCGTGCGAAGTCCTCATGCGGGGCTGTGTCGCCCGAGGAGAGTGAGACCGGCCTCCTCAACTCGCCCGGAGGCGGATCGTACCACGATGTTCGAAATCCGGTATCCAGTAGACTATCCCCGCGGAGGAAGGCATGACCGGAATTCGAACCCTTGACCTGGAGTTTTTTGGGACCGAACGGATCATCGCGTCGTTTCTGGCGCCCGGTGAGCGTAGATTCGTACTCTTCGAGACCGGGCCCGCAAGCTCGGTGGACACGCTCGAGCGCAGAGTGGCCGAGGCCGGGTTCGACCTCGGCGACCTGCAGGCTGTGTTTGTGACCCACGTTCACCTCGACCATTCCGGTGGCGCCGGGGTGCTCGCCGAACGTACCGGTTGCAAGGTCTTCGCTCACCCATCCGGCGCCGAGCACCTCGTCGATCCCGGGCGCAAGCTCCTGCCTTCGGCCGAGCGGATCTACGGGGATCTGATGGTGCCGCTGTGGGGGACGACGCTCGCGGTGCCCGAGGACCGACTCGAGGTGGTAGGCGATGGCGAAACGGTGGAGATCGACGGCCTCGAGGTACGAGGCTGGCACACCCCGGGACACGCGGTGCACCACGTGGCGTGGCAGATCGATGACATGGTGGTCACCGGCGACGTCGCGGGCGTGCGCTTTCCGGGCGCCACCCACGTGCTGCCACCGATGCCGCCGCCCGATATCGATATCGAGGACTGGCGCCGGAGTCTGGACATATTGCGTGGTCTCGAGCCCAAGAGTCTGCTCCTGACCCACTTCGGAGCGTTCGACGATCCGGCGCGCCATCTCGATGAGCTGGAGGTTCGTCTGGAGCGCTGGACCGATATTGCCCGACGGGTGGTCGCCGAGGGCGGCGACCGGGAGATGCTCGGCGCGGAGCTCAAAGCTCTCGACGAAAGTGAGATGGAATCCGCCAAGGTACCGGCCGACGCGATCGAGCGGTACCGCCGGCTCTGCCCGGTGAAGGAGAGCTCGACTGGCCTCTATCGTTACTGCAGCCTTGCGGCGCAGGAACGCACGCAAGGCTGAATTCGGGGTTCTGAATTGAGAATTCACTCCCTCACGGCGCCCTCCGTCCCGCGGGTTCGCGCGGGGAAGCCGGAAGCGGATTGAGGCGCACCTTCCACGCGCCGCGGCCGTGGGTGAAGGCAAAGAGCCATGGCTCGCCGTTGCCATCGGTGCCGAGAGTCAGCCACTCGGTGACGACGTTGGCAAAGCCGGTGTTCTCGACCGCCCAGGTGCGGCCGCCGTTGATGGTGGTGAACACGCCGAGGTCGGTTCCGAGGTAGAGGCGTTCTGAGTTACCTGGATCGACGACGATCGAGTGAACGGGGATGTCCGGGATCGCGGTGGCGCCGTGACCGTCGATCGACAACCATGTTTCGCCGCCGTCCGCAGACCGCCAGACGTGTCTGCCGCCGAACTCTGCGAAGGTCGCGTAGACCACGCCGGGCGACGAGGGATCGAAGGCGAGGGAGGTGACGAATCCCTCCCGCGGACGGCTCGACGCCCACTCGGTGGCGGCGCCGGCCTCGAGGGCCTCGCTACTGCGGAAGACAAAGCCGTCGGTGGCGCCGACGACGACCGATTGCGAGTTGCCGGGAGCGATGGCGAGGGCGCTGACCTGGCCCGAACCGAGGGGATTCCGGCTGGCAGCGGTCCATTCGAGCGCGCCGTCGTCGGTCCGCCACAGACGGCGCCCGCCGGCCCACAGGCGCTGCGGCTGGTTGGGGTCCATCGCGAAGGGCGTGATGAAGAGGAAGTTCTGACTCGGTTCGGTCACGCCTTCCATCGCCACCTCGAAGGTCCGGCCGCCGTCGGTGGACCTCTTGAAGTAGAACCGTTGGCTTTCGGCATAGACGAAATCGGCGTTCGAGGGGTCCACCGCTACATAACCGCCGTCGCCCCCGGAGACATGGCGCCAACCGTCGCTTCCCTCCTCGTCCTGACCGAGCAGCGTGCCGTTGTCCTGGGCGCCTCCGATGTAGCTCTCGGCGCCGGGGTAGGGCGCTCCGTGATAAAACTGGGTGATCCCGAAATTGTGATTGAGGGGCATGAACTCGACCGAGGACCGCGCGGAATCGCAGACGGCGGTGGCGTCCCGGCCGATCGAGGCGCCGGGGTTGTCGGTGCGGAATACTCCGCCGTCGGTGGCGGAGAACATCGAGGTGTTGCTGACACCGTCATAGTCCGGGTGGAAGACGATGGCATGCTGGTCGGCGTGAACAAAGCTGGGCGCCAGGCCCGCAGCCCACCAGTAGGAGGCCAGCCCCCAGCTCTGTCCGCCGTCGTCGGAGCGGAAGAGATCGACGCCTGCCGCCCACACCACGTCCGGGTCCACCGGGTCGACGGCGATGACGTTGCAGTACCAGCCCATCGGCGTCCAGGAGTTCTCCTCGCCCCAACCGCAGTCCGCGTTGGAAGCCCCGGCAGGGTTGGTGAGGAGCAGGGTGTTGAGCTTCTCGGGGTCGGTGTTGTCGACCCGCACCCGCCAGCTACCGGGATTGCCACCGGCGGTCGACCGGTACACCGCGAGCAGGGCCTGCTCGAAGTGGCCGTCCGGCCCGGCGTCGTTGGAGGCCGAGAGGGCGTAGATGATGCGTTGGTCGGAGGGCGCTACCGCCAGGGTGGTGCGACCCATACCGGGCTCGGAGAGAACCGCCTCCCACCCCCCCGAACGGGTCATCTTGCGGCGATAGACGGTTGCCTGTTCGAAGGTCCCGCACGAAGCAAAGACCCAATCCACCGCCTGGTCGGTGCGGAGAACGAGGTCGAGGCAGCCGCCGGTGACTTCCGGATCGAAGAGGAGACGCCAACTCCCACCGCCGTTCTCCGACAGGTGGACCCCGGTGCGTGTGGCGGCGTATATACGGTTCGGATCGCGCGGGCTGATGACCAGATCGTTGACCCAGTGAAATGCTGGATGGTCGGTCGCCGACAGCTTTGACCATGTGGCGCCGCCGTCGGTGCTCTTGTAGATTCCGGCGCCGCGCAACGGCAGCCAAGTGCCACGAACGATTTCTCGGAAGTAGCCCTCGCCGGTGCCGATGTAGAGCACATCGGGGTTGGAGGGGTCGATGGCCATCGAGTTGACGGCAATGTTGGCGAGGCGATCGGAGACCGGAAGCCAGGACTGCCCGGCATCGTCGGTCTTCCACACCCCGCCCGAGACCCCGCCGGCCCACATGATCTCCGGATGATTCGGGTGAATCACCAGGGTGCGGGTGCGGCCGCCGATGTTACCGGGTCCGAGGGCGGTCCACCGTCCGAGGGAGCGGGCGGCGACGAACTTCGTGAGTGATGCCAGAGTGGTTCCGGGTCGCGCCGGCGCCAGACTGCCGAGGGTCGTCGAGTGGAGGGGCATGCCGTCCATGTGGACCAGGGCGGCCTGATAAGCGGCCATCGGGTCGTGGCTGGGGGAAGCCCCAAGTCGTTTGAGCCGATAGTATTCGAAGGCCGCGTCGGGTTCGTCATAGCTGGCGCCGGGTCGATCAGCGGCAGGAGATGACGGTCGGGGCGGTGGGTCTGGCGCCCCCGGTGGTTCGGCCCCCGCGAGCGCGAGACCGCAGGAAAGGGTAGCGACGACGAGGCTGGAAAAATGCGGGTGCGAAGGCATACGACCTCCTATCTGTCACGGCTGGACACCGAGAGATACGTAAGCGAAAGCTGAGGGTTCTATTGCGATAGGTCGAACCGGAAGGTGATGGCTGCCATTCGCCGCCCGCAGCGGTCTCCGAGCCGCGAAGCGGCGACAGACACGTCGGAAGAGCATGGCTGTGCATGGTGGAGCGCTTCTCACCGTACTGTGAGACGAGTTCAATCGGTAGACACCTCTGTGGTGGTAGGATGAATCGATCCGGAGGTGGATGATGGCCAAGGCGCGCACATGGTTTCTCGGAGCAGGGTGTTTGCTGATCATTTTCGGAGCGGTGATATTTGCGCTCCTGGTGCGGGGTCTGTCGACGCCCTCTCTTCCGCGCGAGATGGTGCTGTCGCTGCGGCTGGCGGGACCCATTGCCGAGGTCACGGCCGACGATCCGCTCGCCGAGATAATGGGCGAGGAAGCGACCAGCCTCCGCCATCTCCGCGAAGCGTTGGTGCGGGCCGCCGAGGACGACCGGGTCGCCGGTCTCCGTCTGCGGGTGGACAGCATCGGCGGCGGCTTCGCCACGGCCCAGGAGCTGCGGTCGTTGATCGCGCGGATCAACGCGGCCGGCAAGTGGACCTCGGCCTACATGGACACCGCGGGCGAGTTCACCCCCGGCAACCTCGTGTACTACGTGGCCTCGGCCTGTGACGAGGTCTCGATCAACCCCCAGGGCGACCTCAACCTGGTCGGTCTGTCATCGAGGGTGCCATTTGTTCGAGGCACCTTCGACAAGTTGGATATTCGCGCCGAGTTTCCGGGTCGAGGCGCGTACAAGACCGCCCGCTTCATGTACACCAACACCGAGTTCACTCCGGCCCACCGGGAGATGATCGAGTGGTTGGTGGGCTCGATCATGGAGCAACTGATGCAGGGTATCGGTGACGGCCGTGGGCTGCCGGCAGAGGAAGTGCGGAACCTCGTGGACCGGGCGCCGTTCCTCGGCGAGGAGTCGGTGGAGGTCGGCCTGGTGGATCGGATGGAGGATTGGGGGGCGTTCACCAAGCGGATCGAGGAGAAGGCGCCGCACGCGCGGGTTGTCAACGTCCGCGCCTATCTCAAACGAGGCCACCGGTCCAACACGGGCCCCAAGATTGCGGTCGTCACCGCGGTCGGGGCAATCATGCGCGGGTCGAGTGGCGAGAGCGTGAACCCACTCTTTGGCGGCTCGGTGATGGGCTCGGACACGATCTCCAAGGCCTTCCGGGATGTCCGCAAGGCCACGGGCGTGAAGGCGGTGGTCTTCCGCATCGACTCGCCCGGCGGCAGCGCGATTGCGTCGGAGATCATCCGCCAGGAGATGGTTCGCACCGCCGAGGAGATCCCGGTTGTGGTTTCGATGGCAAACGTCGCCGGATCGGGTGGGTACTGGATCACCTGCGGCGCCCAACGCATCGTCGCCGACCCGGGTACGATCACTGCGTCGATCGGGGTCTTTGCCGGACATCTCAACACGTCCGGCTTCTGGCGCAACAAGCTCGGAGTGACCTACGGTCGGGTGGACGACGGGATCAACGCCAACATCTATGGCGAGCTCGAGGATTGGACCGATGAGCAGAGGGCGGTTGTGGACCGCATGCTCGATCGGATTTACGACGACTTCGTGCTGCGAGTCTCGGAGTCGAGGGAGATGAGCCTGGAGGCGGTTGACGCAGTCGGCCGCGGCCGCGTCTTTACCGGAGTCCAGGCGTTGGAGCTTGGGCTGGTGGATGTTCTCGGCGGTTTTGACGAGGCTCTGGCGGAGGCCAAGAGGCTGGCCGATATCAAGCCCGATGCAAAGGTCCGGCTGGTGGAGTACCCGCGGGTGCTGCCGTGGTGGCGTAAGTTTGCCAAGCGACGGGCGGGGGACGATGCCGCGCTGCGAGCGAGGTTGGAGCTGGTCGAAAACTGGCTGCTCACCGGCACCATCGACACCCCCGGAGTCGTCTGGATGCCGCCAATCACCATCCAGTAACCCGAGTATTCCGCCAGCATGGGGTTCCGGCCGTCCTTGTAGCGCACGCGTCCCGCGTGCATGCAGCCGGGACGGCTGCGCTACAAAGCTGACCGGCATTCCGAATTCCGAATTCCGAATTCGAGCGGCGCCACGCGCCGCTCGTTGACAGCGATGACCACCCGTGGTCCCATGGATCGAGCCGCGATGAACCGACCTTCAGACACCCGACCCCGCGTCATCACCTGCCGAGGTGCCCGTGCCGCCGAGCGGCGGCTGCTTGACGAGGTCGATCGTTTGGCCGCTTCCAGTCTTGACGATGTGACGACGCCGGTGCGGATTGTCGTCCCGTCCAAGAGCCTGCGCCGCCACCTCATGCGTACGCTGGCCCGCCGCCGGGGAGCGGTCGCGGGGATCCAGGTGCAGACCCTGTTCGGGCTCGCGCTCGATGTGGTGTCCCGAAACGGCCAGGCTCCGCCCCACGCCGATGCCGCGTTTGCTCTTCAGGTGCGGCGGCTGGCCGCCGCGGCGCCGATGTTGCGCGCCAGCCTCGACGATTTGACGGATGGATACGACGCGGTTGTGGGCGCGGTTCGCGATCTCCTCGACGCCGGCTTTCTGCCGGGGAACGAGGAGGGCGTCCTCGAACGGCTCGACGACGTGGCGGCCGAGGTGGCGCCGGAGCGGATCGAGCGGTCGCGCGCACTGGTGCGGCTGGCGGCCGCAGCCTTTGCAGACGCCGAGGAGCTGGGGCTGGAGCGCTCGACGCGCGCGCTGCAGGTGGCGGAAGAGGCTCTTGCGGTGCATGGTCCGGATTTGCTGCCTACGCGAGCGCTCATCGTGCATGGTTTTGCCGATGTCACCGGGGTGGCGGCGGATCTGCTGCTGATTCTGGTCCGAGTGCTGGCGGGCACGGTGATCCTCGATCGCCCCCCGGACCCGGCGGCGCCGGAGCATGACGATCTCGGCGGCGCCTATCTCAGCCGTCTCGAAGAACGGATGGCCCATCTCGACCGGGAGACCGACGAGGGATCCGACCCGCCGCCGGAGATCGAGCTGGCGGAGGCGCCGGATGCTGAGGCGGAGGCGCGGTGGGTGGCCGAGCGGATTCGTGGTCTCCTCGATCGTGGCGTCGAACCCGAAAGCGTGGGTGTGGTGGGCCGAAACCTCGATGCCATGGCGTTTCCGCTGCGGCGCCATTTTCGCCGTCTCGGGGTGCCGTTCTCCGGGGAAGGTGTCATGGTGCCGGGCGTCGGTTCGAGGCGACGATTGCGACGGCTGACCGAGGTTCTGGCCCGTGGCCCTGCGAGCGAGATCGATCGTTGGGCCGAGACCCGCGTCGAGCAGGTAAACGCCACCGAGCTGCTCCTCGGGCTCCGCGTTCTCGGTGTCCAGAGATTGGCGGATTTGGCGGGGCTTTCCGCCGACGCCGCGCCGCCGGCAGGGGTGTCGTTGCCGGTGGCCGTTGGTGCGGCGGATGAGTTGGAGGATGAGTCCGTCGCTTCGCGCCGCCTGCCGAAAGACGTTCTTCGGCGAGCGGTCGACGAGGCGAGGCGGCTGGTCTCCGTTCTCGAGACCTGGCCCATGACCGGAACCGCAACGGTGCATCGCCGGCACACGGCAGAGGTTCTCGCGGCGCTCGGATGGGACGAGCAAACAGGGGAGTCACGGGCGGTGCGCGACGGTCTGGAGGCCCTGTGCGGGGAGTTTCCACCGACGTTCAACCTCGCCAAGACCGAGTGGCTGAAGCTGGTCGGCGATCGTCTCGAGCACGCGGGTGAGGTGCCGGTCGGTGGTGGTGGCGCCGGCGTTCAGACGCTGACCGTCATGGAGTCCCGGGCGCGCACCTTTGATCACCTCTTGGTGATCGGTGTGAACCGTGGCGTTTTTCCGCGGGTCGGTCACGAGGATCCGATGCTGCCGGAGGCGGTTCGTGTGCGCCTCGCGGCCGACGTGCTGCCCGAGATGCCGGTCAAGGGGCGCAGCGCCGACGAGGAGCGCTACCTCTTTGCGCAGCTCCTGTCGAGCGCCCCGTCTGTGAGTTTGTCATGGCACGTGTACGGCGGCGAGGGGACCATGACGCCATCGCCGTTTGTGGATCGGCTACAGCTGCGCGCGGGTGTGGAACCGCCAACTCCGATCCAACAATTGTGGTCATCCGATGAGACTGCGACCAGGCCGAGACCGGCCTACGAGCTCGCGGTGCTCGCGGCGCCGGCAGCGGGAGCGCGCGGCATCGTTGGGCTCCTGGCCGCCGCGGTGGCCGAGGGGCGGACCGACGCCGGTGCGGAGTCGGCATCGGTCGCGCCCGAAACCGTGGCCGCGGCCCGCACGGCTCTGATGGCGGCAGGGCCCTCGCCGTGGTTCGGCATTTCCGGCGCCGGTGAAGATCCCGGCGACGCGACGCTGTGGGTGACTCACGCGGAAAGGACCGGGACCTGTCCGTGGCGGGCGTTTGTTGAACGTCGCCTCGGCATCATGCCGCTGCCCGACCCACTCCTCGGTCTGCCGGGGATCGACGGTCCGCTGGTGGGCCGGGTGGTGCACGGGGTCCTGGAGGCCATTGTCGCCGGCGCCGTCGCCAAACGCGGCGAGCTTGCCGACGCGCTCGCCCGCGCGCCGGTCGAGATTCGATGGCCCGATCACGATCGGTTGGACGAGCTCGTCAACGACCAGGCGCGACGGGTTGCGGTTCGCGAGGGACTGGCGCCGTTGGGGATGGCGGCGCTGCTGGCGGCACGCGCGCGACAGTTTCTCGAGGTCGAGCGGAAGCTCGAGTGGGAGAGCGGTTTGCTGGGTGGTGTCCTCGGCACCGAAGTGGAGGGCGGGACCACGGTTCCCGGAGTGGCTCGCGCGCTGTCCTTCCGCGCCGATCGGGTGGACGACGACGACGGCGTCATCCTGCTGGTGGACTACAAGGCCGCACAACCCATGTCGGCCACCACCAAGGAATCTACGCGAAGAAAACATCTCCGGCAGAAGATTGCGCGCGGCCGGCTGCTGCAGGCGGCCGCCTATTCGCGGGCTTCGGGTGTCGAGAATGCGAGGGGCGAGTACCTCTATCTCAAGCCCAACCAGGACTGGACCGATGAGATGCGCGAGGTGGTGGTCGACTGTGATGACGACGTCCTCGTCGAGCCGTTTGCGACGGCCATCCGGACCATCACGACCGCACGGGCGGAAGGGGTGGCCTTTCCGCGGGTCGAGGAGGCGGATGGGAAGACGGCCGCGCACTGCGCCTACTGCGCCGTTGCCGAGGCCTGCCGCCGGGACGACTCGATGTTTCGCCGCGATCTCGTACGGTGGATGAACGAATCCGAGGATTCCGGTGATCCCGCCGCGGATGCCGCCCGCGCGCTCTGGTGGCTGGGTTTCGAGCGTCCGGAGGGCAACGGATGACAGGCCCGCCTCGCGATCCGATTCTCGTCGACGAGGCATCCCGACGGCTGGCTCAGAGCGAGTTCGAGCGTCCGGTTGTGGTGGTGGCGGGCGCCGGCACCGGCAAGACGACGCTGCTCGTGGCGCGGGTTGCCGCCTGGTGTGTCGGTCCCGGTTGGGAGCGGCACAACGAGGAAGGTCGTGACCGCCAGACCGTGGCCCGGAGGGTCATCGAACGGGTCGCGGCCATCACCTTCACCGAGGCTGCGGCGGCCGAGATGGCCCGCAAAATCGGGATCGCCCTGCTCGATCTCGCGGCCGGCGGCGAGCCGGAAGGGTGGGATCCGGCGCCGAGCGTCTTGCCGACCGATGCCGATGAGATCACGCAGCGGGCGCGGGCCCTGTCCGAGGAGAGTCACCGGTTGGTGGTGTCCACCATCCACGCCTTCTGCCAACGGCTGCTCGCCACCTACCCGTTGGAGGCCGGGCTCCATCCTCGGTTCGACGTCGATGCCGAGGGCGACCGCATCGAGGCTCTCGCCGAGGAGGTTGTCGAGGAGGCCCTGCGTGGTCTCGGCGGAGATCCGAAACGCGACGACTGGGAACGGCTGGCGATGGAGGGCGTGGGCCCGGCGACGATCGTCGAGGCCCTGTGCCAGTTGGTGGAGGCCGGAGTCGAGCCGGAGCTGTTCGACGAGGATCCCTTCAACGACCATGCGGCCGCGGTCATTGCCAGGCGGTTGCTCGCCGCGTTGAATCGTTTTGCCGATCTCGTCGGCGACCGGCTGGCCGCCGTCTCGGGATCGGTCAGCGTCTCGACGCGGGATGACATCCAAGAGCTGAGGCAGCGCATCGCCGAGCTCGGCCCGGCGACCGCGGTGGATGATCTGACGGCTGTCGCGGCGATGGTGAGCGAAAAGACCGTTCCACGGCTGAAAAAGTGGTCGCGGCTCGGATTCACGGTGAGTGAGAAAGACTGCCTGGGGAAAACGCGGCACGAAGTCGCGGCGGTATCGGGTGAGATTGCGGCGGTATTGGATCCGCTGACCGATCTTCACGAGGACGAGTTGGCCGCGGCGCGGGCCGTGATGGCGCCGCTCCTGGACACCCTCCAGCGTCGGCGGAGCGCGGTGGGGATAGTGACCTTTTCGGACCTTCTGAGGTATGCCGAGCGCCTCCTCGCGGATTCGATTGGGGTCCGGCGCGAGGTCGTTGCGGGCATCGACCATCTGCTAGTGGACGAGTTTCAGGACACCGACGATGTCCAGTGCCGGCTCGTCGAGTGGCTGGCTCTGACGGGCGACCCGGCCGCCCATCCATCGCTCTTCATCGTCGGCGACCCCAAGCAGTCGATCTATGCGTGGCGCAGCGCCGATCTCGCGGCGTACGATGAATTTCTGAAACAAGTAATGGAGAGCGACGGGGTCACGGTGGATCTGGTTCGCAACTTCCGCTCGGTGACTGCGATCCTCGACGAGGTCGAGCGTCTGGTGGCCCCCGTGATGCGACGGGAAGAGGGCATCCAACCGCGATTTGCACGCCTCGAGGCTACCGGCGACCGGCGTGACGTGCCGGGCGTCGATCATCCGGAGTGGATGACCGTGGAGCACTGGGTGACGTGGCCGCGGGGCGAGGACGGGGTGGGACCGGAGAAGGGGAACTCGGATCGCGAAACCTCGGCGCTCGAGGCTGGCGCGATGGCCGCCGATATCCGCCGGCTGCATGACCAGCGGGTCATCGACACGTGGGGCGAGGTGGCGGTCCTGCTGCGGGTCACCACCGCTCAGGAAGAGCTCCTGCAGGCGTTTCGCGAGGCCGGGATCCCCTACGAGGTGGCCCGCGAGCGGGACTACTACCGCCAACGGGAAGTTGTAGAAATGGCGGCGCTCATCCGCTGCATCCTCGAACCGACCGACGTTCTCGCACTCCTGACCGTTCTCCGTAGCGATGTGGTCGGCGTCCCTGATGTGGCGCTTGCGCCGTTGTGGGATGCCGGCTTTCCCGGTCGAATGGCGCGGCTGTCGGGCCTGGATTCGGCGGCCGTTGATGCTCTCGGCGCGTGCGTCGAGATCGCGTGGACCGCGGCGTCCTCCGGGCTTCCCGGCGGCGATGTGGTCCCAGGCTGGCCGGCCGCCGTGCAGGCGGCGGTGGACATCATCGCGGAGTTGCGGCGCTCGCTGCTCGAGGACTCTCCCGACGTGTTTGTCGAAAAGATCCGAACCCTGTGGCTGGCCGAGGTCACCGCGGCCACCCGTTTTCTCGGCGGTTTCCGGCGGGCTCGAATCGACCGCTTCCTCGCCGACCTCGAGACCACGCTGGTGTCCGGGGAGGGTGGCGGGGCCGAGCTCGCGCGTTTCCTTCGCGTAGCGGTGGAGCAGGGCCGGGAGAGCCGGGTGCCGGCGCCGCCCGATCTCGAGACCGACGCGGTCCACGTCATGACCATCCACAAGGCCAAGGGGCTCGACTTCGAGCACGTGTACGTGGCCCAGATTCACAAGGGCGCCAGGAGCGGCGGCCACAGAGACACCGCCGCCCTGCGCCGGATCGGCGATCAACCGGAGTATCGGCTCTTCGGGTGGGCAACCCCGGGTTTTGCGACGGCCGAGTGGGTGCAGACGCAAAAGACGCGGGCCGAGATGGTGCGGCTGCTCTACGTGGCCGCCACCAGGGCCAAAAAGCGGCTCGTCATCTCCGGCGGATGGGGAAAGCCCGGGGTCATGGTGCCGCCGGAAGCGGCGCCGGATTTCGCCCGTCTGATCGGCCGCCGCCTCGACAGAGAGTCGGTGGCGCGGCAGATCGACGGCGAGGGCGAGCGTGAGGAAGACGGATTCCCGCACGTGATGCGGGTGATGCCCGTCTTCGGGGTGCGGTTCGAAGCGGCGGAGACGGTGGCGGACGGTGAACCCGGGTGGTCCGTTCCTGAAGGGCGCCTCGAACGGGCGGTGGAGCTGGCGGCGGCCCGGCGCTCGGCCGCCGAGCGGATGGCGCAGCCGGTCTTCCGATCCGCCTCCGCCGAGGCGCACGACCGTTTACGCCGCGCCGAAGCCGAGGTCGCCGATTCGATGGGGGAGGGCGTGTCCGACCGTGGTCTGGCAATGGCGTTGGGCACCGCGGTGCACGAGATGCTCGAGGTCCTCGATCTGGATCGGGAGCTGGCGCCGCAGATCGCGGAGCACCGGGCCCGAATCGTGGGTGAGCTCCGTTCGGATCGCGATGGAGAGGAGGCGGGCGGTCGCGCGGATGAGCTGCTGACGCGGATCGCCGGGGGCGAGTGCCTCGGACGACTCGAGGCGGTGGCGCCGAACGTGCTGTCGCGAGAGCTGCCGGTCTTGCTGTGGTCGCCGGAGGAGGGGGCGCCGGGCGCCGTGGTGTCGGGAATCGTCGATCTCGTCTACCGCGACCCGGACGACGGGCGCCTGGTGGTGGCCGACTACAAGACCGACCGGATCCAGGGTGACGAAGCGCTCGATGAGCGAACCAGCATCTACGAGCCGCAGGTCCGGATTTACGCACGGGCTCTCCAAGAGGCCCTGGCGCTCGACCACGAGCCCCACACCGAGCTCTGGTTCCTCGATGCCGACACGATCGTTAGATTGTGACCACCCAAAAGAGATTAGAGTAAAGAGTTGAGCCTCTTGCAATATTCAGAATTCGAACTTCGATACTGCATCTGGCCGCCTTCGACGATGTGCGGGCGGGACGCCCGCACCACAATACCAGCATGAATGTTCTTGTGGTGCGGGCGTCCCGCCCGCACGTTTTGATCCTGTTTCGTCCAACGGCGGGCGAATTCGGTATTGACGCTTGACACCTCAACCCTGTGACAACAAAAAACCCGGCGTTGCCGCCGGGCCATCGCAGAGAAGAACTCCTCCTCCCTCGCTACGAAGAGAGCATTATAGCTGAAAATTGCAAGGATCCGGAGATTTCAACCTATTTCCGCGATTGGTCCTTGGTGGTCAGGTATTAGGTATGAGGTATTAGGTGTTAGCTCGGACCATCGCAACGGCGACGATTTCTGAATTTCGCCCAACCAAGACGCACCAAGGCATCAATACCGGCACCCGGATAGTAAAACGCCACCAAAGCTGCGATGAGCTAATACCTAACAGCTAATACCTAATACCTAAGTAAGAGACTCCGACTCCATCGCCCGCTGCATCGTCGTGCCGATCTCGGCCGGGGTGGCTGCCACCGCGATCCCCGCCGCCTCGAGGGCTGCGATCTTGTCGGCCGCGGTGCCCTTGCCGCCGGAGATGATGGCGCCGGCATGACCCATCCGCCGTCCCGGGGGAGCGGTCTGGCCGGCGATGAACGCCGCCACGGGTTTTGACACGAACTGCTCGATGAACTCGGCCGCGTCCTCCTCGGCGGCGCCGCCGATCTCCCCGATCATCACGATGCCCTTAGTGTCCTTATCCTCCTCGAAGGCCTCCAGACAGTCGATGAAGTTGGTGCCCGGCAGAGCGTCGCCGCCGATACCGACGCAGGTGGATTGGCCGAGCTCGAGCGCGGTCAACTGGCCAATCGCCTCATAGGTCAGGGTGCCGGAGCGCGAGACCACGCCGATAGGACCGGGGATCGAGATGTGGCCCGGCATGATGCCGAGCTTGGTCTCGCCGGGGGTGATGATGCCGGGGCAGTTGCCGCCGATCATCCGTGTCGGCAGGCCCTGCAGGATGCGCTGCACCCGCACCATGTCGCGGGCCGGAATGCCTTCGGTGATGCACACGACGACCTCGATTCCGGCATCGGCGGCCTCGAGGATGGCGTCGGCCGCAAACGGCGGCGGGACGAAGATCAGCGAGGCGTTAGCGCCGGTCTCAGAGACCGCATCGTCGACGGTGTTGAAGACCGGAACCCCGTCCACGTCCTGACCGCCCTTGCCGGGCGTCACGCCGGCCACGATCTTGGTGCCGTAGTCGCGGCATTTCTCGGCGTGAAAACGACCCTCTTTGCCGGTCAAACCCTGAACGACGACCGTGGTTCCGGAGTTTACCCAAATGCTCATGACGCCCTCCCGATCGCTTCCACCACCTTTTCGGCGGCATCCGCCATTCCCTCGCCGACGATCAGGTCGAGGCCCGAGTCGGCGAGCACCTGCCGGCCCTCCTCGACGTTTGTCCCCTCGAGCCGGACGACCAGCGGCACCTTGAGCTTGACCTCCTCGGCGGCCGCGACGACCCCCCGCGCAACCATGTCGCAGCGCACGATACCGCCAAAAATGTTGATGAGAACCCCCTTGACCGACGGGTCCGAAAGGAGGATCCGAAAGGCCGCGGCCACCCGTTCCTGTGAGGCGTCGCCCCCCACATCCAGGAAGTTGGCCGGGTCACCGCCGTAGTGCTTGATGATATCCATGGTCGACATCGCCAGACCGGCGCCGTTGACCATGCAGCCGATGTTGCCGTCGAGCTTGATGTAGTTTAGGTCGAACTTCGAGGCCTCGACCTCGAGCGGCTCCTCCTCGTGGATGTC
>Ga0209013_10001539_pt1 | contig 21277 bp, 14 predicted proteins | sample Cruoilmetagenom2_FD_187291 | JGI IMG/M metagenome (GOLD analysis project Ga0209013, IMG submission 187291) | Oil polluted marine microbial communities from Coal Oil Point, Santa Barbara, California, USA - Sample 2 (SPAdes) (version 2) | ecosystem: Environmental > Aquatic > Marine > Oil seeps ...
TCCCATGACCGGGACGGCATGCGGTCGCATTTCTGGAAATTACCTCTGCTTCAGCCAGGTTTTATCCCGCTAGGGTTGAAACTTCTCCTGAAAACTTTCGTATAGTAACGAGTTGTGATTTGGTACCGGGATTGGGAACAAATCATGGTATGATGCCGTCATAATGAGGAAAACAGATGCCAACAAAGCAAAAATCGATTGTGTTAATGGACATCAAATGAATACTGACAAACTGAAAACCTTAAAGATAATAATACTCTCTCTGGCAGGAATCACTATCCTGATAGGAGTGGGGTATCTCCTGTTCACCTGGAATAGACCAATTAATCCAGCGCTCGAGCTTCCAATGGAATCTCTGGTTGTTGAACTTGTCACTGCAACCAGTGAACCACAAACAAGTGTGACTGAGGAAATTCCTATAACACCTACACCAACCATTGAACCGGTTTGTGGGGGTCCTCCCTCCCTTAATATTTTGATATCAGGAGTTGCATCAAGCAGTTATTTATATGGATTGGCTGATGCAGTCCGGGTTGCCAGGGTGGATTTCCAGACTAAGGAAGTCACTGTGCTGGCATTGCCCCGTGATCTATGGGTTCAGATTCCTGGATTGGAGAGCAGGGGAATCGAAGCTGGAAAGTTGAATCAAGCCTTTTTTTATGGGACTGAAGGTATGGGGTACTACACTGGATCTGGTTATGGGTCTGGATTGTTGGCTGAGACTCTTCTGTTGAATTATGACTACCGGGCGGATCGCTACCTGGCGGTGAATTTGAACAGTTTCCGGATCATCATTGATACTATGGGTGGAATAGATGTCTATCTCAGCCAGCCGGTTTATAAGAAAGTGAATGAACAGCCGAAGATTTTCCTAACGGCAGGTTCGCATCATTTGACCGGGAAACAAGCTGAAATGCTGGCACGTCATCGGATAACCATTGGTGACCTGGGGCGGATTCAAAATCAGACAATTGTCTTAAAAGCGGTTGCTGCAAAATTGTTATCTCCCTCCGGAATGGCCGCAATTCCGGCTCTGATAGAGGAACTAAAATCCAATGTGCAAACAGATTTAAGCCCAGCGGATATTTCCCAGCTAGTTTGCCTGGCAGCAATGCTTGATTATCAAGAAGATCTCCATTTTGAAACTGTGCCTACAGATTTCATGGAAGAGCAAATGGTTTACGATCCGGCCAGGGGTATAAACACAGCTGCCCTGGTGGGGGATGAAGTTAAAATTCGCAACTTGATAGCGGATTATTTACGCGGTATTTGGCCCTGATTCTGATTGATTTAATGACTGCCTTTTATCCTGAAGATCCCTAAAATGATCAACAGGTATGGCGGCATGTTCTTTCCTTGTCGCAGAATTGCCTTTGTGATAAGATACGTCGAGGTAAAAACTATATATTAGGAAAAAATATGCTGGAATCAATTAAAAAATCACCGGTAAAGATCGGGATCATTCTTGTAGTATTGATCGTCCTTAACATTGTAGGCTGGTATGCTTACCTCAATTGGGATAAACCGTTTGGAGAACCACTGGATCTCCCCACAGCTACAACTGAAATTGAAGTGACCGAAACCCCGGCTGAGATTTCAGGAACCGATAATACTCCGGATCCTACTGAGGAACCAACTGAAACTCCCTTACCTGAGGTTATACCCACTCAAGAGATTTTCTGCGGGGATGATCCGTCGATCACCTTCCTGGTGACTGGTGTGGATTCTAATGGATATTTATTTGGACTAGCGGATTCAATACGTATTGTCCGGGTTGATTTCCAAACTAAAAAAGTTACTGTATTAGCCCTGCCTCGTGACCTGTGGGTACCTATCCCGGGTGCTTCACAGTACGGTGTCACTCAAGGAAAGCTGAACCAGGCTTATTTTTACGGTACAGAGGGTATGTCTTTTTATGATGGAACAGGTTATGGTTCCGGTCTATTAGCTCACACCCTGCTCGAAAATTTCGGCTTGCATGTTGATCACTACTTATCAGTCAATCTGCATGCTTTCCGGGAGATCGTTGATGCCCTGGGTGGTTTGGATGTATATTTACCGGTAGATGTCTATGTAAAACATTTTGAACAACCCAAGCTTTATTTGAAAGCTGGGACCCATCACCTGAACGGAGCTCAAGCTGAGCAGGTTGTCCGGGCCAGGATCGATATTGGCGACTTCGGCCGCATTCGCAATCAAACCCTGGTGTTAAAAGCTCTTGCTGTAAAAATGTTAACGCCGAATGGTATAAAATTATTACCTGATCTCACCGGTCGTTTGTTGTCCTATGTACTGACGGATGTTAGTGCAGCAGATGTTAGCCAATTGGTGTGTCTGGCTGCCATGATCGATCCCAAAGAAGATATTATCTTCGAAACATTGATACCAGTGGAAGAGGAAGCTAGTATCGGGCAATGGGTAATGGATGAATATCAGGGATATCAAGTATATGCTTTGATCTATGATAAGGATGTTATAACTCAACGATTGGCTGATTTTCAAGCAGGGCTATGGCCGGAACAATAAACTAAAGTGGTAAGAATAACAAAACCGGATGCATACCAGCATCCGGTTTTTTGTATCCTTAAAATAGTTTGCCTTTAGACTGATTCTTGCCCTTTTGTAATTAGCTCCTGGTAGACACCAGCCACAGATTTTGCCACAGATTTCCAGCTGAAGTTTTCCTCTACATACGGCCGAGCGTTCTTTCTAAATTCGACATTCATAGACGGTTGATCAAAGATGATTCTGATTTTTTCGGCCAACTGGGAAGCGTCTCTTGACTCAAACAACGCTCCGACCTTATTTTCTTTCACGGTGGATTTTAATCCGCCTACTCTGGAAGCAATTACACTGCTTCCGCAGGCCATAGCTTCGATGGCTGTCATCCCAAATGGTTCATAATGAGATGGAATTACCGTGATATCTGCTGCGCTGTAATACCTTGATAATTGATCCTGGCTTTTTCCACCGGTAAATGTAACCTGTTTTTCGATGCCATACTCATCAATCATAGCCATATATTTCTTATACGGTTCCTCAGAAAGTTCTGCCCAACTCAGGAAGGGTTTATCGGTTGGAGTCCCACCGACTATAACGAGCTGGATACTGGGATTGTCTACCAGGTGAATGGCTTCTAATAACGTGTCAATTCCTTTCCTGTTCTCCAGTCTTCCAACGTACGTGATCAGGAAGTCATCTGTAGAGAAGGCAATTTCCTTTTTAGATTCTTCCTGGGATAAGGGCTGGAAAAGATCGAGATTGACACCGCAGGGAATGATAGTAATCTTTTCAGGGTCAGTGTGATACAGCTGGACCAGGTCATCTCTCTCCTGGGGATTGGTGGCGATGATCCGATCGGCGCTTTGACATAATCTCTTTTCAATTTCTACCCGGGCGTTTGGACTAGGATCCCCTAATCCCAATGCTTGTTCTTTTATCACTCCCAGTGAATGGAAAGTGTGAACCAGGGGGATCCCCCAGGTGTTTTTCAGGTGGAGGCCAATTGCTCCGCTCAGATAATAATGGCTGTGTACCAGGTTGTATTTCAAGCCTTGCTGGATCTGATATGAGGGTATCCAATCGGCAATATCACGCAGAAATTTGATAAGTTGTTCTTTCTGGATCTCTTGAGGGGGGCCTATGGGAATTCGAATGACCCTTGTACCGCGGGAATATTTCTCCTGGTCAGGCTGCTGTTCATTTTCCCAGCGCGAATAGACATCTACTGTCAGACCAAAAGCGCCCAGGTAGCGGGACAGCTCTTTGACGTAGACATTCTGTCCACCGTGATGGGGACCTCCTAGCTCAGCGAGGGGATCCCCGTGAAGGGAAATGAAAGATACATCCCAGGACATTATTTTGCCACAACTCCTATCAGGTTGATATTTCTTCTACTTGATCATAAATCAGTTCTTTATTTATCAATTTCTGAACATGGCCCACGTTTTGCAGTTTCAGGGCCGCAATTCGATGAGCGAAACAAACAGCCTCTTTCCAGGACTTTCCATCCAGACGAGCTACCAGCAGACCACCCCAGAAAGCGTCTCCGCCTCCTATAACGCTGTCAACTGAAACTAAGGGCAGTGGACCTACCCGCTCGACACTCACCCCATCAGATATCGTCACTAACCCGCCACTTCGGGTTACGATTACTACCTCAGCTCCAAGGTCATGGAAACGGTTCAAACAGGCAGCTTCAAGCTCTTTCTCATTCATATTTGCATCAAATAACATCCGGGCATCTTCCAGGGAAGGTTTAATAATGGTGATGTAGGGCATGATTTGGGCTAATACCTCCCAGGCTTCGATTTTGTCCGGCCAGATCCTTGGATTGTAATTAGGATCGAGGGAAACGATCTTTTTATGGCGTTTTGCCAACCGCAGAGCCCGATGGATAGCAGACCGGGAAGGTTCCCTTGACAATGCAAAACAGGATGTATGAACTGCTTTGGAATACTTGATCAGCTCTTCGGGAGTTTCCCGGATCGTGAGCAAAGAATCCGCTCCGCGGTTTACCTGAAAATCGGGTACCCCTGTTGTTTTGGATACAAAGACTGATGTTGTGGGGAGCTGGTTGGTCTTGAGGAGTGCATTTGTGCATACGCCGAGGTGTTGGAGAGATTCCTCCACAAATTCTCCGAACCGGTCCTCGCCGATCTTTGAAAGAACTGCAGATCGAGAACCTAATAAGGAAGCGTAAACCGCTACATTTGCGGGCTGTCCGCCGAGGAAACGTTGGAATTCCTCCGCTGTTCTGAGCGATGTGGATTGGCTGGTTGCAATAAAATCAACCAGTGTTTCACCAACACCTAATACCTCATATTCCAGATAAGTCGCAGTCAGTTCCGCGATTGAGATATCATTTTCTGGGCTGGGATCCTTAAAGTAAGGATGGATGGGCAGATGTTTTCCTCCCACATTATTCTCTTTTGCGTATTGAAGGATCTTCAGATAACCTGTTGCAGTTCTTTTCCATATATACCGGGAAAGGACCCGCTGATAACCTGCTTCAGAAAATTCTTTCCACAGCTCAGGCTTGGATGTTAGTTGATATAAGGCCGTACTGATTTCATCCTGATCGGTTGGATCCACAAGTATTCCATATTCCTGATCCCCATTCAGCATGCTTTCGCTTGGACCTCCGAATTTTGTGACAACCGCTGGCATACCAGAAGCCATAGCTTCCAAGGGGGCCAAGCCAAAGGGTTCATATAGGGCAGTCAGGGCAAAGACGGATCCTTTGGCTGCAAAATACCTGTAGGCAGCCCCTAGCTGTTGTTGGCCCTGGATGGAAAACATGGATACCTGGCCTCGCAGCTCTGATTCATCTATCACTTTTAGGAGAGAATCGAGCACACCTTTTTCTGTTTCGCCGACCGAATCGTGTCCGTTCAGTGGATCATCCAGATTGCCTGTCAGGATCACCAGGTTGGCTTTTTGTCTCAGTTCTATGCTGGAAGCAAAAGACTGTACCAATCCCAGGTGATTCTTTTTAGGATCGAGACGGCTGGAAGCGATAATGCAGGGGAAATCCAACCTGTCTTCTGCGATGTCCCTGGATAATTTATCTTCAATATGTTTGTGGATATCTCCTTCCCCCTCCATACGTGAATCCCGATCGAAAATCTTAAGATTCACCCCCGGAGGGATGATTGAAAAATGGGAGTTGTCCGTCCAGTCGACAGCGCCTCTATAGGCATTATGACTGTACTGGATGTGTTGTTCCTGCTCTGTGCTGGTGATATTGACAATCGAATGGTTCATGGATAGACGTTCTGCAAGCAATCGAATGCGGAAGAAAAAATGATCCTCCAGTTCCTGGAGGTTTTCGCTGTTCACTTTCAGTTTGTCCATTTTTTGAGCGCCCAAAGAATGAGCGGTAAAAGAAAACGGGATTCCGGTAAATTCTTTGAGCAATACTCCGCACAATCCCCCATCCCCATAATGAGCTGAAAAGAAATCTGGATCCCGTCCCTCATTTTTATAGAACTCAATAACATTCGGTACCCAATCAGAAATCAAATATGGCCACAAAAGCTCTTTTCTGAGAAATTTCTCGGGTCCGGCAGGCAGCCGAATAATTCGGACATTAGGCGCATCAGGATATGCATCTAAAGATTCATTAAATTCGGGCCAGGCAGGATCTATGATTTGCCTGGTGAGGATATCCACCTGGTGGCCAAGTTCACCCATGGCTAAAGCAACCTGCTTGACGTATACAAGCTGTCCGCCGAAATCAGGATGTTCCGTCCAATAACTGTCCGCCGGGTCAAAGTTCCCTTGGGGATTGAGAAAAGCAATACGCATAAAGAGTCCTTAGGATTTACTTGCTAGAGAAATCAACGACGTAAAACTTCCTGACGACGCCGGTAGTAGGATTATGATAGTAGATCACACCCACGCCCATCCGGGTGTAATATTTACCAAGAATTGTCCAGGCATGAATATTCAGACCGTCTTGGTAGACTGGCTCATGGGTCATCCACCAATTAAAGGCACTGGTAGGTGACCCGCCGCCCATATAGATCTCACCGCAGCAGCAGTGCGAATAACACCAGTTTCTGTCATCGGCTATAGCCAATCCGATCCTCTCCCAGGCTTTGGTTCCATCGGTTGATGTGTGGCCGTATGTTCCATTGCAGGTCATGTCCTGACCGTGTTCGCGGGCGGCTGTGACCAATCTCGGTTTGTTTTCCAATGGGCTTCTGCCGTTTTCTATGCGGACCTGGTTGATCATATCGAAGATCTGCTGCTCCTCAGCTGGCAGGGGTGAGGTATAGCTGCAGTACATTGATTCAGGAGTATTGGAGGGCAGGGGAGTATTGCTGGGTAGCGGTGTATCACTCGGAGTTGGCGTGTCGCTGGGAGTTGGAGTTATTGTTGGCGGCAGAGGAGTATTGGTAAAGGTTGCCGGAGTGAGGTTGGGAGTGTTGGTCGGTAGAGGCGTTTTAGGGGTTAATGTCGGTTTAGGTGTTTTTGTTGGTGCCGGGGTTGTCTTTTGTGCTGTAGGCACTGCTGTAGTTGAAGGCTTGGGTGTTTGGTCAGGGGCAGTATACACCTTTAAGTTACTAGTATTTCCCGTTGTTGTTGCATAATAAGCCCACAACCAGCAATCCCTGCCTGTGTTTCCCGGATCCTTAATGATCCAATAGGAATATGTTTTATCCCTTCCAATTAACACGGCAGATCTGCCAGCCTGGAGAGGAGACAATTTGGGGTAGGAAATTCCGGGACCGGTTCGGCAGTTGGTAGTGATGGAGACCTTTACTGTAGCCTTTTCCTGTGGAACAGAAGTGTTTACCTTGGGCGTAGCTGTAGCTGGTTGGGGCGAGTTAGTGAGGGATGGCTGAGATAGTGTAGGCGTTTCAGTGATCTCGATTGTCTCTGTTACCGTTGGGCTGCTGGTAAAAGTCAGGGTAATTGTAGGAGTATCAGAGGGAGTAAAGGTGGGAGGCGGTTCCTGGGTGGGGGTGAAGGTAGATTTGATGTGGAAAGGCGTTTTAGTTGAAGTACCCTTGATGGTGTACTTCTGGGATGCCTGAATCTCATCACAGGCACTTATCAGGCCAGAGACCAGGACCATTAGTAACAGCAGTTTCACAAATCTAGATTTATTCATCATCAATTTTCCCGGCGGGTATTAACCGGGTATGATTTCTGACAATCAGGCAATCAGGACAACAATTCTCTATTCTATTATTATATCGTCAAGGTTGGCTGAGCCAGTGGAAAATGAAGGGGTATACAGCCTAACAGAATTGAAAGGTGATTCCATTATTTTGCTGGAGATACGGAAAAATCCTTATTAACCAATAGATCAGCCTGCGGCCGGAGAGATTGAACTACTTCATGTTCTCGCTGCAGGACTTGCCAGCGATAGTCATTTGTGGGTTCTTTACCGCGCTCAAATTGGGCTTTTTTTGTCTCATGATAAGTCAAATCAATTAAAACTTTTAAGTTTGCTTCGGCCTGGATTGCGTATAGGCCCTCAATGATCAGGAATCTGAACCCCTCAAATGAAGTGATAAGTTGATCTTCTTGATCAGTTAAAAGGTCGATACATGGCATAATAACTCGATCCTGGTCCTCATGGAATTCGGCCAAATTACGGTTTATTGTTTCCCAATCATATTCTGAATAACCAATACTCTCGATTCCGTGCTCCTGGCGCCAGGGTGTGCGGTCGAGAGGGGATGTTAGATAATAATTATCTATATGCATGATCTTAGCAGGGGTCCCCTGACCTTTTAATTCCCGGGCGATCTCATGGGCGATTTCTGTTTTTCCGGATCCTGATTCTCCTCCTATAGCTAAAATGACTTTCTCCCCCTCTATCTTTCCCAGATAGTTCATGATCTCATTGGCTGCTTTTTTATGACCCTCTGTAATTAACAATACATCTCCGAGCATTTTTCCACCTCATTTTTACCATATTTAAAACTGATAGATCAGTATGATATGGTTTCCCAGTTATCTGGCTGGATCGTGACAAGCTGTTGACCTAATGATATATTTTGAGGTCCTAGACTGTCAGTTTTTAGTTTAATTTTATCGCTTCCGATCTTGAAGAAATACCTGATTCCCCGGAACGATAGATTAAAGGTTATCTCTTTCCATCCGGGCGGCAACTTTGGTTTTAACTTTAAAAATTTACCTGTCCAGTCCAACCCCGCATAAGTGCGGTATATATACAGGATAGTACCCGTCATCACACCCAGATGGATCCCTTCCTGGGTTGTTCCTCCCTGGATATCAAGAAAATCACTGCGCAGGGACTCCTGGTACAGGCTCCAGCTCAATTCATTATTCTCGGTCAGGAATGCAAGATAGGAATGGACAAGTCTACTGAGCGTTGAGCCATGAGAAGTTCGCGGTAAATAATAGTGGAGATTCCTTGCAAGCAGGTCTTCTGGCGATTGATATCCTAATTGGGCAATTAACGACCGAATAGTACTTTCTGTGAAATTATAAAACAGCATCAAGGCATCCGCCTGCTTGGCTACCTTAAATGAGTTGGGAGATAGGCCTTCCGATTTTAGGATGCGGTCCATGCGGTGGATATCAGGATAAGTCGTTTTATAGTGCTCCCAGTCCAGTTCTTCCAGCTCGAAATAACCCTGGAATTGCTCCAGTATTCCTTCTTCTGAGAGGGAAATATTCAACATGCTGGTGATTTCTTTCCATTTTCCCAGCTCGTCAGACTCGATTCCCAATGAGTTCAGTAAAGTTTCCTTTTTTGCTGCCGGGAGAGTGTCCAGGATCAAAAAAGCCCGGTTGAAGGTCCAAACTGCCATTAAATTGGAGTATGCATTATTAACCAGGCCGGCTACCTGTGAGCCCGGAATTTCTTCATGGAATTCATCCGGTCCCATGACCCCGCTGATAGTAAAACGCTTGGTCTGGGGATGTTTCTCTGCCAGACTGGACCAGTACTGGCAGACGCTTAGGAATAGTTCTGCTCCAAATTTGATCAAGAAATCTTGATCATCCGTGATCCAATAATAATTCCAAAGGTTATAGGCAATCGCCAAGGAAACGTGGCGCTGCAGGTGTGAAAAATCTGCTCCCCATTTACCGGAGATTGGATTGAGGTGTAAACTCTGGGTTTCCTCTCCTCCACTCGCACCGCTTTGCCAGGGAAATTGTGCGCCATTAAATCCACCTTCTTTGGCTGCTTGCCTTGCTGTCTGGAGCCTGCGATAGCGGTACATCAATGCAGCCCGGGCAGCATCGGGAAAATGAAGATCATAAAATGGCATTACATACATTTCATCCCAGAATATATGTCCTCGGTAGGCTTCTCCATGCAATCCCCTGGCCGGGATTCCGACATCCAATTCAGAGCTGTGAGAGGACAAACTCAGCATGGAATGGTAAAGATGGAGCCGGATCATTTTTTGGACAGGACGGTCACCTTCGACCTTCAGGTCTATTCGATCCCAAACCTTCTTCCATTCATTGATACTGAGATCAAGTATGTCGCGCAAGCTGCCGCAACGTTGAATATCCTCCCTGGCTTTAGTTAATGGATCCTTCGTATCAGGCAGGTGCGATGAATAGAGGGAGACCACCTTTTCAACGCAGATAGTAATGTCAGAACGAGCTTCGACCTCAAAGGTTGTGGCAACCTTGCCCTGGATTGTATTTACAAGAAAATCAGGGGTAATTAAATCTTCTCCACAGAGGACCTGAAGTTTTGCTGCCAGACCGATCTGGATCTTTGATTGATTGGTTTCAACACTCAAATAGCTGAAAGGACCTTCTCCTCCCTCAGTCAATGGCAGAAGATGCCTCGAGCTGAGTTCCCGGTACCTTTTCACGCCAAGATTTGTTACAGTGCCATCCAATTCCGAGCGGACTGTGATCGTTCCTTCATAGTTTAGCGGTATGATTTTATATTCGATGCCTGCCAGGTTTGGATCAGCCATGCTGATAAACCGGGTTGATTGAATTCTGGTTTGGTTACCATGCTGGTCACAAATGATCATTGTCCTGGTAAGGAGGCCGGTTTTAAAGTCAAGCTTGCGGTGAAATTTGAGGATCTCAGCTTTCCCGGGGTTAAACCAGTCTCCGGAACCGATCCGAAAAGTCAGCGGGAGCCAGTTGGGGGAATTAACAAAATCTTCATTGGCCACTGTTCTGCCGCCGATATTGGATTCCAGGGAATTATATAAACCTGCGATATATGTACCAGGGTAATTTTCATACAGAGTGGCTGGAATTTCCTCCATGGCTCCCCTGGTGCAGAAATATCCATTTCCAACTGCACAGAGCGTTTCTCTGGTCCCTTCCCTGGCCGAATCGTAGGAATGGTATTCGATGGACCAACCTTTACTCTGGCCATCCTCGGCAAACCAGTTGTGAATATCTGACAGGTTGATCTCCTTTAGATCCTCTACAACCAGGTCAGCGCCGTGAAGCTCAAGCTCATCCTGGTTATTCTCCCTGGCCACCCCTAGTACCAACCCAAAATGGCCCCGGTGTCCTGCTTCGACGCCAGAATTAGCGTCTTCTATGATTACAGACCGGTCATAAGCAGCGCCCAGCTGGTCGCAGGCCTTGTGGAAGATATCAGGAGAGGGTTTTCCTTCCAGGCCAAGTTCAGCTGAGACAATTCCATCCACCCGGGTTTGAAATAGATCGGATAATCCGGTGATGTCCAGGACTCTGGCAGCGTTTTTACTTGAAGTTGCCAGACCGAGGGGAATCCCTGAATCTTTCAGTGTATGGATTAACTCAATTGTAGATGGGTAAATATCAACTCCCTGTTCAGTTAACATCTGGTTGAAGAGCTGATCCTTCAAATTCCCTAAAGCACAAATCGATTCCTGCCCGGGTTCCTGTGACGGATCGCCAAATGGCAGGTTGAAACCTCTCGACTCAAGGAAAGATTTCACACCTGTATAACGCGGTTTGCCATCCACATATGCCAGGTAATCCTCTTCATGGGTAAACTCCCGAAAGGGGGTTGCGGTATTCCCGGCCTGGTCTTTCAGGAATTGGTCAAACATCGTTTTCCAGGCCAGGCTGTGCAGAGGGGTGGAATTTGTGACTACTCCATCCAGATCAAAGATAACGGCATCGATACTTGATTTTTTCATAATTGAACTAAAATACTTTCATAGGGCTGTAAAGTGAACGGTGTGGTCTGGTTCCTTTCCCTTTCAGCTAAATAGGAGAGCTTATTTGTAATACCTGTCAGGTCACCGGTCTCGATGGAGTCAGGGTGTTACTCCTTTATTCCTGATAACATCACTGTACCAGGCCGCGCTTTGTTTGGGGATCCGATCCAGAGTTTTTGGATCGACACGGATCAAACCGAACTTCTTTGAATATCCCCGTTCCCATTCAAAATTGTCCAGGATGCTCCAGACATAATACCCCTGGACGTTGGCCCCTTCCTGGATGGCTTCATGCAGCGCGATGATATGTGCTTTCAAAAAACGGATCCGATCGAGATCGTTAACAAAACCATTCTTGTCCGGCTGGTCTACAGCAGCGCAGCCATTTTCTGTCAAGTAGATTTTCGGGTGACCGTAATTGTCAACAATGTTCAGAACCTCTTTTTTCAATCCGGCTGGATTTATTCCCCATCCCATTTGAGTAACTCCCCAACCTGGAGCTGAATAAGGTTCCAGGCGGGCTTTTAACCAGCCGCCAAAATGGTCATAAAAAACTTTGTCAGAGTTGTAATGGTTAATTCCCAGGTAATCCGCTTTGCCTGTTAAGAGGTCTAGGTCACCAGCCTCGATTTTGGGCTGGTTCGGTCCCAGCCAATTCAGGAATTTTTCAGGGTATTTACCAAGAAAGATCGGATCCAGGAATAGACTGTGAGTTTCATCATAAACGCGTTGGGTGGCCTGGATATCTTCCTCGCGGTCTGACCCGGGGATGAGGTGATTGAGGTTTAATATTATTCCGATTTCTCCGCGATAATTGCCCGAATGGTAGATATCGACTGCTTTGGCGTGGGCCAGCAACAGGTGATGAGCTGCCTGGAAGGCCTGGGTGGCATCATTGATCCCAGGTGCATGAACCCCAGTTCCATAACCCAGGAAAGCGGCTACCCAGGGTTCGTTATGGGTCGCCCAGAGATTTACCCGGTCTGCCAGTTTGTCAAATGCAACAGCAGCATATTCGCCAAACCAATCGATACTGTCGCGAGAGGGCCAGCCGCCTCTTTCCTGGAGAGAGAGAGGCAAATCCCAATGGTAAAGGGTTGCCTTAGGCCGGATACCAGCATTAAGGAGTTCGTCCACCAGGCGATCATAAAAACCCAGTCCTTTTGGGTTGATCTTGCCAGTTCCTTCGGGCAGGATCCGGGGCCAGGAGAGTGTAAAGCTGTAGCTGTTCAGACCGATCTCCTTCATCAGCTGAACATCGTCCGGCATACGGTGATAATGATCAGTGGCGATTTCTCCTGTATCACCATTCAAGATCCGGTCAGGCAATCGAGAAAATATATCCCAGATGCTCTCTCCTTTACCGTCTTCGTTCCAGGCACCTTCAATTTGATATGCTGAAGCGATTGCGCCCCAGGTAAAATTATCGGGAAATGTGTAGATGATTTTTTTCATAGGATCACTTGATAAAAACACTTATGTTATTGGTTTAGTCTCTGAAATATGATTTAAATTCTATTTTCCTGCCAGATATTAATAAAGCCTGGGAAAGGATATACCCAGGCTCTATTTTAATCTATCCGCCAGATACAAGGAAGAGCTCTTATCCCTTCACTGATCCAGCAAGCATACCGCGGATGAAGAAACGCTGCAGACTGAAAAATACCACCAGCGGCAGCAGCATGGATACAAACGCACCTGCGGTTAGAAGATGCCAGTCTGCACCACGGGAACCGACCATCTCAGCAATTCTCATCGTTAACACCTGAACATCTGGTTTAGCTCCAATGAATACCAGGGCGACCAGATAATCATTCCAGACCCATAGGAACTGGAATATTGCAAAGGATGCCAGTGCCGGTACAGAGAGCGGGATGATCAAACGCACAAAAATAGTGAAGTGTGAAGCCCCGTCAATGAAGGCGGATTCCAGGATATCCCTCGGAAGGCCCTTAATGTAGTTGAATAACAGATAAGTCGCCAGTGGAAGGCCAAAGCCGGTATGGGCCAGCCAGATGGCCAGGAAGGTACCATTGAGGTCCAATCGAACATAGTCCTTCAAAATTGGTACCAGGGCGATCTGGAGTGGGATAACAAGCAGCGCTACCACCATGATAAAGAGCAGCTTTCGACCCGGGAACTTCATCCAGGCAAAACCATAGGCGGCAAAAGCAGCAATCAAGATCGGGATGATAGTTGCCGGTATCGATACAGTGATGCTGTTCAGGAATGCCCCAACGAAGTTATCTCCTTCTACTGTCATGATATCACCGGAAGACGTTTTGATCTCATACGTTTTTCCTGCCAGCACCTGGCCGTAATTCTCCAAGGTCAGCTTGGGTAGAAAAACCCATCTTTCGTCGCTGATCCTGATCGTAGCAAGCCGTTTATTCCCTGACCAGATGATCTGCCGTCCATCTGGATCAGTGATGCCTTCCCTGAATTCCTCGAAAGTCCCTGTGACGCCTTCAATCGTCATAATTCCGTCAGGATCAAGCCCTTCGGGTATTTCTAGTTCTTCAATCTGAACCCATTCTCTATGGGGAAGGACTTTCCACCAACCGGATGTCTGGATATCAAAACGTGTCCGGAAGGAAGAGATCAGCAGCCCCAGGGTGGGGATAGTCCAGATGAAAACCAGCAGAAGCAGGGAGCCGTTGATAATAAAATCGCTTAAACGTTTCTGACTTTTAGCAGATTTCATTAGAATGCCTCCTCATCAGCAAATTGCCGTAAGTTATAAATCATGACGGGAATAACACAAATCACCAGGATGATCGCGATTGCTGATGCCAAACCCTTATTCTGGTTTGTGAACGCCTGCCTGTAGAACTGTGTCGCAATCACGTGGGTAGCGAATTGCCCTCCTGTCATAACCCAGACAACGTCAAAGATCTTCAAGGTGAAGATCACGACAGTAGTTGCCACTGTGATGATCGTGCCCATGATGTAAGGGATCATGATCCTGAAAAAGACCTGGACCTCTGTTGCGCCGTCAACCCGGGCTGCTTCTAATAGCTCCCCAGGTATACCTTTAATGGCAGCTGAGAAGATTACCATGGCGTATCCCGTCTGGAGCCAGATGACGATGATAATCAGGAAAAGGTTATTCCAGGGTTGGTTCATGGCTGTCCAGGCCTGGGGTTGTCCACCTAGCCCCACCCAAATCGCATTCAGTAAACCTATCTGGGGAGAGGCAGCGTCCTTTACCTCGTAGATGAAATTCCAGATCACACCAGCGCCAACAAATGAGATAGCCATGGGCAGGAAGATCAATGATTTAGCGAATTTCTCAAAGCGGCTGCGGTCCGCCAAAACGGCGACTAGCAAACCAAATATCACTGAGAGTGTTGCGCCAAATACGATCCAGAGCAGGTTGTTACGGAAGGCAACAGTCATGATCCTTTCAGAGAAGACTGCGATGTAATTATCCAGCCCAACGAATACTTCTCCAGTCCTGTCATAGAGACTCGTAACCAGTGTTCTGACAGTTGGGATTGCCATGTACCAGGACAGGATGGCGACCGCAGGGCCTACAAATAAGAAGGGTTGCAGCTTGGCCATCCATTTGGCTGGCAATTTTTCGATCAGCCAGTTGGTAATGTAATAGATCAGAGCTACACCGCCAACTCCCCAGATGATTGCTACCAGGGCAATCACATATTTTGGCGCTTCACCATCCCGTAGGAAGATAAAACCCTTGACCATGACATATCCGGTGATGACCGGGACGACAACGGCCACTATGATCTGGCCCAGAGTTGTCCCAAACCACTCTATCACAGTTTTGATAGAGGACTTTGATTGGGTAACTTCTGCCATATATTTCTCCTTTTTCAGAGAGTTGTGCAAGAGAGGGATAATTCAACTAATGTTTCAGTATTATAAACTAAAAAAAATCCCTCCAACAAATAACCTTTGAAAATATTTATTTCTTCACGATCATAATCTCAGAACCAAAAAGACACAGGGTTAATAATTCGATGGTTGTGATAGACTAAAAGTTGGAAGAACGTGGAAAATCAATTGATTATTTGGAGAATAAATATGGCCATGAGTTCAAGAGACCGGGTATTGGCAGTGTTAAATCATGAGGTGCCAGATCAGGTTCCGATCGTTATGGGAATCAGCAACGCAACAGGCATCAAAATGAAAACTTACCAGGGGATCAAACAACTGGCAAATATCAATGCGCCGGATGAATATATCTACCAATGGCCCGAATTGGGTACAGCCCTGATCGATGAAGAGACCCTGCAGCGCTTGGGCAGTGATGTTCGTGGTGTGCGTGATATCCATCCTTCTGAAACCCTTAAGCGAAATCAAACCCGGGAACTCCATTCCCCATTTGTTGACAGTTGGGGAAGCGGACAAATGGAGATCGAACCCGGTGAGTGGTTCCCAGGTATTCACCCTATATCAGATGCTTCATCAACAGCAGACCTTGATGATTACCCCGGTTGGCCTGACATGAAAGATCCGACACGGATAGCGCATGTTAAGGCTGCAGCAGCAGCTTTGAGAGAAGAGAACAAGTATGCTATTCTGGCGACACCCTGGTTGTTATTTCCTCTGGAACGGGCCTTCGCTATGCAGGGAATGGATGTTTTTCTCCTTAATCTTGCCATTAACCCGGACTTTGCGGTGGCGCTTTTGAAGAAAACTTCCGCCCTGTGCAAAGATTTGATGGGGCCGTTCCTGGATGAGCTGGGTGATAATGTTGATATGATCAAGATCGGAGATGATCTTGGCACGCAGGAGAGTCTGCTAATGTCTCCCAAGATGTACCGGGAAATATTAAAACCCATTCACGCAGATTATATTAAATTCATCAAGGAACATACCAAGGCCAAGGTGTTTTTCCATACAGATGGAGATGTTGTCCCGCTAATTGATGATTTTATTGAAATGGGGGTTGATATTCTCAACCCGATCCAAACCTCAGCTGGAAAGATGTCCGATCTGGCGGGATTGAAAAAACAATTTGGGAAGAATATCATCTTTTGCGGTGGAATTGATACTCACCGGGTGCTGCCTGCTGGGTCCGTTGATGAGGTCCGCCAGGAAGTGAAAAGAGTTATTCAACTCTTGGGAGAGGGCGGGGGTTATATGGTGTCCTCTGTGCATACCATTATGAACGATGTTCCAGCTGAAAATGTGCTGGCCATGGTGGATGCTGTCAAGGAATTCGGGAAGTATTAATTAAAAAAAAGCACCGTGAAGTGCTCTAGATCTGGATACGGTTTCCTCAAAGGAAACCGTATCCTTTTTTTTTAATTATGTATTCTATTCCTTTTCGTATGGCGTGCCATCTGCGGCAGGCATCTGGCTTCTGCCGATCACACCTGCCAGGATGACCATGGTGGCCAGGTAAGGGAACATTAACATGATCTCTGAAGGTATGGCAACTTTCAGGATGGCCATCTTTGATGCCAGAGCGTCAAAGAAACCGAATAACAAGCCAGCGCTGAAGGATCCAAATGGATTCCAGTTGCCGAAGATCATCGCGGCCAGGCCGATAAATCCTCGGCCAGCTGTCATTAATTCATCAAATCTTCCCACAGAGCCAAGAGTGAAGTAAGCTCCGCCAAATCCCGCCATAAATCCGCCCAAAATCACTGAGATGTAGCGGGTCCTGAAGACATTGATGCCCAAAGTATCGGCTGCTTTAGGGTGTTCGCCAACTGAGCGGGTCCTTAATCCCCATCGAGTATAGTACAGTGCAACTGTTAGAAGGATCAGGAAGATGTAGACAGCATAGACGAAGATATTATGATGGAACATGATCGGACCAATAAATGGGATATCCGACAGGATGGGGATCTTGATTGTCGAGAATCTGCCAGGATCGTTTAGATGCTGATATTTTTGAAGGAATCTGGCAGACAGGAAGGAAGTGATTCCGGTTGCAAAGATATTGATCACAGTTCCTGCGATAATCTGATCGGTCTTGTATTTGATGGATAGTACTGCCAGGGCCGCAGCCAGAAGTCCTCCTGCTAGAACTGCAGCTAGAAGGCCAATATAGATGTTAGTTAAGCTGCCGACCAGAGCACCCACAAAAGCTCCCGTTAACATCATGCCTTCAATTGCTATGTTCACAACGCCTGACCGTTCACAGAGAACACCGGACATAGCACCCAGGGTTAGGGGAACAGCTTTGACCAGGGCACTGCGGAGTAAACCGGCCAGATTGAGGCTGCCATCTGCTGTTGCCCAGGTGAGGAAGGAAAAGATGAACATACCTCCCACCAATCCAAGGACCAGGTTGGTGCGTTTGTTGAAGCCGCGTGCCAGTTGATATCCTCCAGCAACCAGGCTTAATCCAGCCATAACATTCAGCATGGGTAAACTGTTAAAGACCCAGTTAGGCAATTCCTGCTCTGATCCTCCCGGAACCATACGGTAAGTGGTTTGCACTCCGGTTTCCAGAGTTCGGGTGAACAGGAAATATATCAGGGCGGCAATAACCAGGAGAATGATTCCTAAAACCCGGCGACGGGTGGGGGATGTTTGTTTGTACTTAGCGGTGGTTGTATTTGTAGTCATGTTTAGTTACCTCCCCATCCGCCAAGAGTGACCTTATCAATATCAATGTCTGGCTCCTTTAACCTGTATATCGTCCTGATGATCGCTGGCGCGGCGATAAATGCCAGGATGAGGGCCTGGAGGATAGAAATGATATCTATCGGAATACCTGCCGAGAGCTGCATCTGGATCGCTCCGTTCCTCAAAAATCCAAACAAAATAGCTGAGAGAACCACGCCTACAGGGTGGCTGTTACCAAGTAAGGCCAGGGCGATGGCATCAAAACCATACCCGGATGAAAATGCCAGAGCCAGGTTGTGGTTCACTCCCATAACCTCATTTGCACCGGCCAATCCTGCCAGACCGCCGGAGAGGACCATGGCTAAAATTGTAGTCCGCGTGATATTCATCCCGGCGTATTTTGCGCCCCTCGGATTAGCACCAACTGTTCGTAAGGTAAATCCCCAGGTAGTTTTGAATAATAATAAATAAACTAGATAGGCAACAAATAAGGCGATAAAAAAACCAATATGGAAACGGATAGGGGATTTGAAGAAGCGGAATAACTGGGCCGATTCCTCAATCGGGGCGCTCACGGGAGTAAAACCTTCGGGATTCTTAAGTGGTCCGCGGAGAAGAAACTCACTTAGGCGGAAGGCGATGTAGTTCATCATGATGGTGTTGATCACCTCATGACCACCAGTAGTTGCTTTTAATAAGCCAGGGACAAAGCCCCATAATCCGCCGCCAATGAAACCGGCCAGTAATGAGATAGGAACGTGGACGATGGCAGGAAGCCCTTTCAGGAAGATGGCTGCTGCAACGGTAGTTGCAGCCCCGATATAGAGCTGTCCTTCTACCCCGATGTTAAACAGACCAACCCGGAAACCAAGCGCAACCGCTAAGCCAGCGAAGATATAAGGGGTTGAAACAACCAGGCTATCAAAGAATGGGTTAAATGCGCGCCTGATATCCTCGGCTTCACCAACTTTGATGGCGTCGATGATCTTTCCAGGGTTTCCTACTGAGCCATAGAATAATGCTTCATAGGTCGACCAGGCTGCACTGGCACCGGTTTTAATCCCTTCCCAGAATGAAATGTCAAATGCCTGATATACCTCTACAGTAGTAACTGCTACCAGCAATCCACCCAGAACCAACCCTGTAAAGATTGCTAGAATGGTCACGGTTAATGAGCTCTTGGATACTTCCTCGAGGAAGATCTTCCCGGCATTCTTTTTCTTTGTGTCTTGTTTTTTCTCTTTCTCGCTCATAGATCCATTCCTTATTTTTCGATCTTGATTATTGAGGGATCTGTGATGGTTCAGGCTTCTACTACACCAGCCATCAGGAGTCCGATCTGTTCTTTGGTGGCCCCTTCAGCGTCTACCACGGCGATGATCTCGCCTTCGAACATGACCGCTATCCTGTCTGATAATTCCATGACTTCATCCAATTCTGTGGATACCAGCAAGATGGCGCAGCCGTCATCTCTCTTTTCTAACAAGCGGTTGTGGATATATTCGATCGATCCCACGTCAAGGCCGCGAGTTGGTTGGGCTGCGACAAGGAATTTGATAGGCCGGGAGAATTCTCGACCCACAATAACTTTCTGCTGATTACCTCCAGACAGGGATCCCACCGGGATCAATGGGCTGGGGGTGCGGACATCGAAATTGTCGATGATCATTTCTGCATTCTCAAGGACTTTATCCTCCTGGATGACCACATTTTTTGCGAATGGTTCCAGATAATAAGTATTAAGGACCATATTATCTGCGATGGTTGCCGAGAGTACCAGTCCATCCTGCTGCCGATCTTCCGGGATATGGGCAGAGCCGATCTCGGTGATGGTCCGTGGATTTGCATGAGTGATGTCCTGTCCAGCCAAGGTCATCTTGCCCTCCACAGGATGACTTAAACCGGTGATTGCTTTAACAAGTTCTGTTTGACCATTTCCCTGGACTCCGGCAATACCAAGGATCTCGCCGCCACGTACATCAAAACTCACCTTATTCACAGCTACATGATTGAGGTCATCAAGCACCACCAGGTCTTTTACTTCAAGCACTTTGTCTTTTACTTCAGAAGGCTTCTTGTTAACTTCCAATAATACATCGCGGCCTACCATCATGGCTGCCAGATCATTTTGATTTGCATCTTTGGGGGTTGTTGTGCCAACAACTTTTCCGCCCCTAATTACAGTGATCCGGTCTGCAAAGGTCAATACTTCACGAAGTTTATGAGTAATGAAAATGATCGATTTTCCGCTATCAACCAGAGAGCGCATGATCGTGAAGAGTTCATCCACTTCCTGGGGGGTTAATACTGCAGTTGGCTCATCGAGGATCAGAATATTCGCTTCACGATAAAGAAGTTTGATGATCTCCACTCGCTGCTGAACACCAACTGGCAGATCGCGGATATATGAGTTTGGATCTACCTCCAAACTATATTCATCAGAGATCTCGCGGATGCGGGCGGCAGGAGATTTCCGATCCAGGAAACCCCCGGCGCGAGTAGTTTCATCACCCAGCATGACGTTATCAGTCACGGTGAAAACCGGTACAAGCATGAAGTGTTGATGGACCATGCCAATGCCGTGGGCGATCGCGTCTCGGGGAGAACTGACAGAGATCTTTTCTCCATTAACAAATATCTCCCCTTCATCCGGATCATACAAACCATAGAGAATATTCATCAGGGTGGATTTTCCAGCTCCGTTTTCCCCCAGTAACGCATGAATCTCACCCTTATTCAAAGTGAGATCGATTTTATCATTGGCTAAAACGCCTGGAAAACGTTTGGTAATTCCTTTTAGCTCAAGGATTGGCTTCATATTTTCCTCGTTTTTAACTTTTGAATTATTCTGGATAATGGATTTCGCAGAATTATACCATAGAGAGGGTGCGGGACTCTCGTGATATTTGTCGTGATCTGGCTTCAGTTTTGTAGTAAATTTGCCCGATTAGAGAGAGAAAAAACACAAAAAAAGGGAGTACAGCTCTTGCTGTACTCCCTTCGGTTTTTTTCGATCTTAGCGATTACTCGCCGATGTTCTCAAGGGTGATTCCCTGAGATTCCATCATGATGCGGATGCCGTCGAAGTTCTCATCAAAGATGGG
>Ga0209013_10001540_pt1 | contig 21259 bp, 17 predicted proteins | sample Cruoilmetagenom2_FD_187291 | JGI IMG/M metagenome (GOLD analysis project Ga0209013, IMG submission 187291) | Oil polluted marine microbial communities from Coal Oil Point, Santa Barbara, California, USA - Sample 2 (SPAdes) (version 2) | ecosystem: Environmental > Aquatic > Marine > Oil seeps ...
ATTGAAAAATGTGAGGATGGTTCCTTCGTTTAAGTAAAAATTTAGATCCACACAATCCTCGTCACGCTTTCCGTGCTCTGCAACTACTTCTTCTTTCTCAAGATCAACTACGACTATATGATTGATATTATCATACTTTTTTACCAGATCAGATACAAGTTTCTTAGACACCTTTTTTTCTATCTGTTTTAAACTATCATCTACGTTACTTCTGCATATAGTACATTCATATTCAAAAAGCGGCATTTATTTAACTCCTCCTGATATTATCTGTTGAAATACTGGTTTAAGTGTTCCTGACCAACCCAGTTGCTTTTCTGTTCCTCATCTTTTTGCTCTTTATATTCCATATGCCACCTTAGCTCATCACCAGGACCAGGCTCTCTCTTGCTTTTATCATCGAATATTGCTTTAAAGGTTGAGAATATTCTGCGTGGTTTTTTACTGTTACAATTCGGGCATTTCAGGCTTTTCTCATCTTTCTCATCCAATACTAAAGAGCTGAACCTAAAATCCTTGAGTTCAAGATAGAGAACTTTACCATTATCAAGTTTATAACTGAATCTCCTTGGGCCCCGTCTATTACTTTTTTCTCCCAGGGTAAATAATTGTTTGCGCTTTTCGTCATCTGTTACTTCGACATAGAGAATACCGCTGTTGTTCTTCTTAATCTTAGCCGCGTTAGTTTTATTAAGCTTCGCAACCAATGCGTCTATATCCCTATTATAACCATCCATACAGGCGTCACATTCGTATTCAAATAAAGGCATATTCTCACTCTCCTTAAATATTAAGCTATTAATAATAACTAAAATTTCAAGATTGCTCTAGTTTATATCAACTGAACACATGGAATTTGACAAAGCCCGCGCCATATCAATACTAGTTTGTTAAAGCAACCAAAGCAGCTTGGAGACCACAATTGACAGAGTTAAAAGAACTCATAGTAGAAGAAAACGGCGCTGTATGCACCCTTACGTTTAATAGACCTGAAAAGAGAAATTTGTTAACTCCCGGCATATTGATACAACTGAGCTCTGAACTTAAAAGACTGGAGCAAGAAAATAATGTCAGGTGTGTTGTGATTAGAGGCTCCGGGGAAAAAGCGTTTTCTTCAGGTTATGACATATCGGCAATAGGCAAGAATGATATGATAGAGAACCACGAGGGGAAACACCCGGTCTCTTTAGCGATAAAATCCATTGAAAATTTCCCCTACCCGATAATAGCTATGATTAACGGACATGCTTTCGGAGCGGGTCTTGAGATTGCTGTAACAAGTGATATAAGAATCTCGACAAATGACTGTCTATTCGGGATGCCCCCTGTGAAACTGGGCGTTGTTTATACCTACACCGGAGTGAGGAGATTCTTAAATCTGATTGGACCCGGATATACAAAAGAGTTTTTCCTAATCGGCAGCCCTATAAACGCCGAGAGGGCTGAGAGGATCGGGCTAGTAAATTTCGCCATGCCCAAATCAGAACTTGAGGAATTTACTTATAAGATTGCGGATGACATATCAGAGAACGCGCCGCTCTCGCTTAAAGCGATTAAAGAGATGACAAATATATGGCAGAGAAACCAGACTGTGAGCACTGAAGATGAGGAGCTTATCAAGCAACTGACTATGTCAGTTCAAGAAAGTAAAGATTATAAAGAAGGACAAAGAGCGTTTGCTGAAAAAAGAAAGCCTGAGTTTAAGGGGAAATAGATTTACTTATTAAAAAGTATTTTTTTAATCCCCATAACCAAACTCTCTGATTAGATTATCTCTCTGGCTCCATCTCTCTTTTACCTTAACCCAGAGCTCAAGATAAACTTTTGTTCCCAAGATTCTTTCAATATCGGCTCTCGCAAGACTTCCGATTTCTTTTAACATTGCCCCCTTCTTGCCGATTATAATGCCCTTATGATTTATTCTTTCCACATAAATTACAGCTGAGATATTAACTAGGTTTTTCTCCGGTACTTCTTCAAATTCTTCAATAACGACAGCTGTCTGATAGGGTATTTCCTGCTGAGTCAGGGTAAAGATCTTCTCCCTTATAAACTCTGCAGCGATAAACCTCTCGGGCTGATCCGTAATCATATCTTCGGGAAAATATCTGGGACCTTCGGGAAGATAATCTTTAATTATAGAGAGCAGTTGGTCTGTCCCGTCTGAATTCAATGCCGATATAGGTACGACCTCTTTTAACTTTTCGCCAAAACCTTTTGAGCGCTCAATTATTTCCAAGATATTTCCCTTCTTTATTTTGTCAATCTTATTAATCACTAAAATGGCGGGCTTGGGAAGGCTTTCTATTATAAAGGAGTCCCCTCTCCCAAAGGCATCCTTTACCTCTACCATCATTAAGATGACATCAGCCTCCTGGACTGCGCTCATCGCAGTATGAACCATGGCTTTCCCGAGGTTACCCCTTGCCTTATGTATCCCGGGAGTGTCTAGAAAAATAAGCTGGGCATCGGCAAGAGTGCGGATTCCCAATATTCTGTTCCTGGTGGTGTTGGGTTTTTCAGATACCGCGGCTATCTTCTCACCCACCAGAGCATTTATCAAAGTAGACTTTCCGACGTTTGGTCTGCCGACTACTGTTATGAATCCCGATTTGAAAGGATTATTACTGTTCATATAACTCCATTTCGCATATACATTTTAACATATAACTATCTTACCCTCTTCTTACCGTATCGATATAAATTTAAAAATTTGTATTCCTTTTGTGACAATAGATCATACCTCTGTCCAAGAGCTTCCTCGATATCCTTCTTTTTTGTACCTCCGTGGGCTGCTAAAACAACCCATAGATTCTTATTCCCTATATCAGTCCTTAAATGAAATTCATCTGTTAATGAGTACAAATTCAAATCTTTTCTCTCTCCATAATAATTGACAGACTTTATTTCAAAATGCGAAATTGAGAATATAGGCAATTACTCGCCGTATCAGAATCAAGTTATAGAATTTTGTGAAGAAATTGGAATCAGCTGCATTGATCTTGCCCCGGATTTCAAACAAACTTGGCGGAGAGCGTACTACAGGTATGAAGGAGGACATTGGAACTCCTATGGAAATCAGATAGCCGCAGAATCAATCTACAATTTTCTAACGACAAACCCGGTCCTTCAAATTGAGCCTAATCTAAGAGAAAGTGAATAATTCCATCTTATACAGGTACTGAAGATACGCGCAAGATTTTACCAGATATATTTACCTCTAAACATCTTGCCAAATCGCTGATAAAGGTTAACATTCTTCCGTTTTAACGGAAATAATAAGATTTAAAGGGAGCAGGTTTAATGCTTGAACTTATGGGAGATTGGGAAAGAACGGACTACTGTGGAGAGCTTGGCACAAAAGACCTAGACCGGGACGTCATACTGATGGGTTGGGTTCAATCGCACAGGGATCATGGCGGAGTAATATTCATAGATCTAAGAGACCGGGAAGGATTGGTGCAAGCTGTTCTCAATCCCGAGATTAGTGAAGAAGTACACAAAAAAGGCGAGGTAACTCGCGATGAATGGGTAGTAGCAATTAAAGGGGTCGTATCAATACGATCTCCTGAAACAATTAATCCAAACCTCGATACCGGCAAAATTGAGATTATGGCAAGTGAAGTAAAAATCTTAAATACCTCTAAAGTAATTCCCTTCCTTATAGAAGAAGATATTAATGTAGATGAGCTTTTGAGGATGAAATACCGCTACCTTGACTTGAGAAGACCTGAAATGAAAGAAAACATTATTACCCGTCACAAGGTAGCTACAGCTACAAGAAATTATTTAAACGGGGAGGGTTTTTTAGAAATTGAGACTCCTTATCTTACTAGATCAACACCCGAAGGTGCTAGAGACTTCCTTGTGCCGAGCAGGCTTAATCCCGGAGAGTTCTATGCGCTCCCACAATCACCTCAACTCCTAAAACAGACTCTCATGGTCTCTGGCCTTGATCGTTACTATCAGGTTGTAAGATGCTTCAGAGATGAAGACCTGAGAGCGGACCGTCAGCCCGAGTTTACTCAGGTTGATCTTGAGATGACGTTCATAAATGAAAACGACATAATGAGTGTTGTAGAAGGAATGTTAAAAGCCATATTTAAAGAAGCAAAAGGGATCACTATTGATACCCCATTTAAGAGAATAAGTCATGAAGAAGCAATGCTGAAGTACGGATCCGATAAGCCCGACACAAGGTTTGGACTTTTGCTCCAGGACATTTCTCACATTTTTGCAGACTCGGAATTTAAAGTTTTCAGTGGCGCGATTAAGAACGGCGGAATTATCAAAGTACTTAATTTAAAAGGAAAGGCAGGGGAGCTTTCAAGAAAAGAGATTGATGATCTCACTGAAACTGCAAGGTCATTGGGCGCAAAGGGACTTGCATGGATTAGAGTCTCAGAGGATGAATGGCAGTCTCCTATTATCAAATTCTTTAGTGAAGAGGAAAAAGAAAACTTACAAAAAGCCCTAAATTTGGAAGACGGAGATATTGTTTTCTTCGGAGCGGATACCCCGCATATAGTAAATCTTGTACTTTCACATCTGAGACTAAGTCTCGGAGAAAAATTCGGAATGATAGATCATAATAAATTTAATTTTCTATGGGTTGAAGATTTTCCACTCTTTGATTTTGATCATAATGAAAAGCGCTTTTTTGCTATGCACCATCCCTTCACTTCACCAAATGAAGAAGATATAGAGCTTCTGGACGGGGGACACGGGAAGATTCGCTCAAGAGCCTATGATGTAGTGTTAAATGGAGTTGAAATAGGCGGGGGAAGCATCAGGATATACAGAAAAGATATACAGGAAAAAATATTTAAGGCTATCGGACTCAGCACGGAAGAAGCTAAGAACAAATTCGGATTCCTTTTAGAAGCGCTTGAGTTTGGCGCACCACCTCACGGGGGAATAGCGCTCGGTTTGGATAGAATTGTAATGATAATTACGGGATCTCAATCTATTCGAGACGTGATAGCATTTCCAAAAACTCAAAAAGGCCAATGCCCGCTGACCGAAGCCCCATCTGAAGTAGATATAAACCAGCTACTTGAATTGGGAATAAAATTAGATGTTAAAGATAAAGAATGATTCCTAATTTTAACCCATGAAGGGTCGGCTATATTAAGAATCCTTAGCATAGGTCCTATAATAATTCACCTACTAACAGGACTGCCGGGGATCTTTGAATTAGCAAGAGCATGCCCTAACCATTTATCGGCCTCTTCTTTTGACTCGAAAGTCTGCGACCAAAGGGTTTCGTTCCTGTAAGAAAACCCCCAAACCCAACCCTCTGTCGGACGTCCCAATTTAATTACAAGTACTTGTTTAAGGTTAATCCAGCTTAATTCACCATCTTTTGATACTATTTCAAGAAACATATGTCCTCCGTTGTAATCATTTTAAACATATTAATAATTGAACAAGCTGTACTGCGTCCCATTGTCAAGCTCGGTACAAGTTGAATTTATGAATAATACGAAATAGCGTCCATCAGACTTGTTTCTCACCAGATAGCACGTTTGAAACCATGCGTCCCATAGTAATTCCGTCGGCGCTCAGCTCATGGAGAAACCCTGTAAGTGTTTTTTGGAATTCAGCCTGTTGCTCATCAGACAAGGCTAGAAGTTTTGGCCTAATGGGAGTTGCATAAGCTACTTCGATGGCATGTGTTACTCCACCGCCAATTACCAGATCTTGCTCTTGGTGGCCGAGCTGAACATTTACAAATCCAGCCGACTCGAAATGCTCAGTCAATTGTGAATCAGGCATGAAGTCAAATGGACGGCGCATCATGTCGGCTATCCCCGGCTCTCCAATCATGTTGAGTGCATTGCATATGGATCCGAAAAACTGACATTTAGCTACAGGGCGCCATGTGGTTATGATAGCTTTTCCCCCAACAAGCAACACCCTGTACATTTCCTGTGCAGCTGAGTCTTTATCCGGAAAAAACTGAAACCCCTGTTGACAGATGACAAAGTCCATTAAATCGCCAGAGATTTCTAAAGGATATGCAGGGGATTCAATAAATTTCACTTCCGAAGTCAAGTCAGAACACCGTGTTTTGGCTAAAGTCAGCATCTCGCCGCTAATGTCTATACCTAGTACAGCCCCGCCGGGGCCAACTTGTCCTGCCACTAGTTGTGCGAAGATTCCGCTTCCTGTGGCCAGGTCAAGTACCTGTTGGCCTTCCCACGGTCCATACTCCTCAACGAGCCGCCCAAGGCTCGAAAAGAATCGGCACAAGAATATTGTCGTAGGCACTCGCAACCGAGTTATCCCCGAAACTGAATTTTTGAGTTTCATTCATATTACATTCCTTCAGTAGATTTTCTCCCTCCCAAGGAAAATAAAACGCGTGAAGTGACACAAATGGAATTGCTCAATCATCTATCATACATTATTTATATTGCCTCTTTTTTGTCAAGCAGCATCATTATAAGTCTGTCCGGTCTGAGCTTTGGTCTTTCTGATACTCTCTTTGCTAAAAGAACTATTCTAAAATTATCTGATCTATATTCTTTGGCACTCTCTTAAACAAACTTTTATGAATAGAATAAACTGCATCATCCGAATCTGATTTTATATAATAACTGTCTTCATTTTTCCTTTTGCCGAAAACTACTCCGTGTATTTGTTCATCTTCATAGAATCTAATCTCAGAGGTGGGTTCATCTAGACCATACCTTCTAAGGCTCTCCGGACTTTCATTTTCAAAATCTAAGATTTTAGCCCGGGAAAAAACCCATAATATCTCCTCAATCTTTTTATCATCAACTACTATTGGTTGATCCTCATCATTGACAAACCACTCTCCGTCTTCTTTAAATATATCTGCGGAGAAATTACCTGACCATATTGAGATACGGTTTACATGGCTTGAATCAAAACTAAAAAGCCCTTTATCTCTAAAGTCAGTAGGTGACATATTCAGATATTGTTTAAGATACTCTTTTTCAACAACCAGCACTATATTCTCATCAGGAACATATACATAAGTTCCGGAGCCAACCGGTATTTTATCACCAACTATAAATCTATGATCTTTTTCATCCGTAATAATTACCAGCTCCACCCTGGCATTCTTCAAACCGAACTGATCTAAATCCACTTCGGTGGTAGGAACAGTTCCGACAATTTCGGTATTTTTAATATCTTCTATTAAATGGTCAATTACATTATTATCAGCATTTAGCTTTTCTTCATCCTGAACAAGAAACCAATCCTCACCTTCGTTTTCAAGAAGAATCCATGATTTGGGATAATAGATTTCAACTGACAAGACCTTCTCTTGGGCCCCTATAAAAGTATACGTCTCTTCATTTATATCTTGTGAATTTCTTTCAGTATCGCGAAAATAGATAAAACAAAGCAGTATGATAAAAACTGAAGCTGTGATCAAAGTACCTTTAAATTTTTTTAAGATGTATTTCATTTTTATCCACACATATCATCTAACTAGAGATCAAACTCTAACAAACAAATCATCTTGAAAGAAAGCAACTTACAGCCTAGTTCTCTTCCACCAAATGGCAAGTCCCGAGAATAAAATTACAGCCGGAATCATAACAACTGTAATTAAGAATATTAAATCCACCTGTTTACTAGTTATAGTAAGATTCCCGGTATTAACTGTCTTTGGTCTGATAGAAATCAGGTTTTCGTCACCCGAAACCCAATTTAGGGTGTTAAGAAAAAAATCTCTATTACCAGAGAATTCCAGAAAAATATTTGAGACAAAATCCACACTTCCAAAAACAGCAATCCTACCATTTTCAGCATTTTCCACTACAGCAGCTACTCCAAGAGGTCCTGATTTATCAGATTCTTCTTTTTGAGCTACTCCCTCATTGAAAAGCTCAAAATTTGTTTCAGACCAGCTGTACTCACCAGTGCTTGCTAACACAGTGGAGTTGAAACCGCTAAGAACATCGATGCTTCTTGAGTAAGGGAAAATTGTGGCAAATCTAAAATCCTCGGTAATTTCATGATATGGATAATCAGACACTATAGGCGCTATATCCCCTCCCCCTTCAAGCTTAGAGCTGGGATCAACAATAACATCATCAGAAAGCTCAAACCCATAAGATTTCAATATGGAGGCTAATTCTTTTCCAGAGCGGGGCTCTATCATAAATACGGCCCTCCCCCCGCGGTTGAGATAATTCTTAATGTATTGTATCTCCTTCAGTGAAAAGGCTTTTTTAGGAGCCGCAACGAACAAGATGGCATTTCCCCTAGGCAAATCCTCTCCTCTTAAAATGAGAAACTCCTTAACATTGTAGCCTTCATCTATAATAGTTTTTCTTAGCAACCCCAATCCCTCGGCATCTACACTATCACCCATGTCCCTTTGACCATGACCTGACAAAAAATATATCGTTTTCTCAGATTCCCTTGTCAGTTTTAAGATAGCATTTGTAATTTCTTCCTCGGAATTATTTAATATCCCCCCGGTTATCGGGTCTGTTAACCTTAATTTAACGACCTTATCCCCTCGGGCTACAACTACGCTGCCATATTCTTTTACACCATATTTTTTAGCAATGCCCGGCTCTTTATCAGGATTTACCAATTTTACTTTGATATTCCCGTTTCTGCGTGAATATTCTTTGGCTAAGTCTTGAAACCTGCCTCTGTCAACCCCAACATCTTTATAAAACCCGGTAATCACTATTTCATCATCAACGCTGTTAAGTACCCTAACAGTCTGAGCCGAGACTGTATGGGATTTCCCTTCAGTAACGTCGTACCTTATATCGGTTCTAAATAGCAAGTAATTAAGCGTTATAACAATCCCGAGTGTACTCACAACAGATATAAACGCCCCTGTCCCGTATATAAGTTTTCTTTTTCTCATCTCCACCTTTCCGAATCAAGAGCTGTATGAGCTAAGAAAAGCCCTATATAGATTATAGAAAAGTAGTAAGCCAAATCTTTTAGCTCGATTATACCCTTGCCGAAATTCTCAAAATGATTAATCAAAGAGATGTAGCCTAGAATAGAGCTTTCGGTATCAGATGACGCGCCTACAAGCCAGAGTAAAAGCAAGATGCCAAAAGCAATCATCGCAGCTACCAACTGACTGCTGGACAGAGAGGATGCAAATATTCCTATTGATAGAAAAGAGGCGCCTAATAATAGAAGTCCTAAATAGCTGGATAAAACGGCTCCCATATCCGGATTACCATGAACAGTTAGAACAAATAGGTTCAAAGAGGAAAGAAGTAAAATTGTTATTAATAAAATTAGTGCCGCCAGGAACTTTCCCCAAATAATTGAGCGAAGCTTTATAGGGGAGGTAAAAAGAAGCTCCGCCGTATGACTTTTCCTCTCATCGGCGACTAACCTCATCGTAATAAGAGGAATTATAAACAAAAGGACGATGCTCATTGTATCAAAATACGGAATAACAACTACATTGTTGAGATTGAGCTCGCCTCTTAGTAACTGAAAACTCGGATCAAACTGTAAGTGCAGAAAGCCCTTCAAGTAAAGGAAAAAAAACAATGCAGAAATAATTTGAAAGATAACCAGGATTACATAGGCAAGAGGGGAGGCAAAATAAGACCTGAGTTCCCTCTTGAATATAGGATAAACTGCATTCATTTAATCACCTTCAGAGGATATTACTCTTAAAAAAATCTCTTCCAAATTATGGGCAACCGGACGCATTTCCAGAAGGCCCCATCCATTTTGCATAATTAAGCCTGAAAGCTCCTCTCTTACGTCAGTTCCTTTCTTTTGCTGTACGATTAATTCATTTCCAATCCCCAACCTAATGCCTGAGACGTTGGGCAGAGATATAATTTTGTCCTGAATCTCTTCTCCCCAGTACCTAGTTTTAAGCAATATATTCTCTACACCATCCATTTTATTAGAAAGCCTTTCAAGCGACTCCTCAAGTGCAATCTTCCCCTTATTGATTATCACCACTTTGCTGCATATCATGGTAACTTCGGGAAGTATGTGAGTACTCAGAATAACAGTTCTATCCCCTGATAGACCCTTTATGAGCTCTCTGATCTCAATAATCTGTCTCGGATCAAGACCACTTGTAGGTTCATCAAGTACTAAAACGTCAGGATCATTTACCAATGCTTGAGCTATTCCTATGCGTTGTCTATAGCCCTTGGAAAGATGTCCTATTATTCGCTTTCCAACATCTAAAATACCGCATTTATCCATTATATAATGGATCCTGCCATTTTTCTCTCTAGTTGGCACCCGCTTAATCTCTGCCACAAAGTCCAGATAATCTCTGACAATCATATCTTCATATAATGGAGGATTTTCGGGAAGATAGCCAATATGGGATTTTGCAATGATAGGATCTTCGAATATATCTACATCAGCAATGTACACCTTACCTTTTGTAGGGGGCATGTATCCGGTGATAATGCGCATTGTAGTAGTTTTACCGGCGCCGTTTGGACCTAGAAATCCCAGCACGTCACCCTTTTCTAATTGAAAGGATATGTTATCTATAGCAAGGAGGTCGCCGTATTGTTTTGAGACATTTTGAACGCGTATCATGGCAGTATGAATACTAAGATTAACATACCCAATACCCTGGTGAAAAGGTGTTTCTAAATATGCTGATTTTTATAGAATAACCTCACTATAAATCTTATCCAAACTATTTATTAATAAGGGTTTAACATTTATCATTTTTATGTATGATTATAGGTTAATTTGTGAAGATTGACTTAAGGTTTTAACTGTGTTATTAAAGTGTGAGTATTATAAGGCTAAGGTGGCAAAATTAGTCAAAAAATATTTAAAAAGTCGAATAATCTATCGAAGGAAATCAAGAAACTGCACACTATAAATAATGAATCGATTTGTAAATTAAGGCCATCATTAATAATGATTAAGTTTGAAGGACAAAAACAAGACGTTGACTATAAAAATTACGCAAGGAGCTGATAATGAGTAACCAAGAGATTAGTAACGATGAAAAGCTAGTCCAGTCAGTTCAAAAAAAGTATCACGAAATGCTTGAAGAAGGTGTAGACCCTTACGAGTGGGCTTATGCCTGGAAAGCGGAAATAAACCGCGGCGGGTTTAAAGCTGTAGACTTTCTAATGCGGGAAATAGTGGATACCGGCAAGTGTGTTGGATGTGCTGCGTGTGTAACTATATGTCCGACAGACGTTTTTGATTACAAAGATGAACACCCGGTAGATACAAGAAATGATGCATGTGTGTTCTGTGAATTGTGCGCAGATGTTTGCCCCGTGCTTAGACCTCTGGATAAAGACTTGCAAGCACTTCTTGGCTTTAAAAAGCCTGTAAAAGATGAAGGATTCGGTCCATATAATTATGCAGTAATTGCGCGTGCTAAGGACAAGGACTTCTTAGAAGCAGGTCAGGACGGTGGGGTAACAAGCGCTCTTTTAGTCCATGCCCTGGAAAACGGATCTATTAATGGAGCGGTCCTAGGAGACGTCCTACCCGAAAATCCCCAGGTTGGAATTCAAAAACTCGCAACAACTGCTGAAGAGATAACAGCTTGCAGCGGTTCAAGATATACTTACTCACCCAACACCGTTGCCCTGACAGAGGCTATGCGTCAAGATGTAAAGCCCCTTGCTGTGGTTGGAGTTCCGTGCCAAGTAGACGGAGTACGCCAGCAGCAGTTCAGCAGCATTCGTCTTGAAGTTGCTAAATGGTATCAGCAGAACATTGCTCTGACAATCGGACTGTTCTGCTCTGAAAGTTTTACGCACGAACATATTTCATATATTGCCAAAGAGCTTGATGTTGAACCTCAAGATATAGTCAACGTTAACGTAAAAGGAAAAGTAATTGTAGAACTAAGAGACGGGCGCGAAATTATAATGAAATTAAAAGAGTTTCATCCTTTTGCCCGCCCTGCTTGTCTATACTGCCTGGACTATGCAGCTGAGCATGCTGATATAGGAGTAGGTGGGATTGGGCTTAGCGGATGGACCTTTGTAGCAGTTCGTACAGAGGCCGGACATAAGTTCTGGCAGGCAGCAGTGGATGCCGATCTCTTTGAAATAATCCCTGAAGAGACAGAACCAAAAGCTAAAGAACTTTTGATTAGATTGTCTAACATAAAAAGGAATAAGCCACTGCCGGCTCTAATGCCCACTTATCAGGAAAGAGTCGAACTAGGTAACACAAATCCAAAAACATTTTACAAAGACTACAACAAACCCACGGATGGAGGAAATGAAAGTAAATGACATCCAACAACAGCCAACCCGTATTGGAAGACGTTAATGTAATTGTGGCAGGTCAAGGAGGAGACGGTTCATTAACCGTAATCACTATGCTTGCCGATCTGTTTCGTAACGTAGGTCTCAATGTATATACAGAGAGAGATGTTGCATCTCGAATTAGAGGCGGCCATGCAGCCGCTACAATGAGGGCATTCACCGGAGAACGGCACTGTATAGGAAGTCACATAGACGTCCTTGTAGCACTTGATGAAGAAGCGGTAGAGAAGAAGGCTCACCAAATAACTTCTAACAGTATCGTAGTCTTTGATGATTCAAGCGGCCCTCTTCGCTCTGGATTATTACCAGAGGGCACTAAATTATACGCGGCCCCCTTCAGCCGTATTGCAATGCGCACAATGCGCCGTGAACTATATAAGAACAGTATTGCATTTGGAATAGTTGGACGACTTTTGGGATTGGAAGATGAAGCGATGCATCAAACTTTCACAAAACGCTTTGAACGAAGAGGTCAAATAATTCTAGACTATAACATCGAAGCCTTAGAGCTTGGTCTCCATCTCGCAGATGAGATGGGTATTAAGCGCGGCGAAGGAAAATACAGAATAGAACAGACAGAACCTGAAGAGCATCTACTGTTAATGGGCAATGAGTCAATAGCTTTTGGCTTTATGGTTGCCGGCGGCAGGTTCTTTACCGGCTATCCGATAACCCCTTCAACAGAGGTGCTAGAAACCCTTCAGAAATGGCTGCCCCGCTGTGGCGGAGTGGTAAGACAAACGGAGGACGAGCTTGCAGGAGTTAATATGGCCATAGGAGCCGCTCTTACAGGCGTAAGAACCATGACAGCTACATCGGGTCCGGGCTTTTCATTAATGCAAGAAGGCGTTGGTCATGCCGGATCAGCTGAAGTTCCACTAGTGGTCGTTGACTGCCAGCGCTCAGGGCCTAGTACAGGAATGCCGACTAAGCCTGAGCAAAGTGATTTGAACATTATGGTATTCGGAGGACATGGAGATTTCCCCAGAATAGTGCTAACACCTGGGCATCCTGATGACTGTTTTTATCTAGCTGTAGACGCAACTAATCTCGCTGACAAGTATCAATGTCCGGTCTTTATAGCTATGGACCAGGCATTATCACAAAATATAGCAAGTGTAAAACCTTTTGACCTGGACGAAGCACAAGTTGAGCCGGGCAAAAGACTTACACCTGAAGAAGTAGCAGAATTAGATACCTATAAGCGTTATGGTTTTTCAGACGATGGTGTTTCTGCATTTGCTTCACCAGGAACTCCGGGCGGTATGTCACTAGTTACGGGGAACGAGCATGACGAGTTTGGCTTAGTATCTACTGACCCTAAAAACCGTGTAAAAATGATGGATAAACGCTTTCATAAAATTGAAGAGGCAAAAAAAGAATTGCCAAAGGGACGCCATTTTGGCGATCCTGACGCACCAATAGGATTTATAGGAATAGGCATGATGTACGGCGTTATACTGGATGCTATGGAGGAGCTTGAGAAACAGGGTTTGAATACTCAATACTTTCAACCCAGAACTATCTGGCCTATGCTGGATGACGCGCTCGAATTTATAGACAGGTGTGAGCGTGTATACGTAATCGACCTTAATGCTCAGGGTCAATTGGCTCATTTGTTCATGCACCAGGGGGCCGATTCCAGAAAAATCATCAGCATATGCCGCTATGACGGTCTTCCATACAGACCCGGCTACCTAGTAAGACAAATACTTGAGCAGGAAGAGAAACTCATCAATGGTGAAAAGAAGGAGGCTAAAGCCCAATGACAACACCGCCTAGCACAAAAACATTTACCCCGGCAAGACCAATATGGTGCGCAGGGTGTGGCGATTTTGCGGTTCAAGGTGTACTTGAAAAGTCTTTAAAAAACATGGGAATCCCTCCTCATAAGTTGATGTTGTTAGCAGGAATCGGGTGTTCTGGAACTATTCAGAATAACCTTAAGTGTTACGGCTATCATGCACTACACGGTAGAGTACTGCCTGCTACGGTTGGAGCTAAACTTGCCAATCCGGATCTTACAGTAATCGCAGCCGGCGGTGATGGTGACGGTTTTGCCATTGGCGCGGGTCATCTTGTACATACCTTCAAAGGCAATCCAAGCATTATGTATATTGTAATGAACAACAGCAACTATGGACTCACCAAGGGGCAGACCTCTCCAACAAGCCCCATAGGATATCACGGTAACTCTGAAATGGGTTTGGATTCAATCCTACTTGGACTTAGCTTTTTGTCGACCACATTTTTAGCAAGGGGCTTTAGCGGTAATCCGGAGCAGCTGGGAAGATTAATGGAGGCTGCAATCGAGCATACTGAATCAGATAAGGGCTTCGCATTCCTTGAAGTTTTATCACCTTGTGTGACATATTATGATACACACCGTGAATGGCGGGCAAAGGTTTATAATGTAGACGAGGACAAGAGTTTTGATCCTACGAATAGGACGGCAGCATTCCAAAAGGTCATAGAGTTAAAGGAACAAGGACACATTCCTATAGGAAGGATATACAAAGGGGAACACCCTTCACTTGAATCAATTACAATGAACAAGGAAGAAACCGTTCCCGCACAGCAAAATATTGGTCATTTTGACGAGCATCGTAAATATTACGACCAATTTATGAAAGCTCATCTTGGATAATACAGCAATCAATTATTAGCATTTTTTGTCAGAATAAGAGCTTTTCAATTCTAGAATTGGGATAAATACAAGCTTATAACCCAATTTTTCCCTCTAAGAGAATCTAACTCCTTACAGAGAACATCTCATTTTAAAAAAGAGATGAATTACATCAAACTCAATTGCGAAGTAATATTTCTTGTGCTACTATTATTATCGAAATTTGATGCTAGAATTACAAACCATCCGAAAAGAGAACTACTTAATTCAATAGGAATAAATTATGAACCTTTGGCAAATTTTCCATGGACCTAACTCAGGTTACGTGGTCGAGTTGTACGATCGCTATCTACAAGATCCCGATTCTGTAGATCCCGATATAAGAGTACTTTTTGAGAAGTGGAATCCTGAGACAGACGACTCTACGACTACTGATGCTCACCCGCAGGATATGGATAAAATAGTTGCTACAGCTAACTTAGCGCAAGCAATTAGGGCTTTCGGGCACTTAGAAGCTAATCTTGATCCGCTCGGAAGTAACCCGCCTGGGGATTCCTGCCTCTCAATCGCCGGACACAATCTAACTGATGAGGATTTATTTCAATTACCCTCAAGCTTAGTTAGGGGTCCAATTGCCGAGACGACATCAAATGCTTTTGAAGCTATTCAGAAACTACGTTCGGTGTATTCGTCCAAAATTGGCTATGACTTCTATCATCTTAATAGTATCGAAGAAAGAAAATGGTTTAGAGAAGCTGCCGAATCTGGAACCTTTCGGCCCCCGAATGATCCTATTAATGAGCGACTGCTGCTAGAAAGCCTTACACAAGTAGAAGTGTTAGAGATGTTTCTTCACCGTATTTTCCCGGGGAAATTCCGTTTTTCGATAGAAGGTGTGGATATTCTGGTCCCCATACTACATGAGATTGTTGGGCTCGCTGCAGAATCGGACATACACCACATATTGCTGGGAATGGCTCACAGAGGCCGCCTCAACGTTATGCACCATGTTATGAATAAGGGCTATAGAGGGACATTGATTAAGTTCAAAGACCCTGTGCTGGAGCGGGACTTTAGAGACTATATGGGATGGACTGGGGATGTTAAATACCACGACGGTGCACGTCATGCAATAAGTAACGGAAGGCCGATAGAGATGGAAATCACGCTTGCCCCTAACCCCAGTCATTTAGAGGCGGTAAACCCGGTTGTAGAAGGCATGACCCGGGCCGCGGGCACAACAGTTAATAAGCCTGGTGTTCCAAAGTTTGATCCTGCGGTGTCTTTACCCGTCATTGTACATGGAGATGCAGCTTTTCCTGGACAGGGAATAGTGTCTGAAACTCTAAACCTATCACGTCTCCCAGGTTATAATACGGGCGGAACCATACATATAATTACCAATAACCAGCTTGGATACACTACTTTACCCTCTGATAGCAGAAGCACTTTGTATGCGAGCGACCTAGCTAAGGGTTTTGAGATTCCTATAGTGCACGTGAATGCAGATGATCCCGATTCCTGCATAGAAACAGCTAGAATCGCATTCGCTTATCTAAAGAAATTCCAAAAAGACGTGTTAATTGACCTAGTCGGATATAGACGTCACGGTCATAATGAGGCGGATGAACCTACATTTACTCAGCCAGAAATGTACAAGAAAATAGAGGACCACCCTAGAGCAAGAGAAATATGGGCTGCTACATTAATCAAAAGAGGTCTGATAGGTAAAGATGAACCTGAGGAAATAATAAATAAATTCACAGAAAAACTACATAGCGATTTTGAATCACTAACTCCAGAAGATATTCCCGATGAGACACTATCCCAGCCTCCCCCCGCCGAGGCAGCACAGAAAGTTAAGACAGCGGTGCCTGAAAAAACTTTAAAAGAATTAAACAGTTCTTTGCTCAAGCTACCGGACAACTTTACTATTAATTCCAAACTAAAACGCAGCATGGAACGAAGAGCAAAATCATTTGATGAACTAGATGAAAAAACTATCGATTGGGCAACGGCTGAGGACTTAGCATTCGCCTCTATACTGGCCGACGGCAAAGCTATACGCCTTACCGGGCAAGACACTGAAAGAGGTACTTTTAGCCACAGACATGCAGTGCTCCACGATTTTAATACTGGAGCTCCGTATATTCCGCTTCAAAATATACCTCAGGCGAAAGCCGCTTTTGAAATACACAACAGTCCGCTTACTGAAAACGCATGCATCGGTTTTGAATATGGTTACAATATACAGGAACCAAACCGTCTTGTGGTCTGGGAAGCACAGTACGGCGACTTTATAAACGGCGCCCAGACTACAATAGATGAGTTCCTAGTTTCGGCCCGTGCCAAGTGGGGACAAACCCCTTCGCTAGTATTATTATTACCGCATGGATACGAGGGTCAGGGACCTGATCACTCATCAGGAAGACCGGCAAGATTTTTAGGTTCTGCGGCAGAAATCAACATACGTATAGCAAACTGCACAACTTCCGCACAGTACTTCCATTTACTCAGGCGGCAAGCCGGAGTCCTGATAGACGATCCTCTTCCCTTAATAGTTCTGACACCCAAGAGTTTACTACGTAATCCTTCTATCTATTCTTCATTGCGCGATCTCTCTGAAGGATCATGGCAGCCGGTTATTGATGATGAAATGGATGACAAACAGGCGAAAAATATTAAACGGCTTATACTATGCAGCGGCAAAGTTTATATCGATCTAAATAACAGTGAATATAGAAAGCAAAACCTAAAGGATATAGCAATCGCAAGAGTAGAACAGCTCTACCCTATTCCAACTATTATGCTTAATGATGTCCTTAACAGGTATCCAAAGCTTAAAGAGATAGTATGGCTTCAGGAAGAACCCGAGACCATGGGCGCATGGATGTTTATGTTCCCATTTTTGAGAAAAATCATTAACAAACGCCTAAAATTGCATTATATAGGCAGGCGACGTAATTCGAGCCCGGCAGAGGGTTCATCCTCAATGCATAAAGTAAATCAGAAAGCATTAATACAACAAGCCTTTATGATTGACAAAGAACTGCCTAACATAGATGAATTAGGTATTACATGGGTTAAAAACGTATAGTAACGGAGAAACAAAATGTCAACGAATATAGTCGTACCTGAATTAGGGGAATCCATTGTTGAGGCCACGGTAATCAGGTGGTTTAAGTCCGAAGGTGACGCTGTTAAAATCGGTGAAGCCTTGCTTGAGCTTGAAACTGAAAAAGCTAACTTTGAAGTAGCGGCCGAGAAACAGGGAGTCATAAAAAGCATCCTAAAAAAAGCAGACGATGATGTTGAAGTAGGTGATGTACTCGGATTGTTGGAAGAAGGCAATGTATCAAGTGCCGCCCCGGAGGAAGTAATCACTGAAGTAGTTCATGAAATTGAAGAACCACCTCAACCTAAAGAAGAACCAACCGAAAAGATAACACCCGTTGCCAAACGACTGGCCGAAGAATTTGATGTGGACTTGAGCAAAATTGAGGCTACGGGACCAAGCGGCCGTATTACTAAAGAAGACGTGGAAAGAAATATACAGAGGGAAGTTGAAAAATCCGAGATAGAAGCATCAAGTGTGGAACCCATTCATAAGGCACCTGCAGTAATAACTCCTGCTTTAGCGATCGCCAGAGATGTAAGGGAAGAGCGGATCAAAATGTCCCGCCGAAGAAGAACCATTGCCCGCAGGATGTTAGAAGCAACTCAGACTACAGCGATGCTCACCACCTTTAACGAGATAGATATGAGTGCTGTGATGGAGCTTAGAAAAAGGCGCAAAGAATCATTTATAGAAAAGTACGGCGTAAATTTAGGGTTGAACTCGTTCTTCGTTAAGGCCTCAATTGGAGCACTTAAGGAATTCCCGGCTGTAAACGGTGAAATTGATGGCGACGATATGATTTTAAAATATTATTATGATATTGGAGTTGCAATAGGAGCAAGTGAGGGTCTTGTAGTCCCGGTACTTAAAAACGCTGACAGCATGTCATTTGCCGAAATAGAAAAAAGAATAAAAGAGTTCGCCGTAAAAGCGGAAGAAAACACCTTGTCATTAGAAGATATTATGGGTGGGACATTCACCATCACAAACGGTGGAGTTTTTGGCTCACTCATGAGCACTCCGATATTGAATCCGCCGCAGGTGGGAATCCTCGGTCTTCACAAAATCGAACAAAGACCTATTGTTATTAACGGCGAGCTAGAAATCCGCCCGATGATGTATGTAGCCCTTAGTTACGATCATAGAATTGTGGACGGCAGAGAAGCCGTGCAGTTCCTAGTAAGACTAAAGGATCTAATTCAAGATCCGGAATCTTTATTACTTGAAGGGTAAGTCTAAAATCAGCGGTTTTTGGTCCTGAGTTTATTCTCTTTCCAATAGGCATCGGCATATTTATCAATGGGAAGCCCGATCATATCCAAAAACCATATCTTGATATCTCCGGCCAAGACTTTATATATCCCTCCGTCTAGGAAGCGGCGCGGGGAAGTATATATTTTCTTTTTTATTAGTGTCAGTTTGCCTTCTTTTCTTAATTTCTTACAAAAATGGGCAGCCTCAAGAATGCCGATTTCCGGATAGCCTCCGATTTTTTTTAATACCCCAGCTCTAACAAATATCCCCTGATCACCGTAATATCGCTGACGTATCCTATATCGGATCCTGTTGACAAACTCTACAACCCTCAGTCCAAACTCTTCCCCGTCAAGGCAAAATTCAAATGCCCCGCCTACAACATTAGGATTTGTTAAAGCTCTTTCCATAGATTCATCATAACCTTGTGGAACTAACGTGTCCGCATCTAAAAATAAAAACACATCTCCCGTGGCAGATTCTGCAGCTTCGTTAAGAACATAAGCCCGACCGGGGAGACTGCTCTTAGCGGGTACAATCTTAGCTCCAAGTTTGTTGGCTATTTCACAAGTCTCATCCGTAGAGCCTGAGTCTACAACGATTATCTCATAAGGCTCCCCAAGACTTGCGTTCTGCATGATTTTCTCAATAGTTGCAGGTATATAAGCAGCCTCATTTAACGTCGGTATAATTACGCTCAGTTTCATAATCTGACTCAAAATTAAAACTCGTACTATTTAAATAAGATAACAGTTATTAGTTTAGATATGTAGGGCTATTTTAGGATGCAATATGTCTTCGAAATACAAGCAAGTTAGGAGATACCGCCTAGTTCAAGCAAGTCAGCCCATTTGTTTAAAACTTGCTGTAGTAATTCCGGGTATTTGCTGAGCTCGGGGTCTTGTTTTACAAGTTTAAATGCATCCTCTCTGGCTTCTCCTAATATGCGGGTGTCCCTTATAAGGTTGGCAAATCTGAATTGCGGGAGCCCCGACTGCTTGGTTCCGAGAAAATCCCCGGGACCTCTGATCATAAGATCGGCCTCAGCAATCTTAAAGCCGTCAGATGTACTCTCCATAATAGCGAGCCTCTTCTCAGCGTCTTCCGATCTCTTAAAACTTGAAATCAGAACACAATAAGACTCATATTCCCCTCTTCCAATTCTTCCCCGTAACTGATGTAGCTGAGTAAGTCCGAATCTCTCCGCATTTTCCACAACCATAACAGTAGCGTTTGGCACATCCACCCCTACTTCTATAACTGTTGTTGCTACCAGAATATCCAAATGGTGAGATATGTACCTTTTCATTACAGCTTCTTTCTCTTCCGCTTTCATTTTTCCATGCAGAAGCCCTACCCTAAAATCAGGAAATATTTCGTTCTGCAGCTCCTCAGCCATCTGCACCGCATATTTCAAGTCCTTAAAATCGGGGCTCTCAGATTCCTCAATCATGGGATAAACAACGTACGCCTGCCTGCCCTTTTCAATCTCCTTACGTAATATGCTGTACGCCCTCTCGCGGGAGCCTTTCTGATCGTAATAAACCTTTGTCTTTATTTCTTTCCGTCCCGGCGGAAGCTCATCTAATACTGAAACATCGAGGTCCCCATAGACAGTCAGCGCAAGAGTACGGGGAATTGGAGTCGCTGTCATTACAAGAACATCGGGGTTTTTGCCTTTACTCATGAGCTCAGCCCTCTGCATCACGCCAAAGCGGTGCTGCTCATCGATCACTACCAGCCCCAGATTCTTAAAATCAACTTTGCCCTGAATCAGCGCATGAGTCCCTACAGCGATCTGGGCTTCCCCCGACATTATCGCTTTATAGTAGATATTCTTCTCACTCTTGCTAAGTGCGCTCTTTAGAAAAACCACGTGGAGCCCCATTGCTTTTACATATTCCAGAACCGACTTTAGATGCTGTTCCGCAAGTATTTCTGTCGGGGCCATCAGGACAGTTTGATACCCGGACTCCACTGCTTTGAGTATTGAAAGAAGTGCTA
>Ga0209013_10001541_pt1 | contig 21258 bp, 17 predicted proteins | sample Cruoilmetagenom2_FD_187291 | JGI IMG/M metagenome (GOLD analysis project Ga0209013, IMG submission 187291) | Oil polluted marine microbial communities from Coal Oil Point, Santa Barbara, California, USA - Sample 2 (SPAdes) (version 2) | ecosystem: Environmental > Aquatic > Marine > Oil seeps ...
TGGGGTCCCTGGCCGTCGTGGCCGCCTTGATAGATCTGCCCGTCGAGAGCTGCCCACCAGCGCAAGGCCGAAAGACGCAGGTCAGCGCTTCCGTCTGGGTCGGTATCAGACCCAATGTGCAGGCCATCACCCCCGGCATTGTCATATGAAATGTCATAGTGATCCGGGCCGACCAGAATGTTGTCTGCTTCGTTGTGTGCGTGCAATTGCGCGTGACGTATGGAGTCAATGCTCTCTGGCATGCTGCGCGGGAGGTTGCCAATTCTCGCGACGAGCAGAGGTGCGGCAAAGTCTTGCTGTATGTGTATTGCGAGGTCTTGCAGGCGGGAACGATAGTCTGCCTCGCTTGTGTTGTGGAGGGCGTCGTCTTCTCCTTGCCACCAAAGGACTGCCCTGATCTTGCCTTTTGTCGCACCGTGGCCAAGTGTTTGTACCCGTTGCTTCATGTTTCCGTACAAACTTTGCGGATTGTTGGAAGGTGCCCATTGCCTGATCAGGGTGGCGCCTTTTGCGACGGGCACAAAACCCACAGGACACTGCTGGTCTGCCAAAAGGAAGGTCGCGAGCGGCAAAGCCCAGTGTCCTCCTGCCGTGTCGCGGCTGATCCGGTCGATTTGGCCGACCGAAGAATCGAGCGGGTCAGCGAGAGACTTCCAGGTATTGTCGTTGCCAAAAAGGGAGGCTTCTGTGCCTTGGTGCGGGGAATACTGCTGCAGGCTTGCTCCATACCCGGACGCATTGGATTGACCTGCGATCACAAAGATATCCCCGATGCCCACCTGCCGGGCACTATCGGTGATGGCATGGTTCGCCGCGAAACGAACTTCGAGCCTGCCTTGTCCTTGCAGCTGGTCGCGCAGGACCCCTTTGAATTTTCCTTCTGCTGGACCCGGGTCCAGTATCTGCCAGGCTCCTCCTGCCCATCGGGCTTCTATCGTGCCACCTGCAGGCATCCCTTGATAACGTCCTGTAACAGGGATGTTTGCTTTGCCTTTTCCCCGTTTTCCTGCAGCCTGGGGGATGGACCGCTGGATGATTTCCCGGTTCACAGGCGTTGCAATCTGGATGGCCGCGCTGCTTGCCGGTGTGGAACGGAGCGCAAAATAGTGGTACTGGGAGCGTCGCGTGTTCAGGTTTTTTCCCACGATGAACCCGTTCATCGTGGAGTCGCGAATCCAGCCGGCTTGCAGGCCTGTTCCCCCCTGAAAACCCCCTTCCGGGATGTTGCCCATGTTTTGGGAAGCGTGCGCCGGATAGCTTTCGAGGCGGTCGAAACGATGATGCCCGGGGTCACCGTAGGAGCGATTGACCCACACATATTCAGGACGAAACCCTTCACCGGAAAGCTGCACTGTGTGCGTCGCGTCGGGTCTTTGTGACCAGTCTCGATGATTCCCCTGATAGCGGCCTTGGGTAAAGACGCCCGGAAGCGACCGTAGGGCAAACCAGTGGTAGCGCATGTCCGCCTGGTTCACAGAGCTATCGCTTCCTACCTGGAATCCCCCTGCAACGAGGCGTGTGATGGCGTTTGTGCGGGCAGGAACGGGAGCAAAAGTATGAGATGTATTGGTGAGGGGACCCATCGAGGCTGTGTGATACACCGCAGGTGCCACAGATTCACCGGTCACAACGACGAGATCGGGTTGCCAAGAGGCAAGAGGGTTTTCCTCTTTTCCTCCCCCCTCGGCACCGCCTGTTGGCGGTGCCCCCTGCAACCAGATCTCGCGCGCTGTGTCTTTGCCGTTATAGGTGCCGTATGCGAAATAGTCATCAAAAGACTTGGTGTTGCCCGTGCGCACCGCAATGAAGTTGTAAGTGACATTGGGCTGGTGAAGGCGGGAACTGACCGTGAAAGAATCAGACCCCAGGCTCGTAATCGCGTGGGGAACGAGAGCTTGCCTGTCCCAAAGGTCCCCGGACATGCCCTCGGGCATTGTGCGAGTGCGCAGGTGGGCGTGGGAACTGCCCTGTGCGCTGTCTGCTTCGGCGCCGGCTTGAACGAGCACAAGATCAGGAATTCCCCAGCCGGCAGGAAGGCGGACTGTGCGTTGTCCTGCTTTTCCGGGGGCGTAAGAATACTCCCCTATCATGACTTCAGGCGTGAGAAGAGAAACCGGCCCTGTTGGACTGCCGAACTGGTCTGGTTTTTCCTGGCTTGGTGTTTCGAACAGGCGATGCCTGAAAACCGCTTGGTCTTGTGTTGTACGCGCAAGAGTGTCAGTGTGCGCGATTGCAGGACTGCTCCCTGTTTGCAGAAAAAGCGCGAGGAGTAAAAAGAGGGAGACGCGAAAAAAACGGGGAAAATTCTGCGGGATATGGGTGTTCTTATTTTTTACGTATTGTGTACAGACTGAACTACTTATCCCTGTGATCATTCTCTTCGGTGTTTGATGGCAGGCAAGCCAGATGTTTGCAAAATGCCGTTCCCCTCTGCTGTTTCTTTCTTCCCCTTCTTTTTTGTGTTTGTGGGTACATCTTCCGAAAGCAGATTTGTCAGCGTGTTGTGCCGCGTTTCTTTCTGGCGCCAGTTTCATTTTTGCAAGCCATCCCCTGCGGTTTCTGCTCATTCCTGTTCCGCGGAGGCGCCTTGTCAGATCTTTCTCAGAGACCTTTTTCGACAATGCGCTGAGGAGAACATTCGACACGAAGACGAGAAAGCCCGCTGCAGAGGAGCAATGAGAGAAAAATAAGAACAGAAGATTTTTTGTTTTCTCGTCTTGCACAGGGAATATGTACAGGGAATATGCAGAGAGTTGACAGAACGGAAATATCTGAAATAGCGGGAACAACGCGCACAACAGTGGGCCGGAAAAAGGAGAATGTGCTCCAGGACCCAGAATGTGAAATGGTATTTCCACATCCTTCAGTTCGAAATCAGAGGCACTGCTTCTGTTTGGGGGTGCTCCCCCCCCAGGGTACCGAGGCGAGGAGTATTCGATATTGCTTGAAGCCCTTTGGTGGGACATGGCTTTGCCAGAGTGCGTTGCAAAGCCTGCAAGGACGTCAAGGGAATATGCAAGAAATCTTGGGAAATTCTCCATAGAGGTGGTTTTACTGCCACAGCTGATTTGGAAACTGAAGAGGGCAGTTCTCATACAGAAGACAGGTGAAAACAGTGGAATCTAGCCAAAAGAAACCTGCGACAATGCATTTTACCACACCAGTGATATATGTCGAGAATGGCGTAAAATGCATATTGGACTTTTGTGTCGTGGCGTTTGACCAAAAAATTAAGTACCAAGTACTACGACGATAGTGGCGATAGCCTGGAAAGCGACGATAGTCTGGAATCTGGAGAGCTCGAGACTGGAGATGTTTCCATTATGATTTCATCATATAAAGCTGGTGAATTTATGGTGGGTGAGAAATGTTAAGAACCTACGGAGGAGAAGCCCTCGAATGTAGAAATCGCGTTCGTAAGCTCCGATGTTCCATTCGCTTGTGAACGATCAGTAGCCGCTGGTGCGCAACCCGCAAAAGAGCTCATGACCTTTGACTGGGGGCAAACCGCTGCCTATGTATATAGTATTAAAGGTACTTTTGTGGGGATTTTTTCACCCTCTCCTTCCCCGGAATGAGTCGTGGTAGATGCAGCGCCGAACAAAATATTTGTGGCCGGCTCCTACAAGTGGCCGCGAAAAGACGACCGTAACTTTCGCCAGTGAGAGAACTCGGCCTGAGTGCACGAGAAGCAGTGTTGCCTGTTGCGAAGTCCAATGCAGTAAATTGCTATGAGTTTGTTGGTTTATAGCCGTAGTAGACAATAGAATCTTCAGAATCAATTTGTGATCGAGTGTAGCAATTTTGCTGGAAAAAAACTTCAGTACCACAACCAGCTACGAACACATCTTCGCCAATGGTAAATTCAATTCTGCCATTTACCACTACGACCAATTCATGACCAATTCGTCTTGATCATTGTGAACTGCTTCATCTACACCTTTCGCTAAAGGAACTTTTCCAGTCCTAAAAAGGATACACTTCTTCTTTCCAGCTATTTTGATATTCAGCCTCTGTCATGCCACTGGTCTCTTTTTTACTTGCAACGCCGTGATCAGCGGTTTTGGCGAGTTCTCATTCATACTGAAATTCTTATCAGTTGCAGGTATGGCTTGAAGATCGAATTGACAGCTTCCCGAAATAACCCGTCTTTTCTTTGCCATTGACCATTCCCTGTTTTAGGGAAATGGGGTTGGTGTACCTGACGGTCGGAGATAGTGAGAGATGGTGGAAAAAGGGGAATTTGCTTGCGAGAAATGGGGAAACGGCTTGATTTTCAGGAGCCGGGGCGAAATCGCACTGGTAAAGTGCTACCCATTCTCGGGTACCACTGCCGGACTTCTCTGAAAAAGGTTTTGATTCTCGCGACTCTTCTCCGCCGGAGAAGAGTAAGCGCCTGAACGGACGCGCTCCATGAGATGGCTTGCCCATTCACGTTCAAAGATGAGTTTGCGCCGCTGGTGCTCAAAGAGGTCTTCTGTGAAAGCAGACATCGGTGCTTGGTCTTTTGCCCGATGCTGGGCGTCTTCTGCGTCCAGGAGCAAAATGTCGATCGCTGCTTGCCGTTGTTCCAGCAAAATCAGGATCTTTTCTTTGGGGAGGAGATCCACAAAAGATAACGCAATATCGAGCAGGGACGCGGTCATACGCGGGCGTGACCAGGCCTCCCGCAGCAGGGACTGCAGCTCGACCCGGCCTGTTCCTGTGATGCGATACACCGTGCGAACCGGCCGTTTGCCCGTCTGAGAGGTCTCGATTGCTTCGATCAGGCCTTCGCGTGTGAAACGTTCCAAGCTTGCATAAATAGACCCTGGTTTAATGTCTGCCCACTGATTGATACGACGCTGGGTGATGAGCTGACGGATCTCGTAGCCGTGCATTGGGTGGGAACTGAGCAGGCTCAGCACGGTGAGGCGCGTGACTTCCCCCGAGCCTGGAAGACGAGCACTCTTCATGTGGGCACACTAAGCCTTTCTCTGTGCCGCGGTAAGTAGCGCGCGAGGAGGTGCCTCATGACCTATGTCAATATATATCAAGATATGTTGCTTTTTTCTTTCTCCTTAGGAAATGGGCGATTTTCAGAAGTTGGGATGGCAGGAACCTGGCCGGGCTGTAACCGCATTTTCCCAGCCTGACCTGCAAGAAAACACGACACCAGTGTGACGACGGCATGACGCCAGAGGAAAACCTGACTTTTCACTCTGGCATCAGACAGGAAGCTTCGGAATGGTTACCGCTTCTTTTTATTTGTGGACTGGATAGATTTGTAAAGCTTGGTGAAGCGACGATCTTCTTCACGGCGCTCTCGCACGTTTTTTCGTTTTTCTTGGTAGGCGAGTTCTTTTTGGAGTTTCCTCCAGCTTTCCGCGCGTGCCGGACTGATCTCTCCCCCTCCAATGCCCGCCTGCACCGCACAGCCCGGCTCCGTTTCGTGACGGCAGTCGGCAAAACGGCACTCGACCGCGAGAGATTCGATGTCGGAGAAGGTCTTGGTCATGCCCTCTTCCCCACTCCAGAGCCCAAGCGAACGCAGGCCCGGCGTGTCGAGCAGCACGCCACTTTCCGGCAGGAGCACAAGGGACCGTGCGGTTGTTGTGTGGCGTCCCTTTGCGTCACCGACCCGCACGTTTCCTGTTGTCTGCACCTCCGTACCGGCCAGGGCGTTGACCAAAGTAGATTTTCCTGCCCCGGACGCGCCAAGCAGGGCCAAGGTGCGATCATTGCAGGCCAGGGCGCTCAGCCGGTCGAGGCCTTCTCCAGTTTCGCTGCTCGTCACGATGACCTCGACGCCGGGACACTCAGCTGCCAAGGCGTGTGCAGTTTCTTCGGCATCGCTGCACAGGTCTGCTTTTGTGAGAACAACAACGGGTGTGGCGCCACTCTCCCACCCGGCAACAAGCATGCGTACAACAATACGTGTGATCCGTTGGAGAGAAAGCGTTCGGTCGAGAGCCTGCGTTATCACGACAAAGTCCATATTGGCTGCCAGGGTGTGCGCCCCAGTTGCCTGACCGGCCCCTTGCCGAACGAGCGTGCTCTGCCGAGGCAAAATACCCGTGACATTCGTCCCTGAGTTCGGGTCGTGCAAAAGCGTGACCCAGTCTCCAGTGACAGGCGGGGCTGTGAGACCCGCCTGACGGGAAACAGAGGTATTCGACCCCGCGCGCAAGCTGCCACGCGACGTTATGACAAGAGCAGAAGCTCCGTCTGCCCGAAGTACCCGTCCGGGAAGCGCAACAGCAGCGGTTCTTCCAGCGGAAGCGGGAGGGGACACTACGTTGCGCTTTGCAAAGGCCTCAGCCCAGTTTTTGTTCCAACCATATCGGCCAAGAGACCGGTCGAGAGATCGGCCGGTCTCCTGTACGGTCGGAGGGCAGTCAGTGTGAGATGCGTCTGCCGACGTGTCTTCCCTGTTTTGTGTGCAGTGATCTTGGTTCGACTCGTCTTGGTGAGAAAGATTGTGCGAAAAACGACGCGAGCGAGAAATGGGAGTTCCTCCTGTGCAGGAGCGCTCCCTGGCAGAAGTTTTCTGTCGTTGGGCCAGGAGAAGATCAGGAATGCGGCCCGCAGGGGAGCGCCCGGGTGCTGTTTTGGACACCGAGATACACAATACTCACCGGGGGTGCCATCAATGTACGCATATGCGCTCCTTTCTTTGCAAGCAAAACCGGGAAAGTTTCGCTCTTCTCATGTGTTTCCTGCAGAACGAACAGTAACAGCTCCTACCATGCCGCGGGTTCTTTTCTTGTTGGGCGCGGCATTTTTCTGCATTTTTCTTTAGGAATAGCCAGAGAGCTGGGAAAAAGGGATTTCAGAGAGTACCGATTCCAAAAGGCAGACGCCCGATTTCTCTGCGTAAACTGTTCCATGACTCGGAGTAATGTTCAACAGGCGAGGTTCTTTCCTTATTGGAAAAGCGGGTGCCCTGGAAAAAACCGCTCTTTCTGTTGGAAACGACAATACTCTCGCTTGCAAGTTCTGCCCAGCCCGGCGTCGCCCCGCTCGGGCTGGGCAGAATGTTTTTCCCCGAGAGCGCGCGGGCCATCCCCACGTGCCTGGGGAGCACGTTGGCCCGGACGCTCTTCCCGTCTGCGATTTCGGTTCATCCCCACGTGCGTGGGGAGCACGATACAGCGGTCTCGGTACTGTTCGGCGACGGGAGGTTCATCCCCACGTGCGTGGGGAGCACTTGTCCATCCCCTGTCTGTAATCCGACCAGCCCGGTTCATCCCCACGTGCGTGGGGAGCACCATGGCACCCAAGCCAGCTGTTCGACCGCTTTTGGTTCATCCCCACGTGCGTGGGGAGCACACTGGCTGTGCTGGGCCTTTCTTTTTCAGCTTATGTTCCCGGTCTGTTCTTTCACGAATGTTCCAATTTGCTTGAGGGCATCGCTTGCTTCGGGAAAAAGTGGGGCAAACAATGGCCAGATGTGCATCATGCCATCAGCGATTTCGAGGGTGGTACGCACGTTTGCCTGTCCGGCTGCTTCGGCAAGACGGGTCGCGTCGCTCAAAAGGATTTCGGCAGTGCCCACGAAGATGAGCAGGGGAGGCAATCCTGTGAGATCTCCCGCAATTGGCGTCACCATGGGAGTTGTTGCCGTTGCCTCCGTACCTGAAAGATAGTGGCCCGCAAACATTGCGAGATCTGCGAAAGTGAGCAGGGGATCGGCCTCTGCCTTTTGCGTCATGGATGTTCCGCTCATTCCAAGGTCCGTCCAAGGAGAAATGCAGACTGCTGCAGCAGGAAGCGGAATCCCCGCGTCGCGTAGTGTCAGGAGTGTGACGACGGTCAGGCCACCTCCCGCAGAGTCTCCCCCGATCACAATAGTTGCCGGATCAGTTCCCCCGTCGAGCAGGCCTTTGTATGCGGCGACCGCGTCGTCAACAGCACTTGGATACGGATGTTCTGGGGCCAGCCGGTAGTCCACGCTCAGCACCGCGGCTTCTGCTGTAGCTGCCAAATGCGACATTGGAGAGCGATACCCTGCAACAGACCCGATACAATACCCGCCGCCATGCAGATAAAAGATCGTGCGTGTCGGTGTCGTCCCGCTTACTCGCGACCATTCGCATGGAACCCCTCCGACAGTCGTGGGCTGTGTGTCAATCCCCTCCACGGCAGGCACAATCCCGAGAAACTGGTCGACCATTTCTCGCCACTCTTCAAGTGTGCGATCTGCTGTCTGTGCCGCCCGGCCTGTTTCGAGTACCTGTAGAAGTCCCTGGAATTGCTCGCTTGGCATAATACCTCTCCCTGTTTCCCCTTCGTTTCCCTTCCAGGTTCCCACATCTGGCCATGGAATACGGCAGTATTGCGCGTTTGCGCAGTTCGTTCCCGTTGTCGTCTCCTCAATGTCACTACACTTCCCTGCGAAACTCCCTGAAACCCAAAGCACTGCTACGCCGGCCTGCCTCACGACTGCCTGTAGTTCCGGGGCGTTATTCCTGGGTGGGTTGTTGAGTGTGTGTGATGGGAGGCTTGTTGTCGAGTGCGGTATGTAGTCGTTCGTGATTGCAGAAGTTGCAGAAGTTGTGGAGGGCTTCTCGTCATTGGTTGTTGTTGGTTGTTGAGTGGGAAAGGCGAAGCTGGGCCTACTCTCCGATTCGGAGGTGCTGTCTTGGACTGGGGCAAAAGGCCTGGTGGTCGTCATGGTTCCCCAGCAGATTCCTTGCTGTTGGGACTTTCGATTCCGGGGTGCTCTGTCAAAGATCCTGCCGGGCCACATGCCGGGAAATATTGTCGCCGTTGTTCTCGGGACCTGGCCGGGTTTTGTTGTGAGGGCCGGGGGGTTTGGCGATGCCAAGGGGAAGCTGTCCTGCCTGGCGGTTGGTGCATAAACGCGGACTTGTCATGACCGCCCGGCAATGTCGCAAAGTGGGCCATGGGTATCTGGGTGTCGCGGTGGATGATCATTCTGGCTTGGTGTCTGTCGAGGCTTGTGAGAACGAGAAAGCCGGCATTTGCGTGTGCTTTCTTATGAGTTGCCCTATGAAATGCTGAAGTGTTTTTTGCAGCACACGGTATTGCCAGGATTGAGGGCGTTCGCCTGCGACCCCAGACAATTCGAGGGGTAGCTTTTGTTCGGTGTTCGGTGTAAATGTCAACCTGTTTTCATCCCATAATGCCTGATCTGAATTCTTCATCAGTATCTACAATTGAGAGAATCGATCCTCTTGCGCGAAGGAGAATATTTTTATGACCAGCTCGCTCCCTCAGCTCTCGGGTAAAGTTTTCATCACCGATGCGGGATTGGAAACCGATCTTATCTTTCAGCAAGGCATGGATCTTCCTTGCTTTGCTTCGTTTCCACTCCTGGAAACCGAATCAGGGCGCAAGGCACTCCAGGATTATTACCAGTCTTTTATTGACATCGCCCGTCGAGACGGTACTGGCGTGGTGCTTGAGACACCCACGTGGCGGGCGAACCCGGACTGGGGGAAGCAACTTGGCTATTCAGCAAAGAGGCTTGATCAGGTGAACGGCCAAGCCGTTCGTTTTCTGCAAGACCTCGGCGCGAAGAACCCGGGAATACAGGTGGTGGTGAGTGGCAATCTCGGACCCCGCGGAGACGGCTACGTTGTCGATGAGACCATGACCGCGGATGAATCTATGGCATATCACGGTCCTCAGATCCGCTCATTTGTCGATGCCAAGGCAGACATGGTGTGTGGTCTTACCCTTGGTTACGCCGAGGAGGCGATCGGTATGACACTTGCTGCCCAAGACTGGGGGGTTCCGATCGCGATTGCTTTCACTGTGGAAACTGACGGGAATCTTCCGTCGGGACAACGGCTGGCTGAGGCCATCAATCAGCTTGATGAAGCGACAAAAAGTGCACCCGCTTACTACATGATCAACTGCGCCCACCCCACCCATTTTGCTGACACGCTGGCGGGCTCTGGGCCATGGGGCCGCATTCGGGGCATTCGGGCGAACGCGTCAAAGATGAGCCACGAAGAACTGGACAACGCAACCGAACTTGACCGAGGCAATGAGGCCGACCTGGCAAACAGCTACTTGTCGTTGCGGGACCAACTTCGGAATCTGGCTGTCGTCGGGGGCTGTTGTGGAACCGATCACCACCATGTCGATGCAATGAGTGCCGCTTTCCGCGGTTCGTGATCAACCTCGTAGCAAAGGCCTTGATCCCAACGTGGGAACAGTCCGTCCAGGCTGTGTGTGTCTTGGTGTTTTTGTAGTGGTGACGATGACATTGTGTTTGGGCTTCACTCGGAATGTTCCAAGGTGACTGTCTTGATGGTTGTTTCTTTGCTGTTCTGCTTTGTTGGAGGGTGTGCTTTGCCAAATAAGACGGCCGGTCTCCTCCAGCGTGTTTTCCTTTCTGCCAAAGAACGTTTTTGCATGGGCGAAAAAGGGCAGGCAGTGGCCGGGACCAGGGAACTGGCGCGGTCGCTGCCTGCCCTTGTGGGTTTGTAAACGTTCAGCGAATGCCGAATTGGATTGTCTTGTCACCAATGTTGAGGGAGTAGCGGCCAGGGGTGAGTTCCCCGAAGGAAACTTCTGTGTTTTCCAGGGAAAAATCGGGGGAGTCGCCGCAGTACATCTTTGTTGACATTGCAAGAAGCTTGATGTCAGTCACGCCGTCCGCGCGAGGGGAGTCAACTTGTCCACCCCATGCGATTGTATTGCATGCCTTCAAAAAATAGATCCTGGCCTTTACGAGATCACCATCACGAAATAAATGCACTACCAGCGTATCGGTTTCGTGTAATGGAAACTCGGGCACCAAAACTTTCCATACTGGTAGCTCTGGCCAGATTTCCGTGTCTACCAGCCCGGGCGACTCTTGCCCGGATGCGAACGGATGAACAGGCGAAGCTCCGACCGTTCCGCTGCCTATTCCTGCAAACATGCACCCTGCGGCAAACACGGCCACAACACAGCGGATAGCCACCTTGCCTGGCGCTTTGGGAAATATCTTCCGCATCTCACACGCTCCCTTGTTCCCCTGACGCTCTCCGTCAAGACTGCTTCGTCGCTTTCACGCCTGGCCCCAGCCCACTGAGAACAGTGCGCTTTGCAGAATGAGACGGCTCAGACCCGAGAAGTGTTCCCTCCCATAAAAACTATGCCGACAAATTCGGTCCCAGAGCCAGGTGTCAGGGTCAGGCCCCACAACCAGAGCAGAAGTGTGAGTGGTCGGGATCGCTGAAAATCTCCAGAGAATGCTGGACTCCGGACCAGGCAAGATCCGGCAGAAACTTTTAGAGGAAAAGCGGCAATGTGTGGATTTGTGTGAAAAGATCGGTCTGAAAAACCCAAGAAGTTGCAGAAGCGTTGGGCTGGTCAGGCTGGGGGCGGGCGACCGTCTTGAAGATCGTCGAGGCTCAGCTCGAACTGTGTGGTTGCGACTCGGTGACCGCTGATTTGCAGATCGACGTTGTGTATTCCGGCGTGGTAGTTCCTGGTGGAGGCGAGCGCAATCTTGCGATGCTTTTTCAGTTCTACGGTTGCGGCAGGCGCGAGGTTGATCTTTGTCCATTTGAAGACTTTTGCAGAGGTCTTTCCTGACGCTGTGACATGGTGGATCACGAAGTCGACAACAAGTTTTTGTGGGTGGCGTGATGTAGAGGTGAACGAGGCGGTCAGCTCAATTGGCGATCCGATACTGATATGAGGCGGAGCGCAGGTGAAATGGGCGATCGACACCTTTGGGTCAGAGGTGAACCCGAGCAGTTTGAGCGCGTCGGGGTTTCCGTTTTTCACGAGTGAACGGAGGGCGTGCTGCATCATCTGTTGACTGACCGGATGGTGTGTGGTTGTCCAGGAACGAAGCACTGTAATGACAAGGTCGGGCTGGAACTTCGTGATGTCGTTCAGGTGGTTTGCAACTGATCGCCGGACTACTTCTGAGGGGTCGTGCCTCAGCGCGGCGATGATCTCGATGCCGATCTCCGGGGATTCCATGAGTGCGGGAACTCTTGGCCCCCACGGCAGCAGGGGTCGGCTTCCCTCCGATGGCAGGCGGCGAACCGTTGCGTCTTCGTTGCAGACCCAACGGCGCATATGTGCGAGCGTAAGATCGAGATGTTTCTCCAAGAAGGGGCGGACCGCGAACTCGCAGGACGACAGCTTTGTGAGTGTTGGCATCGCCCTGAGCGATGCTTCCGGGTTGTCGGTCCCGTGGCGCTCGACAAACGCACACAGGGGCCACCCAGCCCACTCGTTCTCCCCGTGCCTTGCCACCTGGATGTTCTCGTGTTTCGCGACCTTGACGACGATGGCGAGAGCATCTGTGTATTTGGGGGGAAGGTGCCCGGCCATCGCGTCGGCGATGTGGTTCACCCGATCTTTGAGTTCCAGGGTGTCAAGGCCGATCGAGGCGGTTCGTGTGAACGAGGCGGCGTCGAACGCCCCATATTGCGATTCAAACGATAGAGCGAGTGCCTCGACAAGGTCGGAGTTGATGTGGTTCTTCAGCGGTGGCGCCATTGTCAGGTCGATTCCGGGAATGTCTTGCTCATCAGAGCAGGATATCCATACCGGAGTAGAAGTCACAGGGTCTGCGATCCGACTTCGTCTCGCTCAGCCCTTGATCTCCCCAATGTGTGGCCTGAACAGCGGATTCACCTTGTCTGGCTTCGAAGGTGCCGGTCCGGAAATTTCATGTACGGAGGGGGTTACGGTCCCCCCTCCCGGCACGTTTTGCGAAGATCCTGCCCAGGGCGCTGTGGTGCTTGTTCGCCGGGCTGTGGAGCGTCGGGTCTTGCTGCTGGTAATCCTGTGACCAGACACTTTGTCTTTGGGTTGGGAGTAGGGGTATTTTTTCTCCGTCCCTGACGCGGCCGTTGTAAAGATGCTGGTCAGAGTGCAGCTGGTGTCGTATTCGACCTGTGAATGGGCTTACTGGTCGTTAGTGTTTGGTTCGAGGGTGATGATGACGTTGCCGATTTTTTGTCCGGTTTCGACGTATTTATATGCTTCGACGATCTGGTCCAACCGGTAGGTTCTGTCGATGACCGGTTTGAACTGGCCGGACTCGAGCAGTTCCTTGAAGTATTCGACCATCTCCTTGTCGTCGTGAGGTAGGGGAAACATCGCCCTTTTGCCGCGAAACAGCGGACTGACAAGCGCCAGGACCTGGTTTTGGGCCAGCGGCCCAAGCTCGGAGGAGAGATAGATCCCATCGGGTTTCAACAACCGTCGGCACCGACCAAACGAGCTCTTGCCGACCGCGTCGAGGACGACGTCATAGCGCTGCTCGTCGTTGGTAAAGTCCTCCGCGGTGTAGTCGATCACCCTGTCGGCACCGAGACCCTCGACCAGTGTCATGTGCTCGCGGGCACAGACCGCGGTCACCTTGGCACCCCGAATCTTCGCGAGTTGGACCGCGGCTGAGCCGATGGCCCCGGTTGCACCGTTGACGAGAACATCTTGACCGTCATGGATCTTGGCCTTGTCGATGTGCATGAGCGCGTAGTGCGAGCCTTCGGTGCCGGCAGCAGCTTGTTCGAATGTCGAGTTTGCTGCCATTGTCGCGACCGTACCGTCTTGGGCGATTGTCATGTACTCGGCGTGTGCACCGAACTGGTCCCCGTTGAAGCCGAATACTCTGTCGCCGATCTTGAACAATGTGACATCGCTGCCGATGGCTTCGACTTCCCCTGCGAACTCATTGCCGAGGATTGTGGCCTTTGGCCTGATCAGCCCCGTGAGGACCCTGATGAAGAAGGGCTTGGCCGCTCGGAGACCACAATCGGTGCGATTGACTGTCGTTGAGCGAATCCTCACCAGAATCTCGTTCGCCTTCGCCACTGGCTTGTCGACGTCGGTTATCTGCACAACTTCGGGTGGGCCGTATCGGGTGTGAACCGCTGCTCTCATGGTGAAGTCTTCCTGATGGCTGCCGGCGACGGTCCTGGTAGGGCTGCTTCTGTTGTTCTCGGTACCGGTGCAATCTCGCTGCCAGATTACAGGGCGTTGGTTTCGAGTGTACTGGCTGGTTTGGGCAAGGCGTATCCCGAACACCTTTACGGGTCGATACTAGTTCTGTGACCAGGCACTTTGTCTTTTGGGCGGGGGTGCCGCCTCTGCCATCAGTCGGGATGTGTTGGGGTCGTGTTCCTCAGCGACATCTGCTGGACTTTGCCGGCGAAACATGGGCGGAGCTTGTGAGAGACGAATGCAGAGATGCTGACTGCTCAGGCGGCGGTGCCGCCGGTGTTTCGGATCCAGACATCGTGACCTCCTCGGTTCACAGTCGACCTCATTCGATTGTGAACTGTTGCCACCGAAGCAACCAGACTCTTTTGTCCTGCTCGGATCGGTTAGGGTACTGGGACTTCTTGCCCTGTTCAACGGGTCGGTCCTGGGTTACGATGACACAGACGATGCGCATTTTTGCTCTCATTGCGCAGTTTTGTTTTTGTTCGGCCGGCACCCAACGTCTGGCCAGGCTTGAAGGAGGCCCGCCATGTCGTTGTCACCAAGCAGTGTCCAACGGGTGTGTGTGATCTCCACCGGTTGGGGCAAGGCACACCCCGAACACCTCTACGGAACGAAGAAACCAACATTGTGGTGGATCTTTCGTTCAAAGGAGTGGGTGAGGGTTCCGGTCAACGTGTTTGTGATCGAGCATGCCGATGGGGTGGTGCTGTTTGATACGGGTGTCGATCGAGCGCCGGCGACTGACCCGGACTATTGGCCGGATCGGGTCACGCGGTTCTTCATGCATCACATCTTTGACTGGGAGATTGGCCCGCACGATACCCTGACCGACCGGCTTGCAGAGGCCGGATACTCAACAAACGAGGTCAGCACGGCGGTGCTGTCGCATTTGCACATGGACCATGGAGGCCTGGGACCACATGTTGGACCCGTACCCGGAACGCGAAGCCGTATTGCGCCGAGACATAGTCATCCCCGGTGCAAAGTGGCAGCATATCGACTTCCAACCCACCGATGATCCAGCGCTTGCTCCATTTACCGAGGCCTGCGACTTGATGGGCGATGGATCCATGATCGTGTTGCCGACCCCTGGGCACTTGGCTGGTGACGTCTCCATGCTTGTACGTCGCGCGCAGGCTCCACCTTTGTTGTTGGTCGGTGACCTGACCTATTCCGAAGAACTCCTTGCGCGCGACCAACTTCCCGGCACTGGCGATCACAAGCTGCTCTTGCAGAGCTTCGCCAAGGTCCGAGCCCTCCAACAACACACTCCTGACCTGGTGATCCTCGCCACCCACGACGCAGCAGCCGAGGGCAAGCTCGCCATTGAGGAGCGGTAACATCGATCCCGATAGCGGTCTGTCTTTATGGGTGACGTGATATGGGTTCATTCCCATGTTGGGGGATGGAAGTGTTGCATGTTGCGCACATGTGAAGAGGCCCCATCGAAATGGCGGGCACAACTCGGTGCAGAGGCCAAAGCTCAGAGCGAGGTTTTCGCGCAGGCGTACGAGATTGCCCTCCAGGTTGGTCGTGCTGTGTGAGGAGCACAGGTCGACCCAGGCTGACCTGGCTGAGCGTTGTGGAGTGGATCAGGGCGACATCAGTCGTATCGAGCGCGGTTCCACCACTCCAACCGCTCGAACGCTCCAGCGGATCGCCGATGTACTTGATGTTGATGTGCGACTCGTTGCCCGTGTCTCCTGACACTACTGTCGAGCCGATCAACCTGTGCAGGTGCCGAGTCGCCTGATCTATCTGACAAGTTACCCGGAGCGAGAGTCGGTTCCGGATTTGTTTGCGGCGTTGGCGTTGTAGGTAGTTGTGGGCAAGTGTCACTGGGTGAGTCGTTCGAGGGCGGTCTGCAGGAGATCAATTGGGCGATCGAAGCAGATGCGAATGTGGGGTGTATCCGCGTGGTCGGCTCTGCAGGCGGAGCCGGGTAGTACCGCTACTCCCCTGATTCCGGCCTCATTGGCGTACGTGACACCATCACCAGGCAATTCGATCCAGGTTGCGAGCCCACCGTCAACCGGTGTTGGTTTCCATTCGGGGAAAGCTTGCGTGAGCGCATTGATGAACCACCCGGCACGATCGCGAAGGTCGTGACACCGGCTTGCGATTCGGTCGTCGAATCCGTCGAGTAACTGAACTGCAAAGAGTTGGGATGCGATTGATGGGCCGAGGTCAAATTGCTGCCATCGACGCCTCACGATTGTGCTGCAAATTTCGCGGTCAGCAGTGATCCATCCGGTTCGAAGACCTGTCCAAAGCGTTTTTGAAAGCGAGCCGATCCGGATGGCTTGTTCTCCGAGAAAGGTCGAGAGCGGCCGTCCTGAGGGTGCGAACTCCAGGTCGGCATAGGTTTCGTCGAGTACGACCTGGGTCTGGGCGTCAACGAGTATCCGTGCAATTTCCTCACAGCGCGATGGGGGCGAGACTGTTCCGGTTGGCGAGTGTACCGACGATACAAGAATCGTGAGCGAGGGTTTGTGGCGAACCAGGAGATCGTGCAGAACGTCAGGGACGACGCCGTTGGCATCTCGAGTCACACCGATCGGGTGGCAGCCGTTCGCCTGAATTATATCGACCAACCCACCATATGTGGTGTTTTCCAGCAGAATAGGCGAGCCCCGTGCAGCTAAAGTTGCCACGACCATGGCCAGCGCCTGGTGGGCTCCCGAAGTGATGATCACATTGTCAGCAGTCGTGTGGGGCACGAACCTTGCCGTACGAAGCGCTACGGCTTGGCGAAGTGTCCAGAGTCCCATTGGGCTGAGGCCATTTGCCGGCTCGGCCATGAGTAAGTCGGCCGTGCTGACCCTCATCGGCGGAAGCAGGCCGGCATCGGGTGGGGTTGCTGAAGCCAAGTCGATGTTTCCCACTGCTTGGATCATCTCGACGAATGGAACCTGGGGTCCGTTGTGCCGGCCAGGGCCGGACACCCAGGTCCCGCTGCCTTGGCGAGAAGTCACCAGCCCACTGTTTCGGAGATCGTCGATCACCGCCGACACGGTCGGTCGACTGACGTGCAATGCCTTGGCGATTGTTCGCTCGGCAGGAAATCGGAACCCCTGCGGGAGCTGACCGCCGGAAACTGCTTGACGGATCGCCAGGGTAAGGCGTGCTCTGATGGGGCCGTCATCGCCATGAAGCCAGGGCGAGATCGCCTCAATGAAGTAGTCGTCGTTCACTTGAATCCTCCACCTGTCTGATAAATGGCCAATTGGCTAGTTGTCTATTTGGCTAATAAGAGTAACTTGCAGTTATGGATTTCGCTGCCCTGGTTGCCCTCGCGTTTGTCGCTTCGATTACACCCGGCCCGAACAACCTCATGTTGTTGGGTTCTGGCATGAATCATGGGATACGCAGAACCTTGCCTCACCTAGCTGGTGTCAGCCTCGGGTTCGCATTCCTGATCTTCCTTGTGGCAGTCGGTCTGGGAACGATCTTCGAACAGTATGAGCCGGTGGAGTATGTCCTCAAACTTCTTGGCGGCAGCTACCTCGCTTACCTCGCATGGAAGATATTCAATACTCGGTCTGTTGCAGATGCCAGGCAGAGCTCGGTTCCGATGACTCTTGTGCAGGCTGCAATGTTTCAATGGGTGAACCCAAAGGCCTGGGTCATGGCCACAACAGCGAGCGGCACATTGCTCGACACCAACAGTTCGGTCTCTGTGGGAGCAGCGAAACTGACCCTGGGTTTCTGGATCATCAACTTGCCCTGTATCTCGACCTGGATGCTCTCGGGAGTTTTTGCATCGCGCTGGGTCGATAGCGACCAACAAGTTCGTACTATTAATCGAGCACTCGGAATCCTGCTCGCTGGGACCGTGGTGTGGTTGATGTGGTAGCAGCGCGGGTAAGTCTGTCAGGTACACCCGTTCAACCCTGACTGTTCGACTGCCCGCCCTCAGGGTTTCCCGTTCGGGCGGAGGGCCAACGGAAACAACGGTCCCAGGTTCAAATCCTACCCCCATCATCACAAAAATACTGGTCACAGCGTTGTTGGGGCTGCGGCTCCGTCGTTGTTCCACTGGCGAGGTAACCGAGAGGTGACATGGGAAATGGTCGACACCCATTGAGGTGGCGATTGTGGGTGGGAACGTGCAGCCAGAGTTTCCAGGCGGACTGTCCTGTGGTGATGAGGTCGCTGAACAATTGGATTTGTTGTGTGCTGTGGCGGTTTCGGTGGTTCGGTGGGGTGAGTTTGAGAGTCTGGCGGTAGAGCCAGACGTGTACTCGCTGTCGATGGTTCATCCGACGGCCCAGTTGGGCTCTGGAGCAATGGCATGATCGACGAGGCGGGCGAGACGGCGGATTTCCGCGCCGAGCGTGTCGCGGCCGGCTTGTGTAATCCGGTAGTACCGGCGTCGTTGGTCGTCGAGTTCGGCGGCCCGCCGGTCCTTGGTTTCGATGATCAGTTCGTTGTCGACGAGACGAACGAGCGCGCTGTGCAGCGCTCCGGGTCGGAGTTTCACCGTTCCGCCGGTGAGTGTTTCCGTGGCGGTCATGATGCGATATTCGTGTGCATCACCCTCGGCGAGTACGAACAAGATGTGTAGGTGTGAGTCTGGCAATATCGACTCAACTACAACTGTTTCAGGTATATCGTCAACAGGTAGAGATTGGGCTTCAGTTCACGTTCCGGTAGAAGAACAGGGCGTTGCCGTTGGGATCGTAGAGTCCGAACTCGCGGGTGCCCCACGTCGTGTCTTGCACTTGTTTGCCTTCCGGGATGGCTGAGGAGACGCCGGGTTCGCTTCGTATGTTCCGGATGAGGATGCTGTTGCGATCCCCTTTCTCAGATGTACATGCTTTCAATGAGACCGGCGAACTGTTTTTGAATTGCTTCCCGTTTTGTTTTCATGCTTGGGGTAATGAGGGCGTTTTCCAGGGAAAATGACTCGGGGAGAATAGTGAAGCGTTTGATTTGTTCGGATAAGGCGACGGTTTTATTTACTTTGTCGATCTTTTTTTGTACGAGGTTTTTGACTGCAGGCTGATCAGGGAGTTCTTCCGGACGAATTTCCGAGAGGTCGATTCCCTGACGTTTGGCCCATTGGTTGATGTTTTTCGTGTCGATGGTGATGAGGGCCGAGAGGTACTCCTGCCTGTCGCCGACGACAATTGCGTGATCAATGTGTTTGTCTGCGGCGAGGGCGGTTTCGATTCCTTGGGGGGAAATATTGTGGCCGCTTGCTGTGATGATGAGATCTTTTTTTCTCCCGGTGATGGTGAGGTAACCGTCTTCGTCGAGTTCACCGAGGTCGCCGGTGTGGAGCCAGCCATTGATCAGTGTTTTTGCTGTGTCTTCTGGGTTTTTCCAATAGCTGCCGAAGACGTTGCTACCGCGGTAGAGGATCTCGCTTTCGTCGGAGATTTTCAGTTCCCCGCCGGGCACGACTGTTCCGACTGTGCCGAGTTTGGCGCTGAGTTGCGGGTCGTCGTGTGGCTGCATTGTGATGGCAAGGCAGGCTTCACTCATCCCGTAGCTGTTTTTCAAGGGGAGTCCGAGCGCGTGGAAGAAGAAAAGGGTTTTTTTCGCGATGGGGGCCGAACCGGCGTAGATATCGGCATGAACCTGGTCGAGACCTAGCTGTTTCCGTACTTTTGCCAGGACGAGTTTATTGAAGACCGGTCGCAGGACGCGGTCGTGGAGAACGGGAGAGGTGTTGAGAGAGAGCGCCTGTGTGACTTGTTGCCCGTTTGCGATCGCGGTGTGGAACAGGTTTTTTTGGAAAAAGCCCAGTTCATGACTGTGCTGGATAAGTGCTTCCTGAAATTTTTCGTAGACGCGGGGTGGTGCGATAAAGAGGGTTGGTCTGCACGCCGGGAGGTCTTCTCTGAGGAAAGAAACACCGCCGCCAAACCAGGTTTCTCCGCCATAGTGCAGCGCGGCATAGTAGTCGATGCTGCGTGCTATCACATGGGCGAGTGGCAAGTAGGACAAGACGCGATAGGGGACGTTGCGAGACCCGATTCCATCTCGTTGTGTTACGGAGTTTATCGTCCAGGCGATGTTGGTGTGAGTGAGTATCACGCCTTTTGGCGCCCCTGTGGTGCCTGAGGTGTAGATGAGAGTTATGAGGTCTTCAGGAGTGACGCGCTTGCAGTCTGCCTCATAGGCTTCTGGGTTGGCAGCGTCGAGACGGCGACCCTCTTCTATAAGTTCTTTGTAGTTGTAATAGTCATCGCGGCAGGTATTTTCCGCTGCTTGTTCGTGTGCCATCTGGGCGGCTGTGGGCTGGCCGGTTGTTCTGGTTTCTGTATCCGCGGAGCTTTCTTCTTTGGTGGTGAATCTGGCCAGCAGACGCAGATGGGGGAGTCGTTTGCGTATCTGGTGGATTTTGTCGAGTTCTGCAGTGTTTTCGCAGAAGAGTCCGATAGCTTCCGACTGGTAGAGGATTTGTCCCACTTGTTCAGGCGAGTCTGTGTGATAGATGGGGAGGGGGACGGCTCGTAGGGAGAGAAGGGCGAGGTCGGTGATGAAGTACTCGGGCCGGTTTCCGGAAAGGATGGCGACGCGGTCCCCCTTTTGGACGCCTGCGTTTGCGAGCGAACGGGAAAGCGCGCGCACTTCTGCCCCATAGACGGCCCAGGACCAGGAAATCCAGCTGCCGTCCGCTTTTTTCACACGGAAGGCCGAAGCGTGTGATTGCGCTGCGACTTGCCAGTTGAAAAGTTCGATAATTGTGCGCGGCGAGGAATCTGGCATGCTGTTCCTTTTTACTTCCTGGCTTTGCTACTGCTGTACGTTGGGTCGGCAGGTCGCAGTTTTTTCTTTCGGATTGTGCTTGCTTTGCCGGCTATGTAATAGGTGCAGTTTTTTTCACCTGTTTTTATGAGATAAATCTGACCCTTTCTTTAGAGAAAAATCTCACTTTGGACTGTGGGCATATTTGTGGGACTTGTTATAGGTCTGGTTTTGGCCGGATCTGGGTACTGTCGATCAGGCCAGGTCGTACTGTTCTGGTTGGCTGCGTACTGTTCCTCCGACACCTCAGTAGGTTCACTACTTCTGCTGCGAGGAAGGCGGTAAAGGGGACGTCAAATGCTCTCGTGCAAAAACCTCCCTTCGGTCCAACGGCACTCTGCCCATGGTCTCGAATTTCTGGCATGCGCGGGTAACGCGATGAGGAGGGCGGATCTTCCACACGCGGAGGTCTGCGAGAAGAGGGAGGAAACCTCTGCTTTGGAGAGAGGTGTTCGCTCAGGAGGTGCGCTTCCCTGATGCCTGGATTGCCTGCTTGTGTGTTGGGGTGCTCGGGTGTTGCAGTCTCCACTGTCTCCACTAAAGGTAGTAATGAGATCGTTCCGGTAAGCACCGGCGAATATTTTT
>Ga0209013_10001542_pt1 | contig 21258 bp, 17 predicted proteins | sample Cruoilmetagenom2_FD_187291 | JGI IMG/M metagenome (GOLD analysis project Ga0209013, IMG submission 187291) | Oil polluted marine microbial communities from Coal Oil Point, Santa Barbara, California, USA - Sample 2 (SPAdes) (version 2) | ecosystem: Environmental > Aquatic > Marine > Oil seeps ...
AACGATTTTATCAGACGGTTTTCGGCGGGTGTGAAACCTATAGAAATAGATGGGACAGGTAGATTGCTTATACCTAAAAACCTGGTTTCTATTGCTGGGATCAGAAAAGAAGTGGTTTTGAGTTCGGCTATAAATATTATTGAGATTTGGGATAAGGATTGCTATGAAAAAGTAATTGATGAAACAGCAGAAAATTTTGCGGACTTAGCAGAAGAGGTAATGGGTGATGATGGAGACGAACTATCATAACCCTGTTTTATTAAAGGAGTCCGTTGACGGTCTCAACATATTGGAAAATGGAATTTATGTAGATGTCACTTTTGGAGGAGGAGGACATTCCAAAGAAATTTTAAGAAGATTAGGTAGTGGGGGTGCTTTGTTTGCATTTGATCAGGATGAGGAAGCTTTGAAAAATGAAATAGCAGATGAGCGGTTTACTCTGATCAATGAAAACTTTAGATATGTAAAGCAGTTTTTAAAGTTCTATGGCATTCGGAAAGTAAATGGAATCTTGGCTGACTTTGGGGTTTCTTCTCATCAGTTTGATAAGGCTGAACGGGGTTTTTCTACACGTTTTGACGCCGATCTGGATATGAGGATGAGTACAAGAAATAAGAAGAGTGCTTATGAGGTGGTTAACTCTTATACCTATGATGAACTTAGAAATGTATTGTTTCGTTATGGCGATTTGAGACGTGCAGATGCGATGGCCAAAACCATTATAGAACACAGGGTAAATGAACCTATTAAAACAACGGTAGACCTAAAAATGGTTTTGAAACAATATCTGCCAAAGTTTAGAGAGAACAAGATTTTAGCACAGGTATATCAGGCAATACGCATTGAAGTAAATCAGGAATTAGCGGCAATAGAAGAATTTTTATTGCAAACTCCGGAGATAATGGATAAAGGTGGACGGCTGAGTTTAATTAGTTACCACTCATTGGAAGATAGACTGGTTAAGAGGTTTATTAGAGCAGGTAGTTTTTCGAGTGAAGCAGAAAAGGACTTTTACGGAAATATTAATGTTCCCTTTAAAAAGGTTGGCGGATTAATAGTTCCCTCTGCCGATGAAATTACTAAGAATAGCAGGGCGCGTAGTGCAAGACTGCGAATAGCAGAAAGAATATAATTTTTTGATCTGGTTAATTCAAAACAATATAAAACTTATGAGAAAAGGGATCATAGATATTTTAAAAGGCAAATTCTTGGTGAGTGGAGATGCTCCCAAAAATTGGCTGTTTATAATTTTCGCTTCGATTTTGGCGACCATTATGATTGCAAGTTCTCACAGTGCGGACAAAAAAGTTCATCAGGTAGCCGCATTGAATGAACAGGTCAAAGAATTAAAAAACGAATTCGTAGATATGCGTTCCGACGTACAACGATTGAAATTAGAATCAACCATTACAGAGAATGTTTTGGATGAAGGTCTTTTTCCTTCTGAAACACCACCAAGAAAAATAAAAGTAAAAACTAATAAAAAGTAAGTGGCCATCACCAATAAAAAAATATTAACCAGACTTTATATTGTATCGACATGTCTATTCTTGTTTGCTATTGCGGTGGTCGTAAAACTTGTAAGTATCCAGATGGTTCATGGCAATAAGTACAAGGAGATGGCTCATCAACGTACGGAAAGGCTATTTACAATTGCCCCAAACAGGGGAAATCTCTATTCAGATGACGGAAGTTTGTTAGCTACATCGGTCTCCAGATATACGATACGTTTTGATGCGGTCACAGTAAAAAGTTCAGATTTTGAAGAAGAAGTACAGCCGTTGTGCGATGCTCTTGCAAACCTTTTTGGAAAACCTTCCGCCTATTATGAACAAATTTTAAGAAAAGCTAAAGCAAATAAAAACAGATACGCTTTGGTGGCCAGGAATCTTGATTATTCTGACTATATGGAGGTTAAAGCTTTCCCACTCTTTAATAAGGGACCAAACAGAGGAGGTTTTATTGTGGAGCAAAAAACGATTAGGGAACATCCTTTAGGAAAAATAGCAGAAAGAAGCGTTGGGTATGAACGATTTGACGAAAATGGCTATGTTACCAGGGTAGGCCTTGAAGGCGCCTTTGGTAATTACTTAAGAGGGATAGAAGGAAAAAGACTAAAACAGAAAATTGCTAAAGGTCAGTGGAAACCTATAGGTTTAGACAATATTGTTGAACCAAAAGATGGCTATGATGTAGTGTCGACCATAGATATCAATATTCAGGATATAGCCCATCATGGGCTTTTAACACAATTAGAAAAGTATAAAGCCGATCATGGATGTGTTATTGTAATGGAAACTAAAACAGGGGAGATAAAGGCTATTTCAAATCTTGGAAGAACAGAGGATGGCAAATATTACGAAAGATTAAATTATGCGATAGGCGAATCTCATGAACCCGGATCTACCTTTAAATTAATGTCATTGGTTGCCGCCCTGGAAGATCAAAAAATAGACACCAGCACAGTTATTGATACCGAAAAAGGACGTTGGAGAATATACGATAGAACGGTAAGGGATTCCAAACACGGAGGTTATGGCAAAATTTCAATGGCAAAGGCTTTTGAAGTTTCTTCAAATACAGCTTTCGCCAAAATGATTCATAACAGTTATAAAGAAGAACCAGCAGTTTATGTAGATCGCCTAATGTATATGGGGCTTAATCAGGAATTGGGAATGCCAATTAAAGGCGAAGGTAAGCCGGTAATAAGATATCCCGGAGATAAGGGATGGTCTGGAATTTCCCTGGCATGGATGTCTCATGGCTATGAAGTATCCTTAACGCCTTTACAGACTCTTGCTTTTTACAATGCCATAGCGAATGATGGTGAATTATTACGTCCCAGACTAATAAAAGAGGTAAAGGAATGGAACAAAACCATTTATACGTTTGATAAGGAAATTATTAATGAGGCTATTTGCTCTAAGGAGACCGCCAAACAAGTACAGGATTTATTGAAAAATGTAGTGGAAAAAAAACGCGGAACTGGGCATCGACTTTATTCTCCTAACTTTTCTATGGCTGGTAAAACAGGAACAGCACAAAAAAACTATGTAACCCGTGACCCGGACAAACTGAGGTATATATCAACTTTTGCCGGGTATTTCCCTGCAGATGACCCAAAGTACTCCTGTATAGTGGTGATCCACGAACCAGATAAAAGTGTCGGCTACTACGGTGCAGACGTATCCGGACCGGTATTTAAATCCATTGCCAGAAAGATTTATGCTAACAATCCCTTAATAGATGAAATAGAATCCCTGGAGCCTTCAAATGCTGATTTAGAGTCTAGTTTTCAAAGTTACTACGCAGAGGCACAAAAGAATCACAATCAGATGCCAGATGTAAAAGGAATGAGCGGAATGGACGCAATTTCTATCCTTGAAAACATGGGTCTGGAGGTAGAAGTCAAAGGAAACGGCAAGGTTAAAAAGCAATCAATTTCTAAGGGAACAGATTTAGAAAAAGTAAAGAAAATAATTTTAGAACTTTCATGAAGCCGCTAAAGGATATACTATTTGGAGTAAGTCTAACCGCCGTGAGCGGATCTACCGGAGTCATGGTAAATACCATATGTTTTGATTCCAGAAAAGTAGCTAAGGGTAGCGTTTTTGTCGCTATCAAGGGTACCTTAACCGATGGGCATAAATATATTGATAAAGCTATATCCGCAGGAGCTAATTCGATAGTGTGCGAAGAACTTCCGGGAGATTTGATCAATGATATAACTTATGTGGAAGTTCTTGATGCCAACCAGGCCCTTGCTATAATGGCATCAAATTTCTATGATAATCCATCCAAAAATTTAAAACTTGTAGGTGTTACTGGTACTAACGGCAAGACTACGGTAAGCAGTTTGTTGTATCAATTGTTTAAAAAAGCAGGATATAAAGTTGGCCTGCTATCTACTATCCGAATAATGGTGGATAATAGAGAATTTCCTACGAGCCATACGACTCCTGATGCCATGACCATTAATCAATATCTCTCCCTGATGAATGAGGCAGGTGTTGAATTTTGTTTTATGGAAGTAAGTTCCCACGGCATTCATCAAAAAAGAACGGAAGGATTGGTCTTTGAGGGCGCAATATTCACCAATTTATCACATGACCATCTGGATTATCACAAAACGTTTGCCGAATACAGGGATACAAAAAAGAAATTATTTGATGATTTACCTAAAAGAGCATTTGCCTTAACAAATATTGACGATAAAAATGGGCTTGTGATGCTGCAAAATACAGCAGCTAAAAAATATACCTATGCTCTAAAAAGTTATGCCGACTACAGGGCTCAGATTTTGGAAAATCAGTTTAACGGACAGTTGTTAAAAATTGATGATAATGAGCTTTGGACCCGGTTAATAGGTCATTTTAATGCATACAACATCCTGGCTATATATGCTACAGCTGACCTACTGGGATTAGAAAAACTTGAAACCCTACGATTATTGAGTGAATTGGAAAACGTTGATGGAAGGTTTCAATACTTCATATCTAAAGAAAGAATAACGGCTATTGTTGATTATGCCCATACGCCGGACGCCTTAAAAAATGTACTTGAGACAATCAATGCATTGAGGACTGGAAATGAAAACGTCATCACCGTAGTGGGGTGTGGTGGTGATCGTGACAGGTCTAAGCGTCCGGTAATGGGTCATATCGCTTCAGCGATGAGCGGTAAAGCCATTTTTACATCAGATAATCCACGATCCGAACCTCCTCTAATAATCATTGAAGAGATGGAAGCCGGTGTAGAACCACAGAATCTCAGGAAAGTTTTATCAATTGAAAATCGAAACCAGGCAATAAAGACGGCCTGTCAGTTAGCAGTACCTAATGATATTATCCTGGTCGCTGGTAAGGGCCATGAAACCTATCAGGAAACTAAGGGTGAGCGTGTGGATTTTGATGATTTTAAAATTCTAAAGGAAGTGCTAACCGGTTTAAATAAGTGACAAGAAATAGATAACGAAATATGCTGTATTATCTGTTCGATTATTTAGAAAAACAATACCAACTGCCAGGAGCTAGTCTGTTCCAGTTTCAGACATTCAGAGCAGCTATGGCGGTGTTACTCTCTTTGTTATTGGCAACAGTTTATGGTAAACGTATTATTCTTTTTCTCAAACGCAAACAAATAGGCGAGACCATTCGGGATCTTGGACTTGAGGGGCAAAAGCAAAAGACAGGTACTCCAACAATGGGTGGTTTGATAATAATAATGTCCACCTTAATTCCGGTACTACTGTTCGCGGATTTAAAGAATATTTATATCATTCTATTGATAGTTACAATTCTCTGGATGGGTATTATCGGATTTGTGGATGACTACATTAAAATATTCAAAAAAAACAAAAAAGGCCTTAAAGGCAGGTTTAAAGTATTGGGTCAGGTTGTACTTGGACTCATTGTGGGTATAACCCTTTACTTCCATCCGGATGTCACAATGCGGGAAAGGACTAATACCGTAATTACAGAGCAATATAGGGTTGAAAAGATTAAAGGAGGAGATATTAAATCTACAATGACCACTGTTCCGTTTTTTAAGAATAATGAATTGGATTATAGTAATCTGATCTCATGGGCCGGTGAGAAGGCAAAGTCGTATGCATGGTTAATTTTTATACCAATTGTCATCTTAATAGTCACCGCGGTTTCCAATGGAGCAAATCTTACCGATGGTATTGATGGTTTAGCGGCCGGTTCATCTGCAATAATAGTCCTCACCCTGGGAATTTTTGCATGGGTTTCCGGTAATATAATTTTTTCCGAATACCTGGACATCATGTACATCCCCAAGGCTGGTGAGCTCTTGGTATTCATAGCTGCTTTTGTAGGAGCATTGGTAGGTTTTTTATGGTATAACGCATTTCCAGCTCAGGTGTTTATGGGTGACACTGGAAGTCTTACTATAGGGGGGGTCATAGCCGTAATTGCATTAATTGTAAGAAAAGAATTGTTGATTCCTATTCTGTGCGGAATATTCTTTGCCGAGTCAATATCAGTGATGTTGCAGGTTGGATATTTCAAATACACTAAAAACAGATCAGGTGAAGGGAAACGTGTTTTTTTGATGGCACCCTTACATCACCATTATCAGAAAAAGGGATATCACGAAAGTAAAATAGTCACAAGGTTTTGGATTATAGGAATACTATTGGCCATAATTACAATTGTGACACTCAAAGTGAGATAATGAAATTAATGGTTGTGCTCGGCGCCGGTGAAAGTGGAGTTGGAACGGCCATTCTGGCAAAAAAAATGGATTACCTGGTATTTGTTTCAGATAAAGGTAAGATCAAAGAAAAATATAAAAACGTTCTTGAACATTTTGAGATTGATTGGGAAGAAGAACATCATTCGGAAGACAAAATTCTCAATGCTGATGTAGTAATGAAAAGTCCGGGTATTCCGGACACCATACCTCTTGTAAAAAAGCTTGTAGATAAAGGTGTTCCGGTAATTTCTGAGATTGAGTTTGCAGCAAGACATACAGATGCAACCATAATAGGAATTACGGGAAGTAATGGCAAAACCACCACTACTATGCTTACCTATAGTATATTAAAAAAGGGAGGGTTAAACGTGGGAATGGCAGGTAATATTGGTGACAGTTTTGCCAAAATGGTAGCGGAACATGATTATGATTTCTATGTGCTTGAAATAAGCAGTTTTCAGTTAGATGGAATTGTAGATTTTAAGCCAAACATAGCGGTAATAACAAATATTACCCCTGACCATTTAGATAGGTATGATAATTCTTTTGAAAACTATGTGTCTTCAAAATTCCGAATTGTACAAAACCAGAACGCCGAAGACAGTTTGATTTATGATTGTGATGACGACGTAATTGTTAGTTGGCTGGAGAATAACCCAATTAGATCAAAATTATTGCCCTTTACAATTAATGAAAAACTTAAAGAAGGGGCTTGGTTAGAGAATGACAGAATATTAATTAGGACTGAAAATAAAACAATTGAAATGGAAGCAGATTCTTTGGCATTAGAAGGTTTACATAACCTTAAAAATACAATGGCGGCATCAACGGTTGCAAAATTGGTTGGTATTCGGAAGGATACTATCCGCGAAAGTATTCAGAATTTTCAGGGAGCTGCACATCGCTTGGAAAAGGTGCTAAAAATTCACCATGTACAATATATAAATGATTCAAAGGCTACCAATGTAAATGCCACTTATTATGCTTTGGAAAGCATGAAAACGCCTATTGTATGGATTGTAGGTGGTGTAGATAAAGGGAATGATTATAAAGTCCTGATGCCCTTAGTAAGGGAAAAGGTAAAAGCTATCATTTGCCTTGGCATGGATAACTCAAAAATTAAATATGCTTTTGGTAACGTAGTAGATTTAATTGTTGAGACTTACGCAATGAGTGAAGCTGTAAAAGTAGCCTATAAAATTGCTGAAAGAGGAGATACTGTTTTGCTATCTCCGGCATGCGCTAGTTTTGATCTTTTTAAAAATTATGAAGACAGGGGAAATCAATTTAAAGAATCAATAAAAAACTTGTAAAAATGACCGGGTTTTTAGGGAATATAAAAGGAGATAAAGCCATTTGGGGAGTAGTTGCCCTCCTGGCACTTTTTTCCTTTTTACCTGTTTACAGTGCCAGCAGTAATCTGGTTTATGTAGTGGGAAATGGCACAACTATTGGCCATTTGGTCAAACACGGGATGTTGCTGTTTTTGGGATTTGGAATAATCTATGGCGTTCATAAAATTCCCACTCATTTTTTTAAGGGATTATCTATAATTGCTCTGCCTATAGTGCTAGTTCTATTGGCATATACTCTGGCTCAGGGCACTACAATAGACGGGGCAAATGCCAGTAGATGGATACGCCTTCCATTGGTTGGGATAACTTTTCAAACTTCAAATCTGGCAGCGGTAGTTCTAATGATCTACGTGGCGAGATATCTGACCAGAATTAAGGATAAAACAATCACTTTTAGTGAAAGCCTGGTACCCTTGTGGCTTCCTGTTTTTATTGTTACCATTTTAATTTTGCCTGCAAATTTCTCTACCGCGGCCATTCTTTTCTTTATGGTTCTGATACTTTGTTTTTTAGGGGGTTATCCGCTAAAATATCTTTCCGGAATAATAGGTACAGGCTTATTGATACTTACCATTTTTATTCTTACGGTAAAAGCTTATCCGGATCTTTTTCCAAACAGGGTGGACACCTGGATAAATAGAGTTGAAAGTTTTTGGGATCCAGCAGATACAGAATCGGACTATCAGATAGAAAAAGCAAAAATTGCCATTGCAAGTGGTGGCATTGTTGGAAATGGAGCAGGTAAAAGTGTAATGAAAAATTTCCTACCTCAGAGTTCGTCAGATTTTATTTATGCCATTATTATTGAAGAATACGGCTTAGTGGGAGGGTTCGTACTAATGTTCTTTTATATGCTTTTGTTATTCAGAATTGTTGTGGTAGCAAATTCAAATGAGACTGTATTCGGCAAATTATTAGTAGTTGGCGTTGGGTTACCTATTGTTTTTCAGGCACTTATTAATATGGCCGTTGCGGTAGAATTATTTCCGGTAACCGGGCAAACTTTACCACTTATTAGTAGTGGAGGAACATCTATTTGGATGACTTGTCTGGCAATAGGAATTGTGTTAAGTGCGAGCAGAAAATTTAAGCCGGGTGATGTTAAAAAATCAGATGTGGATGATACTAACCCCTTAGAAGTGCTAAGTGGACAATTATAGATTTATATTATCTGGCGGTGGAACAGGAGGACATATTTATCCGGCAATAGCCATAGCTGATGAATTAAAAATAAGACATCCCAATGCGACATTTTTATTTGTAGGCGCAAAAGACAGGATGGAGATGGAAAAAGTGCCAAAGGCAGGATACAAGATAAAGGGTTTGTGGATTAGTGGAATACAAAGAAAGTTGACATTAAAAAATTTAATGTTCCCATTTAAATTAATAAGTAGTTTGATTAGTGCAGGAAAAATAGTAAAGAAGTTTAAACCCCATGTGGTAATAGGCACAGGAGGATTTGCCAGTGGGCCTGTATTAAAAATGGCTTCCAGAAAAGGAATCCCTAGTGTCCTACAGGAGCAGAACTCATATGCAGGAATCACTAATAAATTACTTGCTAAACACGCGGCAAAAATTTGTGTTGCCTATGATGAGATGGAAAGGTTTTTCCCAGCAGATAAAATTGTAAAAACAGGGAATCCTGTTAGAGCAGATTTGATAGCTCCTCTTCAACATACTAATGAAGCTTATAAATTCTTTGGTTTGGACCCGAAAAGAATAACACTGCTTGTCCTGGGAGGAAGTCTGGGTGCACGAAGAATTAATCAACTTATAGAAAAGGAACTTGATTTCTTTTCAAAATTAGGGATTCAACTTATTTGGCAGTGTGGCCGGGGATACTATGAAGAGTATAAGAAATTCCACACCACAGATGTGAAAGTCTACGATTTTTTGAATAAAATGGATTTAGCATATTCGGCTGCAGACATTATAATTTCAAGGGCTGGAGCGAGTTCAGTTTCGGAATTATGCATAGTTGGTAAGCCTGTGATATTTATTCCCTCGCCTAATGTAGCAGAGGACCATCAATCCAAAAATGCTAGAAGTCTTGTTTTAAAACAAGCGGCATTAATGGTGGAGGAAAAAGATTTGGCAGACAAATTTGAAAACGTTTTTGCAGATCTTAATAAATCTAAGGATAGTAAGAAATTATTAAGTGAAAATATCAAAGCTCTGGCCCAGCCTAATGCTACAAAAAATATTGTAGATGAAATAGAACATCTGCTGAAAATTTAATATGAAGCTAAAAGACATACATAACATTTATTTTATCGGTATCGGAGGAATTGGTATGTCTGCTCTTGCGCGATACTTTAAGCTTCTAAAAAAGAATGTAGCAGGTTATGACAAAACGGAGACGCCCTTTACTCGCGAGATTTCTGATTTAGGAATTGAGATACACTATGCAGATGATATCTCCGAAATTCCGGCAGAATTTAAAAATGCCGGGGATACTCTGGTTGTCTACACGCCGGCAATTCCCAATGACCATAAAGAATTCAATTATTTTGCTTCCAGAAGTTTTGAAATAAAAAAACGATCAGAGGTGTTAGGGATTATTACAAGGGATACTTTTTGTTTGGCCGTGGCAGGAACCCATGGTAAAACAACAACAAGTAGCATTCTAGCACATTTATTAAAAGAAACAGGGACACCAGTTACCGCGTTTCTTGGTGGTATTTCGGAAGACTTTAATAGTAATTTTTGGTTCGGTGGCAGTGAATATTCTGTTGTGGAAGCCGATGAATATGATCGTTCATTTTTACAGTTATCACCTGATATTGCTTGTATTACTTCTATGGATGCTGATCATTTGGATATTTATGGAGACAGCACAATACTAAGAAAATCCTTTAAGGAATTCGTTGATAAACTAAAACCCGGCGGGAAACTATTTATTAGAAATGGCCTGCCTTTAGAAGGAATTACCTATGGAATAGAAGACGATTCGGATTATTGTATAAGAAATTTAAGAATAGAACATGGCGCCTACGTTTTTGATTTGGAAACTCCAGACACTACCCTTAAAGGGGTGAAGTTTAACAAACCGGGAAAGCACAACTTACTTAACGGTTTGGTGGCTTTTGCCATGGCAATACAGGTTGGTCCCCCAGCTAATCGACTTGCTATAGCATTGGAAACCTTTAAGGGGGTGCAACGGAGATTTTCATATCGAATAAAGAATGTCAACTTTATCTTTATTGATGATTATGCGCACCATCCAACGGAAATAAATGCCGTATATGATGCCATATCCGAGATGCATGAGAGTAAAAAAATACTCGCAGTTTTTCAGCCCCATTTATTTTCCAGAACAAGAGATTTTGCCGATGATTTCGCCCTTAGTCTTGCGCAATTTGATAGTGTTTTATTATTGGATATATATCCGGCAAGAGAAGAACCTATTGATGGAGTGAATTCGGAATGGCTTATGGGTAAAATAAAGAATCAGAATAAGAAATTAATCCAAAAAGCGGATCTGATTGAGGAAATAAAAAGACAAGAACCAGAGGTGTTAGTTACCATGGGTGCCGGGGATATTGGACTAGAAATATCTAAAATAGAAAAAGAACTTGAGTATGAAAATTAATTGGAATTACATCAAATTTATAGGGTTAATAATTTGTATTACAGGTCTTTATGCATTTTCAAGTCATAGAAGTGATTTGCGAACTGTAGGAGGGATTAACCTAAAATTTACGGGGGAGAACAATCTCTACATTACACAGTCTATGGTTAATAAATTGTTAATACAAAATTATGGGATCATTAAAAACATGCCCAAAGAAAAATTAGATTTGGATACTATAGAAAAGGTCATTGCGGCCAATGAAATGGTAAAAAGTGCCCAAGTTTATCTTACTATAACCGGTGAGCTTACATCAAACATTGTACAACGGCAACCAATCGGACGTGTAGAGGGAAAGACAAAATTCTACCTGGATGAGGAAGGCAAAAACATGCCATTGTCCAGTAATCACTCTGCAAGAGTGCCAATTATTACGGGCAATATTACCGGTAAAAGTTTAGAGGATGTTTATGTGATATTAAAGTACATAAACAGGGACGACTTTTTAAGAAAAAATGTAATCGGAGTTCATATTGAGGATGAAGAAAATTATCAATTGAAATTCCGATTAGAAAACTTTGTTGTGAATTTAGGTAATGTGGACGATTTGGAACAGAAGTTCAATAATTTCAAGGCTTTTTATACCAAAGCTGCCAGGGACAAAACATTGGAAAATTATAATATAGTAAGCTTAGAATTTAATAATCAAGTAGTGTGCACCAAAATTTAAAATAATATGGAACAAAGTAATTATTCAGTTGGATTAGATATAGGTACTACAAAAATTGTTGCCATTATCGGAAAAGAAAACGAGTATGGCAAAATTGAGGTCTTAGGCATTGGCCGGTCAAAAAGCCTTGGTGTACATCGGGGTGTGGTAAATAACATAACACAAACCATAAAGTCTATTCAACAGGCTGTTGAACAGGCGGAAGCCGATTCAGGTTTAAAGATAGGTTCCGTTGTTGTTGGGATTGCCGGACAACATATTAGAAGCCTGCAGCATAGCGATTATATTACAAGAGCCAATTCTGAAGAAGTAATCAATGAGGACGATCTGGATAAACTTTGCAACCAGGTATATAAATTGGTCATGTTACCTGGAGAAGAGATCATCCATGTTTTGCCTCAGGAATATAAGGTAGACGGTCAGGCCGAAATAAAGCAACCTATAGGAATGTACGGTGGAAGGCTTGAAGCTAATTTCCATGTTGTTGTTGGCCAGGTTTCATCTATTAAGAACATTGGCCGATGCATCAAAAGTGCCGGCCTGGATCTGGGTAATATTACCCTTGAACCCCTGGCATCTTCAGATGCAGTACTTAGCCAGGAGGAAAAGGAAGCAGGTGTTGCATTAATAGATATAGGTGGCGGTACAACAGACCTTGCTATTTTTAAAGATGGCATCATAAGGCATACAGCCGTAATTCCTTTTGGCGGGAATGTTATTACCGAAGATATTAAAGAAGGTTGTTCAATTATCGAGAAACAGGCGGAGCTACTCAAAATGAAATTTGGGTCTGCATGGCCAGGCGAAAATAAGGACAACGAAATAGTTTCGATCCCCGGTTTACGTGGAAGAGAACCAAAGGAAATTACACTTAAGAATCTTTCTAAGATTATACATGCAAGAGTAGTTGAGATTGTTGAGCAGGTATATGTTGAAATCAAAAACTACGGTCATGAAGATCAAAAAAAGAAGCTAATTGCGGGGATTGTATTGACAGGAGGAGGAAGTCAGTTAAAGCATTTAAAGCAGTTAGTAGAATATATTACTGGTATGGATACCAGAATAGGATATCCCAATGAGCATTTAGCAGGAGATTCCGATCAGGAAATTGCCAGCCCCTTATATGCCACGGCCGTAGGACTTCTGATGAATGCAATTGAAAATAGGGGAAGAAACCTTGTTTATCAAGAGGAAATCAGGAATGAGGAAGAATTGGTTTTAGAAGGCCATCCTGAAAGAAGAGCAACCGAAAAGTCAAAGGGTGAAAGAAAAACTGTATTTGACATTTGGTCAGAAAAACTAAAAGATTTTTTAGATAACGCAGAGTAAACCTAATAGAAGCACGTAATAACCAGTAACACATAAAACATGAGCAAGAGCACCGAATTTGAAAATATAGCCTTTGATTTACCAAAGAATCAAAGTAATGTAATTAAAGTAATTGGCGTAGGAGGGGGTGGAAGTAATGCAATAAATCACATGTTCCAGGCCGGAATAAATGGAGTAGATTTTGTGATTTGTAATACAGACTCACAGGCTTTACAGAATAGTCCCGTACCCAATAAAATACAACTGGGTGTTTCTCTAACTGAAGGACTCGGAGCTGGTGCCAATCCTGAAGTAGGTGAACAAGCTGCCCTGGAGAGTATGGAGGAAATTAAGCAAATGCTTGATAATACTACCAAAATGATTTTCATTACTGCCGGTATGGGAGGTGGAACAGGTACCGGAGCTGCTCCTGTTATAGCTAAGCAAGCTAAAGAAATGGATGTCCTTACTGTGGGGATTGTTACTATGCCATTTCAGTTTGAAGGCAAGATGAGGTGTCAACAGGCTCAAATAGGGATTGAAAAGTTACGTTCTAATGTAGACTCTTTAATTGTAATTAATAACAATAAATTAAGGGAAGTTTATGGCAATTTAGGCTTTAAAGCAGGTTTTTCAAAGGCAGATGAGGTGCTTGCAACTGCTGCCAGAGGTATTGCCGAAGTAATTACTCACCATTATACTCAGAATATTGACCTGCGTGATGCCAAAACAGTTCTTTCAAATAGTGGTACGGCTATTATGGGTTCTTCTATGTCGTCTGGATCAGCAAGAGCTAACGAGGCTATAATGAAAGCACTGGATTCTCCATTATTGAATGATAATAAGATTACAGGGGCCAAAAATGTGTTATTACTTATTGTTTCGGGATCTCAGGAGATCACTATTGATGAAATAGGAGAAATTAATGATCATATTCAAATTGAAGCCGGTCATGGTGCTAATATTATTATGGGTGTGGGTGAAGACGAAAGCTTGGGTGAAGCTATAGCTGTAACTGTAATTGCCACTGGTTTTAACATTGACCAGCAGAATGAAATTGTTAATACTGAAACCAAAAAAATTATACACACTCTTGAAGATGAGCAAAAAGCCGAACAGGATTTGAGTGATGAAAATGTCATTAGCCAACGGGAAGAGGAAGAAGAAGTTTTTGAACCAATAATAAAACATACTTTAGAGGTAGAAGAGACAATAGATCTTATTCCGACAACCAATTATATCAGAAATTTTAATGTTTTCTATGAAGAGGTTATAGCAGATGAAATTACGGAAGAGGATTTTATCATAATTGATTCTAAAAAGGACCTGAAGGATATTGAAGTAATAGATCCTGAAGAATTAGCAGGCAAAATAGATGAAAAGGAACAGATTGCCCTTAGTTTTGATATGCCTTTGACGGATTCGGATAAAGAGGAGAATGAAAATGTTATCACATTTAGCCTTGATGAAAATATAAATGATTTAGATGTTAGTGAACATATAGAGGTAATTCCTGTTTTGGAATACAACAAGGAAGGAGAGACCCGCTATAGTCTTGATGATTATATGGAACTGGAAAATAAGTTAACTGGTGCCAAATCGAAAGCGGAAGAATTTGAACCTAAACTTATAGAGGATGAATTGGTTTTCGAGAAAAAGACTGTGGCTGAGAAAGAAGAAGTTGAAATAAGCGACGGGGACCCCATGAATACTCCAATTGAAGAAATTCTTAGAGAAAGGGCCGATGAGCGCAGGAGAAAACTAAAAGATTTCAATTACAAGTTTCAGAATAGCGTAAATAATATTGATGAAATAGAAAAGGAACCGGCTTATAAACGTCAGGGCATCGATTTAAATGAAAGCCCCAAAGAGGGTAAAGTGTCCAGAACCACTTTAAGCGAAGACAGTAATGATGAAATTCAGTTACGTTCTAACAACTCATTTTTACATGATAATGTAGACTAGTCAGAATGCGGGATGATGTGCCCAAACTTAGAATAGACCCGAAAATACATTACATTTTCGGGTTTATTTTTTTTATCTTGTGCGCTCCTAAAATTCACAAAATATGAGTTTACAGAATCAAGTGATGGAAGAAATAAAAGCGGCAATGAAAGCCAAAGACAGCGTAGCTTTGGAGTCTTTGAGGGCAATAAAATCTGCTTTACTATTGGCACAAACTGAAAAGGGAGCCGGAGACGAATTATCTGATGCAGATGAAATAAAATTAATTCAAAAGCTGGTAAAACAGCGAAAAGACAGTGCAACGATTTTTAAGGAACAGGGAAGAGAAGATCTTGCTGAACCAGAATTGGCCCAGATAGCTGTAATTGAAAAATTTTTACCAGCTCAGTTAAGTGAAGATGAAATAGAAAAAGTTGTTATCCAGATAATTGAAAGTACTGGTGCCTCTGGCATGAAAGACATGGGAAAAGTTATGGGGATAGTATCCAAGCAATTGGGTGGGCAAGCAGACGGAAAAACAATTTCGGGCATTGTTCGTGCTAAACTTACTTAATTTTAAAATGAATGTTCAAGAAATTCGTAGGCTTTTTGAATCTGATATCGCCAAGACTGAAAAGAAAATTGAGCAATATATAGAACTGTCGCAACCCATTGCTCCCGATAATGCTATCGGCCGAGTATCGCGAATGGATGCGATAAACAATAAAGGGGTTATGGATGCAGCCCTTGTTAAAGCCAAAGAACGTCTTAAAGGATTAAAGAGTAATCTGGATAAACTGGGAACCAGTGATTTTGGTGTCTGTCCAAAATGTAAAAAGAAAATACCAATTGAGCGTATTTTATTAGCTCCAAATAGCTCTTTTTGTGTAAATTGCGCTCGCTAAAACTAATGGCCCCGTGGCGCAACTGAATAGCGCATCAGATTTCGGCTCTGAGGGTTGGGGGTTTGAATCCCTCCGGGGTCACGAATAAGTAAAAATCCCAAACAGCAAATCAAGCTTGCTTGAATTTGTGAGTTTGGGATTTTTACTTTCAAGGCGGAGCCTTGTAGGGAAAAACGCTAGTTAATCCCTTTTAGATTTCAAGGCGGAGCCTTGTAGGGAAAAACGCTAGTTAATCCCGGTTAGACTTCAAGGCGGAGTTTTGAAGGGAAAAACGCTAGTTAATCCCTTTTAGATTTCAAAGCTTGGCGTGAATAAAGCAGCGAAAGTTAATCCTGTATCCATCCTGAACAAAATTATTCCACAACGGTAGTATGAAATTTTCATTTTACACTGCAATTACAAGCATGTTTGCTTGTAAAAGAATGAAGCGTTATCTTCAGCAACTTATTATATTCAGTAATCAACTTAAAGCAAGAAACTATGAAAATAAAACACACCAGCGTTATTTTACTTTTTTTTATCGCCTTGGCCCTTCCGGTCCATGGACAGAAAACACTCAATAAAATTCTTAAAAATGGAGAGATCAGGATTGGTCTAACGGGGAATCAACCACCCTTTAATATGAAATCAAAATCTGGCGAATTAATGGGCTTTGAAATAGACATAGCCAATGTATTAGCTAACGGAATGGGCGTAAAATTAACAACGGTAGTAATGCCATTTTCAGAACTTTTACCGGCATTGGAGGCTGGCAAAATAGATGCGGTTATGTCCGGAATGACAGTTACTTCCGAACGTAGTGTAAAAGCTTTGTTTGCTGGACCTTATACGATATCTGGTAAATCAATTCTTGCAAAATCATCTGTCTTATCCAAATTGAAGGGGACCGAAGCTGCCAATAATGAAGCCTACAAAATAACCTTTTTAAAGGGATCTACAAGTGAGACTTTTGTTAAAAAATATATGCCCAAAGCACAGGCTATACCAGTGAACAATTATGATGAAGCTATAGCTTTGATACTTAATGATCAGGCTGATGCCATGGTAGCAGATTACCCGATTTGTGTAATTACCATCATGCGCAACCAGGGAAAAGATTTAGTAACGCTGGAAGGCCCAATGAATATAGAGCCGATAGGAATGGCACTGCCAGCAGATGATCTTCATTTTCATAACCTGGTGCAAAATTACCTAAAGGCCTTTGATTTAGCAGGGGCCCTCAAGATTATTGACGACAAATGGTTAAATGATGGCAGCTGGTTGTTTAGTATGGAATAAGTGTCTTTAGCTGAAACAAATTAATCTTTAGCCATATAATAGTCAATTAAAGGATTTGTTAAAATTGTTATAATTCAGAAGATTAAGTGTAACGTTTTAAATGTCTTTACGTCTTAGTGATATCTAATATGTAAAAAAACAAAACATGAGACATTCAAATAGAAGCACAAAAACAAAAGGATCTTTCTTATTCTCCACTTTCCAGACGAGTAAAAGAACAAATTGGAATGCGGTTAGAAAATACACTAACTAGGGAAAATAAAAAAGTACAACAATCATTATTTTAATTAGGGAGCCGATATGGCTCCCTTTTTCCCTTTCCTTTATTACCAACCATTTTTATCAATAACTTCTTTAAACCAATAAGCGGAACTTTTGGCTATTCACTCCAGTATATTATAATCTATATAGTTAATTTCTAATCGCTTTGAATGCCTGTCCGCCAATTCAAAGTTATTAAAAGGGCTCCAAACGAAATATTTCTGTAAGCGAATCTTTTCTTCTACCGCATTATTGCAAGCCAGAAAAAGATGATGTGCCTTGATATTTCAAATTATCTAGTCAAATATTAATAACCAGCTACGGGCTTGCCAGGTTATTTTCCAATCTTTCGATTTCCTGAACTAAGCTTTTCAAAGTCTTTCTGCCCTCGTCCAATTGTTCCAGTATTTGTTGTTTGGACCCCGGAAATTCTTCTTTTAGGTTGTTGAACAATTCCTGATAATACTGTATTCCATCATTTAAATTGCTAGCGAAGGTCAACAAATACTTCCTTTGCTTATCGGTTGGCGATACCTGGTTTTCGGTAATTCTTGTTCCAAGATAGTCCAAATAAATATGGAGTTCTTTAATGAACATGTGGGGACGATCCTTCCTTGTCATCACATTGGTCTTTCCATAAATATGGTCTATCATTTCACTCAATTCCATGGTTTTGGAAAAATAAGCCATATTAGGACCTGGACATATCGATACCCCCTGGCCTTCGGTTTTTGTATCAAGCCCATAAGTGAGCAGAGCAGAAGTTCCCAGACCAACACAGGTACAGGATTTTTCGGTTATCTTATTGTAGTAGTACGTATAGTCTTCGGTAGAAAGTTCTTGCTTGTCCAACTCCTTGATTTTTAGGTGTTGGTATTGTCTGGATGCCGTGCAGATTCCAGTATCCAAAAAGTCTTTATTCATGGCTACAAATTTTTTCGGACAAGGGCTTCCTGGTCTTCCCTTTTCAATCAATTTGGATTTTTCCAAATCTTTAGTATTTCCTTTTAAGCTATGAAAGGGAATGCCCAGGGGGGAGGTATTACTGAGATACAAATCATTTTCTTTGGCCTCGACTAATTTTGAGATGGTCGATTTGTCAACGGTTGTTGCTTCCGGCACCAGAAGAAATGGTGTTCCCCAGCCAACAGAGTCTGCCTTGTAATGATTCAAAATAAAGTTGTGTTCCTCTGTAGTGCCAACACCACCTTGGGCCGTTATTTTTAATGGCAAGATATTTTTTGGAGCAACCCGATTTTTTTGGGTTAAAGCACTCACCAAAATCTCATGAACCGATTGGCTCAATTCTTCTTTCTCTTCTTTAAACTGATTTAGGATAGGGCCCATAAGATAACCATCTGTAGCAAAGGCATGTCCGCCACAATTAAGTCCGGATTCTATTCGATATTCTGACACCCATAATCCTTTTTTTGCCAGGAATTTACCTTGGATCAAAGCAGACCGGAAATCACTTACTTTTAAAACGATTTTCTTTTTGATGGTTCCATTTTCATCGGGATAAAAATCCTCAAACCGTTCCAAATAGCTATATAATCTTGGGTTCATTCCGGCAGAAAGGATCAGGGAAGAGCTTAGAACACTGTTAGCATATCCTCTCAGAGCAGCATGGGCATCATTATATTCCGAAGGCAATTTTTCCTTTTTAATATAATTTTCCTTATCAACCTTGGTCATAATATTAACATCAATACTACCCATAGAGAGGTTTTCGGTTACCCAAGTTTTGATTTCCTGTAGATCAAAAGAGTCTTTAGTCAAATTTTTGAATTCTTGTTTCAAACTTGAGGTATCGGGCAACATTGAAAAATAGTTCTTGATTTCAGTTGCAGATTCAGCAGTTATATTTTTTAGCTCTTCGAATTTCTTAACGCTCTCATCATAGATAAGGTTAAGATAGGAGGTAATTCTTTTCGCCCTAAAATCATCTATTTTTTCGGTAATCTCAGAATAGGGTCGCCCGAATTTATCGCAATACATTTTTCTCAATTTTTCAATGAGAATATCATCCACTAAGGAAATAACGGAGTTTATGCCAAATTGGGAAACTTTTAAAGGCGTGTCTATGGTAAAGCCTATTCCCATAACGGGAATATGGAATGAATGGGCATTTGTCATGTTACAATTTAATTTATGACAAACGCGAATCAAAATTAAACGTAATTTGCCATTACAAATTTCTAACAACAAGCAGTCTTAAAACATGATATTTGTCAGTTAGTCCTTTTAAAGTTAGATTGGCTTACCTAAACACCTGAGATAGTGATTAAATTAAACCGACACATCCAAATAGCTTTAGGCTATTTTTTCCTGGCAGCCTCTTTGGGTGTGTTATTAAGGTCATTTTATGCGATTAAAATTCCACTAAACTATGACTATATTGTTCATACACATTCACATATTGCCTTGTTGGGTTGGGTTTATCTGGTTTTGACTACCTTGATTTTCAAGATTTATGCCCGGAAAATTGACAAGTACAAGGAATACCGTGCAATTTTTTGGTTTACACAGTTGACCTTGGTGGGAATGCTTCTGACTTTCCCCTTTCAGGGATATGCCGTGTTCTCCATAATATTTTCCACCTTATTTCTGTTCGCATCCTATTGGTTCACTTGGTTCATAATGAAAAATGTACCCAGGGAGCTGCGGACAACCAATTACTATAAATGCATTAACGCGGCATTATGGTATATGGTATTTTCAAGTATTGGTCCCTGGATGCTGGGAGCCATAATGGTTTCGTTAGGGCAGGAATCTATTTGGTATCGGATGTCTATTTATTTTTATCTTCATTTTCAATATAATGGATGGATGATTATGGCTTTACTGGGATTGTTTTTTTATGTTTTGGAACAACATCGGATAATAATTTCAAATGTACAATTTAAGAGGTTTTTTTGGAGTATCAATCTGGGTATTCTCCTTACGTTTTTCTTGTCCACCCTTTGGACAAAACCAAATATCATTTTTAATGTTTTAGGTGGAGTGGGCGATGTGTTCCAAATTTTATCTTTTGCAATTCTTCTTGAAATAGTCGTAAAATCAAGAATCAAATTGACCGACATCTTTTCAAGATTTCAATACCAATTGTTAAAAACTGTGGCCTTAATGTTGGGGATCAAAATGATGCTCCAATTATTAACTTCTTTACCCTATTATGCGAATTTGGCGGCAACCTATCTGGACTTTACCGTTGGTTATCTGCATTGGACATTCTTAGGTGTGATGAGTATTGGATTATTTCTGTTATTAGACTTTTTTAAATTGATATACTTATCGAAAATATCATACATGCTTTATTTAATTGGATTTGCAATAACTGAGGTACTTATCTTCTATAAAGGTATAGCGGCATGGCAGGGTTTTTCAATGTTTGATGGTTATTTTGAAACATTGGCAATTGGTAGTTTTTTTATTCCATTAGCACTAATTTTAATGTTGTTGTTTAATATGAAGAGCAAAACAAAGGATTAAATTCAATTACACCCTGCTCTCTGGTAAATCAGTCTTATTATCCAGAACTTTATGCCAAATAAGGTCTTGCGAAGAAGCCATAAATAATCGGTTTAATATTTATATTGAAAAAATGCCTCGGACAAAAAGGCAGTACCCTTGTTCTTATCAATTTCTGTGGCTGGCAGGATTGTTTCTTTACGTAATATGGGTAAG